>Ga0066839_10000625_pt1 | contig 15365 bp, 16 predicted proteins | sample ETNtaG_10_FD_66733 | JGI IMG/M metagenome (GOLD analysis project Ga0066839, IMG submission 66733) | Marine microbial and viral communities from oxygen minimum zone, Eastern Pacific Ocean - ETNP201302SV82 | ecosystem: Environmental > Aquatic > Marine > Oceanic | place: Pacific Ocean: Eastern...
AATACGACGGCAAGGCTCATCTCTCGCACCATCTTCGATGTCGATGTCCATGATATCCCTGCCCGAAACACTGAACCCGCCCATCGCCATCACGACATTCGGTTTCTCTTCGAGGTCGACCCGGGTGAACCCCTTCCGGGGAACGTTGAGAGCCATGCCCTGCGCTGGCTGCGTCTTGATGAAATGAGCACGATCACCAACAAACCCTCAGTGCTCGTGGTCCGGCACGCACTCGTGCAGCCTGGCGCCTGACATCTCCCGAGAGGCTGTCAGATATAATCGTCTTCCTCTGGCTCTTCGTCGAGCACCTGGCGGATCATGTCGATCCCGAAACCTGCACGCGCCATGGCCGCCGCCTCCCGCCGCCAGATCTTGGCCCGCTCCTTGCGGTCTTCGGGAAAAGGCTTGGTTCGATACTTCCCCACGCGCTTCTTCTGGGCAAAGGCGTCGGCGGCCTCCCATTCGGCCGAGACGACCACATCCTGCGTGTCGACATCGTCGTTGGCAATGCCGGTGATCTCGCGCGACGCCGCCATCAGTGCGTCCTGGGCGGCATCGTCGTCGATGCCCTTCTGCTTCAGGTCCATCAGGATGCGACGAGAGCCCCGCCCTGCACTTAGCCAGGACCGTGCCTTCATTTCGGCAAAGCGTCGATCGTCGATGAATCCTGCTCGGGCAAGCCTTTCGATCTCCGCGTCGATAAGAGGGCTGGCTGAATCGCGCTCCCGCTCTGCCTCCTCGGCCGGCATCCCATAGAGGCGCCGGGCCAATCGACGCTCGAGAACCGAGCGCAGCATCGCGCGTGAACACTCCCGCTGGCCGACGTAGTGCTCCGCGATGTTGCGGATGCGCGCTTCGGTCAGGGGCTTGGCAGATTTACCACCCGCACCGGCGTTCCGGGGTGACTCCCTGGTATCTGGCGCACGCTTGCTGCGACCCGCAGCCTTGCTCTTGTGACCCCGAGACGATCCCCGGCCAGGCTTGAGATCTGAGGCCAGGCCAAAGCCTGCCGGATCATCATCAAAGCCGTCCGGATCGGGTTTGGGCGAAGGGTGGCCTTTGCCGATCGGGGCGGCGCTCAGGCCACCCAGGGATTTCACCTCGAGCTCGGGACGAATGTCCTCTTCCTCAAGGCTGCGTTTCTTTCGTTCGGGGCGCATCATGTTTGTCATGGGAAGAATATTGGCCGGAATCGTCGTCGGTGAAATCTCCCGTTTCCGAGGCTCTCCAAGAGGCACCACTTACTCTGCACGCCGGAAAGGTCCGGCAGAGACCCTAATCACGGAGCACCAAATGGCCGACGAAACCGCCCAGGACGCAACCTACAAAGTCACCGCCGATGAGTTGCGGTCCTTCATCGAACGCCTCGAGACTCTCGAGCAGGAGAAGAAGGAAATTGCCGAGCAAGTGAAAGAGGTTATGGCAGAATGTAAGGGACGCGGTTACGACACAAAAGTCGTAAAGCGCCTTTTGGCGCTGCGCAAGCGCGATCCCGACGACATCTCCGAAGAAGAGGCCGTTCTGGCGATGTATGCCGAAGCCCTCGGCATGTCGATCGGCTAAGACGCAAGGCCAATCGAACAGGGGCGGCGGTTCTGACCCGGACCGCCGCCCCGTCCAATTTCTCAAGGGAGACCAGCATGGCAAATTTCGTTTTCTGGAATGACCTGCATACAGAGTTCCGGTATTTTGGGCTGCCGGCTCTCTCAGAGTTCGAGAATGCGCCGGATGCCGTTCTGCTGGCCGGTGATACCGCGGGCCACCCGCACCATCTCGACTTCGCGCAGCGTGTCCATGACGCCTATGGCTGCCCGGTCGTCCTTGTAGATGGAAATCATGAGTTCTACGGGCACAACATCGACAAGGTCCGCGACGAGGAAGACGAGAAACTCGCAGATCTTCATGCCGAGGGATACGCGATCCACCTTCTTCGCGGCAATGCCGTCGAAATCGCCGGTGTGCGGATTATCGGAGCGACGCTCTGGACCGACTACAAGCTTTACGCACCAGCCGATACTTTTTCCATGTCGATCGGACGCCGCTGGATGGCCGATTACCGCAAGATCAAGGTCGGCCCCGAGGATCGCTACCTCGATCCCGAGGATACCGTGGCGATGCACGAGACGGACCGCGCAAGGATCATGGATCTGCTCGCCCAGCCATTTGACGGCCCAACCGTCGTCATGACCCACCACATGCCCGCGGGCGAGCTCACCGCGGATCAATATCGCAACAACCCGGTAAACCCCGCCTTTGCCTCCGATATGCTCGGCGCGGTGTCGCGTCATGCTTTCGATGCGTGGATTTTCGGGCACACCCACGACAGCAAGGAGATGGCGCTGAGCGAAGACGCGCCGCGCCAGAAATTCCTGTCCAATCCCCGGGGTTACCCGGGCGAGACAACCCGCTTCGATCCCTTGCGGATGCTGAAGCTCTGATAGGGATTTTTCCCGGGGGACCGCCGGACCTGCCCTGCCATGCGCAGGCCCTGCGCGCCCCTGGAAAACCCCTCAGATTGTGGTTCTGATATCGTTGCCCACAATATTTGCCAAAATTGACCCCGTCGGCCGAGCGAAAAAAGGCACGGAGACCTACCTCCTCCTCAGCCCGAAAAATCAAACAAGGCCGACCACCCGACGGAGTTTTGCGAAGACCCCAAGAGGTTCCATTTCCTCTCTTCCCGACACCGGCGGATCACCAACCAGGATGAACTTGAAGGACCACTGACATGCAGCACGCAAAGATCGAACTTTCCAACTCCCGCTTCCCGACTCCGATTTCCGAAGAGATCTGGAACATGAAATACCGCCTGCGCGATCCCGACCTCGTCGACGCCTCCGGCAACACCGTGCCCGGCACGATCCACGACGTGACCGTCGAGGACAGCTGGCGCCGCATCGCCAATGCGCTGGCGGAAGCGGAAGGTCCCGATGTGCGAGCCGAATTCGCCGATCGCTTTTTTGAAGCCCTCGAGGACTTCAAATATCTGCCCGCCGGCCGCATCACCGCAGGTGCCGGCACCGGCCGTTCCGTCACGCTTTTCAACTGCTTCGTGATGGGCACCATTCCCGACAGCATGGACGGCATCTTCGACATGCTCAAGGAGGCTGCGCTGACCATGCAGCAGGGCGGTGGCATCGGCTATGACTTCTCCACCATTCGTCCCAAGGGCACCCTGGTGAAGGGTGTGGGATCGGACGCTTCCGGCCCGCTGTCGTTCATGGATGTGTGGGACGCGATGTGCAAAACCATCATGTCCGCCGGCTCCCGCCGCGGCGCGATGATGGCCACCATGCGCTGCGACCACCCCGATGTCGTTGACTTCATCACCGCCAAGCGTGAATCCGGGCGCCTGCGGAACTTCAACCTCTCCGTGCTCGTCTCCGACGCCTTCATGGAAGCGGTGAAGGCCGATGAGGACTGGGATCTGATCTGGGACGGCGAAGTCAAGAAGACCGTGAAAGCCCGCGATCTGTGGGACACCATCATGGAGTCGACCTACAACTTCGCCGAACCCGGCGTCATCTACATCGACCGCATCAACGAGCGCAACCCCCTGCGCTACTTGGAAAAAATCGCGGCGACCAATCCTTGCGGCGAGCAACCGCTGCCGCCCTACGGCGCCTGCCTTCTGGGGTCTATCAACCTTGCCCGGCTGATTTCGAACCCCTTCGAGGACGACGCCGAGATGGACGAGGCCATGATGGAGCGCCTGGTCGCAACCGCCGTGCGGATGATGGACAACGTGGTGGATGTGTCGAACTTCGCCCTGCCTCAACAGCAGGCCGAAGCCAAAGCCAAGCGCCGGATCGGCCTGGGTGTCACCGGGGTCGCTGACGCCTTGCTGATGCTCAAGCTGAAGTATGGCACCGATGAGGCCGCCGACCAGCTCGAATACTGGATGAAGAAGATCCAGCATGCGGCTTATCGCGCAAGCGTGGAGCTGGCCAAGGAGAAGGGTGCATTCCCGCTCTTCGAGGCCGACAAGTATCTCGCATCGCCGACCATCCAGGACCTCGATGAGGACCTGAAGGCCGACATCCGCGAGCATGGCATCCGCAATGCCCTGCTGACCTCGATCGCGCCGACGGGGACCATCTCGCTTTATGCGGGCAATGTCTCCTCGGGTATCGAGCCGGTCTTCGCCTACGCCTACAAGCGCAAGGTGCTTCAGAAGGACGGCACGCGGACCGAGCAGGAAGTCGTCGACTACGCGGTGCAGATGTATCGCGACAAGTTCGGCCTCGATGCCGACGCCGAACTGCCGGACTACTTCGTCTCGGCAATGACGCTGAAGCCCCTCGAGCACGTGAAAATGCAGGCCGCTGCGCAGAAGTGGGTCGACTCTTCGATCTCGAAGACGATCAACTGCCCTGAAGACATTGCCTTCGAAGACTTCAAGGAAGTCTACATGGAGGCCTATGAGACGGGCTGCAAAGGCTGCACCACCTATCGTCCGAACGATGTCACCGGCTCGGTGCTGTCCGTGGACGAGCCCAAGAAGGCCGAGGCCAAGGCTGAAGATGCCCCTGCCGCTCCTGCGGTCCAGTCGTCCGAGCCGATGCCGCGCGATGCCATGCTGGAAGGCAAGACCTACAAGATCAAGTGGCCCAACCTGGCCCACGCCTTCTACATCACCATCAATGACGCGGTCTGCTCGCAGACCGGTCGGCGCGTTCCGTTCGAGGTGTTCATCAACACCAACAACGCCAGCGAGCAGGCCTGGATCACCGCGCTGACGCGGATGATCTCCGCGGTCTTCCGCCGTGGCGGCGACGTCTCCTTCGTAGCCAAGGAGCTCAAGGAGGTCTTCGATCCGACCGGCGGTGCCTTCTTCGAGGGCGGCTATTGCAACTCGCTGGTTGCGGCCATCGGCGCCAAGATCTTCGAGCACATGGTCGCCATCGGCTATGTCGAAGACAAGGCAGCCCCGGCGAAGGCTGAGGCACCGGAAGGGGCCGTGGCATCGGTCAATCGTGCCAAGGTCTGCCCGTCCTGCGGCGAGCAGAGCTACGAGATGATGGGTGGCTGTGGCACTTGCACGAGCTGCGGCCATAGCAAATGCGGCTAACCCTTTGATATTAAACAATAAAGGCGGCCTTCGGGCCGCCTTTTTTTATGGGGCTATCGCTGGTTCATCCAGAACTCGGTCGTGGGGAGGAAACGACCGCCATTCATTTCTGGTGCGGGTTTTCTGACCAGTATCCAGGATCTGAAAGGGCTGCCTGCCGAGATCAATTGGATCGCCGCGGTCAGTCAGACCGCACAGGCCCAGACACTGATGGATAATGACTACGTCTTCTCGAACTTCTCTCCGGATCGCGCTGGGTTCCGCCGAAAAGACCGCGACGATGCGTTCCGCGCGGTGGGCCGCGAGGTGGCGATGCACCTGCCTAAAATCGCTGTGTCAGCAGCCTCAGTGGGAACGGAAATCCCTGTCCTTCAGGGCGGGGACGATGTTAGGACGGCTTGATCATCCCCAGGTATACCGCGCGCGCCACCGCATGCGGTGTCGTCTTCGCCTCGAATTTCTTCCGGCAGCTCTTGAGGTGGGATTCAACCGTTCGCTCGGAAATTCCCGCATCGCGCGCCGTCTCGCCGACGGTAAGACCGCGGGCAATCAGCTCAAGGCAATGCAACTCCCGTTGGGTGATGTCCGGAAATCCCATGAGTTCCTGAAGCCCGTAGCTGTTGATCACCTGCTCGTGAAATTCCATCGCACGCGTGATGGCTTTCTTCAGGAGGCTCTTGCGCTCGTATTCGAAGTGCACGCCTGGCACTTTGCCATGCAGGATGAAGATCGCGGTCTCCCCCTGGGGCGCCGCCATCGGGATGCCGATGGTTGGCGGCGTGATATTGAATTCCGCAGCGTGCTCCATCCAGATCCGGCGGAAGGCGGGAATGCGCTCCATTTCGTCGAGGTATATCGGTCGGCGGGCATTGTGCAGAGCGGCAATCAACGGATCAAGCGTGTGGAAACCTTCCTGGTAGTAGTAAGATGACCAGTCTGCGGGGTAGGTGTTGCAACTGGGGATCTGCACCCTGAGCGTGTTCAGGAATCCGTAGCGGGCATGCTCCATCCCCAGCCGGTCGCGGTGCTCCGCGATCATGGCTGCAAAGCTCGAATCATCGGCCAGCTTCTCAGCCAGACCGATCAGCGTTGTGCTGCCGAGATCCTCCTCCGGAGGTATCCAACCCTCGCTTCCATCGCGATCCACATTTCCCTCGCTTACAATCTTCCCCACGTCTACGCGGCTTTCTTTCAATCAGACCAGCCCCAAGCGAGACCCCCTTCACCTATAGACCTATAGGGCTAAAAGCAAGATGCCGCGCCTCCCGTAAAACGCGAGCGGCAGCCTATGGTTTCTCTTTATGTTTCATTGTTTTCTGACGTGTCATTTCTGCAATTGCCACCCATTTCGCTGCGAGTCTCCCGAAAAAAGGCTCTTGCCGGGCAACATTCCGCCATCTCCCGTCCCGGGACCTATCTCCGGCAGAACAAGGTCGCTGTCGCCGGGAGCTCAGCGAATGTTCCGGAACCGGCCAGGCTCACAGGCCCTGCCCGCAAGACGAAAGATCTCACGTTGCGCTTTTTGCCACTCCTCTCCGTATTCGCCACCATGACTGTCTTGTCGGCACCCCCTGCGCTGGCCTCGAACTTCACCTTCATCGACCAGGATCAGGACGGGTTCGTAACCCGCCAGGAATTCTACGATTACCTCGCCCTGCGTCATTCGGCACGCGATCGAGGCAAGGATGGATTTGTCGAATTCTACGAGCTGACCGGGCGTTTCGTGGGCGGCGACACCCCCTTCACGCAATCCCAGGCCCGGGCCTTCATGGCGAGCTTCGATCTGGATCGCAACGGCAAGGTCAGCTCCAGAGAGATGATCGCGGTCATCGAGTATACCGGGGCCTTCGACCAATACGACACCAATGACGATGGACGCCTCGGCATCACCGAGGCGCGCGCTCTTCCCTTCCTGAATCCCCCGCCCAAGCGCGTTCCCACGATGCCGGGATACATCCCGATCGAATGAACACGGAGAAAAGGCATTTCGCCTCTTCAGATTTCCGCCAACATTCTTCATGAAATCGGATGCATGAACCCATCCGGACCAGAACCGAACGTTTCAAAAGGACAAGAATCCATGGCTCTTCAGCCCTATCCCAGCCGCACCAAACTCGTCTCTCTCGCTCGCGAAGACGGCCTTGTCGTCTCCACCGAGAACGGTCGCACCACGATCGACAACGGCTCGCTCGCGCTCTCCTTCGATTCCGACAGCGAGATCACCGACGCTGGCGGCAAGACTTACACACAGGCCGACGCCTTCAAGGCCCTGGGGGTCGAACTGCGCTGATCCACGACAAGACGGCAATGCAAAAGCCCGCGCTTCTCATCGAGAAGACGCGGGCTTTTTACGTCGAAGCGTGAGGTTGGCCGCCCGAAGGCGACCACTCTCTCTTACTGGCAGCCATCTTTCGACAGCTGCGTGGAGGCAACAACACCCATGAGGGAGTAGCTGTCGCGCGCAACGGCGCCGTCCTGAAGCGCGGCAGTGACTTTCATGCCAAAGCCTGCGCGAATGGCCTCGATCACGGCAGCATCGTCTTCCGGCTGCACGTAGAGGCGGTCGCCCGCCCCCACCAGCGCAAAGCTTGCCTTCCCGTCAACATCGAGACGGTGGTCCTCATTGACCCCCTCGATCACCGGCGAGCCAAGCATGAAGGATACCTCGCCGGCCGAGGCGCCAGGGGTCTCTTCATTCCAATTGATGAAGGCGGCAAGTTCACCGCGCATCCGCGACACCGCTTCGCCCTTCTCGAAAACCGCGCTTTCGATGGGGCGCGAATAGATCGCGCAGACCTCCGCTGCACCATTTTCGGTGGTCGGTCGGTAAATTCCCACCCAGTCCTTTGCCGAGCCGGTTTCCCGATAGCCCGCGTGAACCTCTTCGATGGGCAGGTTCTGCGCCATCGCCGGCATCGCCGCAGCCAGCGCTGCGCTCGTTGCAGCGGCGGCCAGGATTGACTTCATCATTCCATTCATCCTCGATCTCCTCAGATACGATCAACCAGCCATGCTTTCCGCGACCCGCCGGAGATCGGCGCGCCAGTCGGCTATGGCATCCTCTACGGAAGTTGGAACTCTCTGCGCCAAACGGAAAACTTCAGCGCCAATTTCCTGCATGAAGCGGGCATCGAACATCACTGCTTCAGGGTGCCGACCCGGTGAAACAAACCCCGAAAAGACTTCAAGACGCGATGCTACAAGGATATCCGCAAAGCGGTCCCCCTTGGGCACCCCTCTCAAGATGGGGCGCAATTCCTTTCGCAACACCGCGCGAGATCTTGCATCGAGGTCTCGCGACTGCTCGAACAATCCTTTGGCCGGTCCATCTGCTGGCTGGAGGCTGGAGGGCGTCGGGGTCTCTGCGGTTTGCCGAGACAGCCTCAGGACGATTTCGTCGCGCTGTCGATCACGCGCGCCCTGCACGCGCCGATCGATCCAGAAAACCTCCATTCCAGACGCCACGACACGTGCAATATCGCGCTTGATGATCGCCCGGATGATCCCATCGGCCTGAGTTCTCTCTCCAAGGACACCTCCGGGCAGCTCACCGCCGGCAATCATCTCCTGCACGATCCTGTCATCTTCCAGGGCAGCCAGGGGTGCGCCGGAAAACATCCCGTCATCAATGATTGCCACCCGAGGGGCCGAGCGAAAATCCGATGCCGATGCAAGTCGCGCCAATCGTCGCGCGAGCAGCAACGGATCACCACCGTGCAGGCACAGGTCCACCTTGCGCGCCCAGATCGTCGGATCAACTGCGTAGATCAAGCCGATGACATGCTGCGCGAGACGGCTCGAAGGCATGACTTCCTCGCCGGTGATCGCATGGATCACCTCGAGCGTGCTTGGGGGTAATTTTCGGGACAGGGTTCTCATCACGATGTGAATGTGGGACCGACCCCGGCCGGAAAAAATACGGCCTCCTTCGGGCCGCGGAAAAACGCAGTGTCTTGACGCGTTTTCCCGCCTACCCGAGAGGAGCCTGAGTTTGCAAAAACAGACCCGTGCCAAGAAAATACGCCATGCGCTCCTTGCCATGAGGTCCAACGGAGCGCTGCGGCTTCTCATAACCGTTGCGGTTCTCACGCCGAGCGCCAAGCGCCCGTCCCGATTTCAGCAGATCGAGATCGACGGGACGAGCGATCGCGCTCTTCGCGACGAAGCCGGGCTGCTGAAGGGGCGCCTCGACCGCTTCACCCTCTACCATTACGACCAGCCTGAAATTCACCAGATCCTTGATCGGACCCTGCACGCCCATGCCGCAGGCGCCCTGTCGCGCGACCTGATCGATCTTTCGCGCGCGGCCCAGACCGCGCTCGACCGTCGTGGGCAAAGCTTCATACCCCTTGACCTCGAGACCCTTGCCCTCCGGCATGGACTGTCGCGAGGCCTGGCCAGGAAGTCAGCGCGCGACCCGGATCAGGCGGTCGGCCTGCTTTGCGATCTCTTCGCGCCCGTCTTCCTGCCGGCACTCTCAGCGCCTCAGGAGGCGGCTGAGCCGGTCGAGCCGCCCGCCATGACCGTCGGACAGCACGCGCTCACAGGTGAGGATCATGCCTTGCTGGCCCAGCCACCTCTCCCGGCACCACCCTTGCCAGAGGCGCAGGTCTCGGCGCCAAGCCGGCGTGGTCCCTGGAGGCCGGATGAGATCCTTGACTGCACATTGCGCTTCAGGCGGGGCGCCAGCCTTTCCGAGCTGGCGCGTCTCACCGGCCGTTCCGCACGAGCCGTCCGGGCTCAGCTTCTCGCAAGCGGCGTGCTCACGCGCGAGCTGACGACCTGAGGCGCGCAAGGCGCCGCTCAGCAATCCACCAGCAAAGCCATGCCCCCGTCCGATGTCTCGTGACGAACGGGGCTTGGCGGTGCTGGTCCTGAGAAAAACACGACCAAGAAGAAAGACAGGCCAGAATGACCGATATCCAGGACAGGGTTGCGCCACAGGCGTGCGCAACGAAAACGACCCCATCACCAGCACCAGCCCGGTCTCTACCGGTTGCGCGCCAGCGCATGGATCAATGGCGTCGCGAAGAGCCGGCTCTCATCCGCGCATGGCAGGAAGAAAACTCCGACGAGGCGCTGAGCACCCTTCTCAAGCGCTATCAGTCACTCTTCCGTTCGCAAATCTCCAAAGTCCTGTCTGGGCGCTCCGTTTCGACGTCTCACCGCAATGATCTCGAACAGGAAGCTCACCTTGCCTTCGTTCAGGCGGTTTCGCGGTATGATTTCAACGCAGGAACGCCGCTGTCGGCCTTCGCGATCAAGTATGTCCGCAACGCGCTCATGCGCTACACCCTCGACTTCCGGCACGCCTATCGCATCGGAACCGGCTCCGAGGAGCGCAAGGCCTATTACCGCGCGCTCTCCCGGCGTGCGCACAAGATCCACACCGGCGAGTCCGAGTTCCTCACCGAGGAAGACATCACCAACATCCAGAAGGAAACCGGGGCCTCGGAGAAGAGCACCCGGCGGGCCGTGGACTCGATCTACGCCAATACCTGTGCGGTGGAGGCGGCGCTCGATGTCGCAACCGAGCACACCGAGCAATCCCGCTCCGAGAACGGGATGTCGATCGAGCGCGCCATGGACTTGCTTGAGCCCTTCATCGCCACTCTTTGTCCGCGCAAGACGGCCATTTTGGCGCAGTTCTTGTCTGATGGCGAAATCAATGGCCCGGCACTCGCTCGCGAGTTCGATGTATCTGCCGAGCGTATCGGCCAGATCCGCCGTGAGATGCTTGGCGAAATGGCCGAGTTTCTGCGCGAGCGGGGCATCGACGCCAACAGCCTGTTCTGAGAGGCCTCTTGCTATTCTGCCCGGCCCGGTGCGCTTGACTGCGCATCGGGCCCTTTTTTTACCCGGCACTGCAAGGACATGAGGGGTGCAATTTTTCCTGATCGTGGAACGAGCCCAATTCCCGATTGTAATGCGCAGTGATGGATCTCCCCCTATGCCCCGAAAGAACAACCGTTCGCGATCGCACGCCGAGACAAAAGTCGAAGTTTCAGCCGAGGCGAGCAACCTGCCCGAGGGCACTTCGGTCGCCGGAGCAGAGAGCGATGCCCATCCTGCTCGAAGAGGGAGGCTGCACCATCTCATCAGTGGATTCGCCCGCGATATCCCGAGCATCGCGCGCCCCGGGAGCTGGTTTGCCTTTCGTGGTCGCATGACCCGCCAGGCTTTCTGGTTGTTCTATCTCTTCAACATCATGATGATCTCGGCCGCTGCGGCCTTGTCCGAGCTGATTGCGAACTTCGTGCCGAGCGCGGTGGATTACGTCCTGCCCCTCTTTCTCTTCGTGGTCATGGTAGGTTCGATGATCGCCCTTTGCGGTGCGATGATGCGCCGGCTGCGCGACGCGCGCATCTCTATTTGGGTCGCACCCCTGGCGCTTCTGAGCCTCTTTGCCGCCATTACCATCTGGCTCATCGAGGGTGTCCTCTACCAGATGAACGCAGCGCAAGGGACGCTGGATGCATGGTTTGCCAGCCGGTTTCCGCTGACGGAAAGCGCAGGGCTGACCGCTTTCATCCTCGCAGCCATCCTCTTTTTCGGGCTTGTGCGCCGCAGTCGCCCGACCTCCGGGTAAAGGTCTGCGCCGGCTTTCCGTGCTCGGGAAGATGAACCGATTTCCTCTTCACTCAAGAGGAAACAACCAATGCGAACCTTCATCATCCTGCGCGGTCCGCAGGCCAGCGGTCGCACCCGCTTCATCTGCGAAAACGGAATGTCCCCGTGGCATGTCGACCAACGTGCCATCGAGGCCCTGACCTGCGAGCCCGTCATCGACCGCAATGGCGCCATGGTCTTTGACCGCAAGAGCCGGGGCCGTGCCCGCGAGCGCGTTCTCGATGCATTGCGTGAGAAGTTCATGCGCGGCTCACTGGTCCTGTTCGAACCCACAGACACCGGCTCGCCCGTCGGCCGCGCCACGGTGGCCGCCTCCGACCGCACGATCCTGGCCGCGATCGACGAGGCGCGCGCGTGGCGCTATCGCATCCTCATCATCGACTTCACCGAAGGCCTCTGCGCCCAGGATCTCGAGGCACTCCAGGCTCAGCGCCCCGACCCCTTTTATCTCGGCGTGCGTGGGAACATCGGACGCAACCTTGCTCACATGCGCAGGCGGGTCGGCTTCGAGGATATCGATGCCAGCTGGACAACACCTTCCGAAATCGCAGCCGCCGGCGGTCTTCTTCCGCTAATCGAACCGGCCTCGGTCGATATCAACCATTTCGACAATGTTGTCGCCATCGGAGATATCCACGGGTGCCACCGCACCCTCACCGCCCTGATCGGGCCCGACGGCCCTCGGCCGGACGTGGCCTATATTTTCACCGGCGATTACATCAACAAGGGGCCGCGTTCGGCCCAGGTTCTGACCTATCTGCTCGACCAGTTCGAGGGTCGGGACAACGCCTTCTTCCTGCATGGCAATCATGAAAAAGCACTCGAGGACTGGGTGGCCGGACGACCGGTGCGCAAGAAGGCCTTTTCCACGACCACGCTACCCGACTTCGAGGCGCGCCGTTTTGCCAAGCGTGATGCGCGGCGCTTTCTCTCGATGCTCTCCGATGCGCTTCGCCTCGAATGGAACGGCCTGACCATCCTCGCCAGCCATGGCGGCTTTGCCCGGGTGCCCCACTACCTGAGCCTGCTCTCCGGAGAGCATCTCGCCTATGGCACGGAAGACGCCCTTTTCGATGTCGACGCAGCATGGGAGGCGGGTGTTCTGGCAGGCGATATCCCGGGCAGCAACCGGCTGATCCAGGTCCATGGTCACCGCAACAATCACGCCCTTCCGGTCACCGCCGGGGCAGGCAGCTTCAATCTCGAAGGCGGGGTCGAAGCCGGCGGCGCGATGCGCGCGGTAATCCTGCAAAAGCGAGGCGAGGGTGAAACCCGGATCTCGACCCTCGAGGTGCCGAACTGCGAAGCCCGGGCGGGACGCGAGGAGCAGAAGACTTCACGGTCCGAGGGGGTCGCGCCTTTTGAGGCGCATCGCGACACCTCCATCCAGGAGATCGTGTGATGTTCGGATTTCCCGGCCTCATTTCCGATCCAAGCCTCTGGGAAAGCCACCTTCCGGCACCACTGGTCTCACGACAACCACTCAATGATCACGCCGATCTCATCCGGATCGAGGGCGCTCCGGGCGCCGCGAGGCACCTCCTGGTGCCACCGATCTCGGGTCATGCCGGAACCTTGATGCTCGATCTCGTGCACGGCCTTCTTGAAACCGCCTCCGTTGATATCGTGGAACTGCACGACCCGGCCCTCAGGCCGGGAGAACTCGAGCTGGGGTTCGAGCATCACGTCTCAACAATCACCCGCGCCATGGAGGCCTGCGGCGATACCCACCTGATCGGCGCCTGCCAGTCGACCGCGGCCAGTCTTTCTGCGGCGTCTGGTGCATCTCAAAAGCTATCTTCGCTGACACTGCTCGCAGCACCCATGACCCCTGGAGATACGGGCGTAGCCGCTCAGATCCCTTCCGAGCCTGGAGAGGATCTTTCGGCATTCCTGGCGGAAATCGAGGGCCTCACCCGTCCGGCTGGCTCAGGCCGCACTGTCCTTCCAGGCGATATCCAGCTTGCAGCGATCCTGTCAGGCAAAGGCGGTGCTGCGCGCATCCTTTTCGAGGAAGGTTGCGTTTTGTGGTCCCCCACGACGTCGCCTGCGCGCCGCGCCCGGGCGCAGGCCCGCATTCGCATTCTCTCCCACGCGCAGAGCATCGATCGCAGGCTTCTCATGGAATCCCTTGAGCAGAACTTCGTGCGCCGCGACTATCAGAACCGGATCGGAAATATCACCTGTCCAGTCCACCTCGTGGGTGGTGAAAACGACAGCGTGATCCCCGCCACGCAGGTTCATGGCGCCAAGGCCCTTTTCACTCAGGCTGACGTGCAGTGCTCGAAAATTCCATCCGCTGATCACTTCGATCTCTTCTGCGGCGAGGGCGCGATGCAGCTGGGCCACAGCCTCGGGAAATTTTCGATCCTTCACGAGCGCGAAGTCATCGCCTGAAGGCTGCTCATCCCAATCTACCGGAAAGAAATTTCCATCGGCGGGAACCTGCCCAGTGGAATTTCCGAAGATGCTCCCACGGACCGATCTCCATCCGGCGCGGGGCCCGCTCTCGCGCATCCCGATCGACATATCCGAGAGCACTTTTCCAGATGCTGCGCAGAGTTCTTACGTTCGTCCTTGCCCTGACCGCAGGCACATCCCTGGCGGCCAGCCCAGAAGGCGAAACTGACACCGGCCTGGCTTTTGTCGGCCTTCCTGTTGTCTCCGAACCATGGGGCGGCACCCTCTTTGAGGGCAATCTCCGATACCATGAGCAGAAGCTCGACTTCTCGCCGAAGGTCGCGGTCGCGGATCAGGACTTCTCCGCTTCAGCGCACTACCCCATCATGCCGGCCCCACTCGCCTGGCCGGAAGAGCTCGCGATCTCTCCGGAGATCGCCATCGACCTGCCCGGACCCGGCACCCTTGCGCTTCCTGCGGCGCTACAGGGCCCGCAGGCCGGCGCGGACGTCTGGGCAGAGCCCGCGCTTTACAGCCTGCACCAGGGAAGTCCTGTGCGCCTGTGGCGCGCCAGCACGCTCAGCTATAGCGCTCTGAAAAAGGAGGCAGCCCGGCTCAAGTCAACCCCGCCCCGCAGCCTCAAGGGTGCGTCCGATCTGACATGCATTGCGGTTGCGATCTACCACGAGGCGCGCGATCAAAGCACGCATGGCAAGCTCGCGGTGGCTTCGGTCATTCAAAGCCGCGCCCAGGTTCCAGGGCGCTGGGGCGATGACGCCTGCGATGTCGTCCGTCCGGTCCAATTCTCCTTCATGACCTCGCGCTACGGCTTCCCTGCAATCACGGAGACAGGTCCATGGCACAACGCGGTCGATCTGGCGCTGAAATCGCTGATTGATGGCCCTCTGCCAGAGCTGGGCGGCGCGGATCACTACCACGCAACCTACGTCCGGCCCTCGTGGCGGCATGCGATGGAACGTATCGGGCGGATCGGTGCCCATATTTTTTACCGAGACCCGAGCTCGCCCGAGATCTGACCTGAGGCTCTACAAATTTCCGAGCCGGCACCTTCGGTCCTAATTCCGCAAGCAGGAGCCCGCGTGCGGGATCGTGCCGGTCTTTTTGCTGCGCCACGAGACCTCACGCCCCAGCACATACGGTTCGGGATCAACTCGAACCACGGCGACGGAGCGAGCAAGATCATGGACCCAGAACTTCTTTTCGATCAATACCAACATCCCGAAGCACTGGGACGTGAAGGCGC
>Ga0066839_10000636_pt1 | contig 15261 bp, 12 predicted proteins | sample ETNtaG_10_FD_66733 | JGI IMG/M metagenome (GOLD analysis project Ga0066839, IMG submission 66733) | Marine microbial and viral communities from oxygen minimum zone, Eastern Pacific Ocean - ETNP201302SV82 | ecosystem: Environmental > Aquatic > Marine > Oceanic | place: Pacific Ocean: Eastern...
GCAGGCTTCGCGACGCTACCCGCTGATCAGGAAGATCCGGAAGGGGGTTACATCATTGCCTACCGGTTGCCAGACTAGCTGCGGGTAAAAATATGCTTTCTTCCTCTACTTTCAAATCGCAACTCTGTGGTTGCGCGGCTACCTTCCTTGCAGGGAGTATTGCTGCACAGGAACCGACAACTGATGTAATAGCTTCCTGGATTGCACTGGATGCACCCACTGGTCACGAACATCTCGCTATCGAATCCATTCAGAGAAATTTCAACGGTTGGGAAAAAGATCGCTACGGTAATCTGGCGAAGGTAGTCGGAAACGGCACAAACCGAAGAGTAGTTGCCTGTGCTCTTGATACCTATTCTTATGCGGTTAGTCAAATCACTGAGAAGGGCTACCTTAGATTGCATCGCATTGGGAGCGGGTCACGTCACCCTCTTTGGGATCAGGCGCACGAAGGGCAACATCTTCGCATTTTGACTCGTGAAGGACCCGTAATTGGTGTGAGTGCCATTGCTAACGGGCACTTTGCAAATCAACACCGAAACGAAACCACCATCGTTACGCAGAATGACATTTGGCTGGACGTTGGAGCAGAATCTCCTGAGGAAGTAGAGGAATTGGGAATTGGTCTGCTCGATCCGGTTGTACGGCAATTGCCCGCGTGGTCTTACGCTGACGAAGTCGCGGGGCCAAGGGCAGGAGCTCGAGTTGGTTGTGCTGCCCTAATGGCTGCTGCTGAAGCGGAAATCAGTGGTGATGAATTTACTACTAAGTATGTTTTAAGCATACAACAGGTATTTGGTTGGGTTGGTCTTGGAGCAGCTCTCATCGCTGATGCTGGTCTGGAGGAATTAATCGTGTTGGGGTCCGGGAGAAACCAATTTCAGGATGAGCAGCGGAGTGAACTAGGTGGACGAGTTAACGTGGTACTACCTCTTAGCAGCCCCAATGGAGTGCGTATACTGGCTCCGCGGGTTAGTAACGTTGATGCCCTAATGGAAAGGGTCGAACTAACGGATGCGCAACAACTCTTGAATACCTTGGTGTCGGCAATAGATAGTGGAGCCGATGTGCCGAATTGGATATCAGCACCAGAGCAACTGAATGTACTCAATGGTGAGCGAAGCCGATGGGGCCCGACCCAGAATGTAAATCGCTTGCTTGAAATAGAACGACAAATCGATCAATTAGTTGAACGATCAGCTGTGCCGGGTCATGAAGGGCCAATACGCAATTTGGTGTATAACGCGATGCCGGATTGGGCAAAGGAAATTGCGCAAGTTGATGAAATGGGAAACCTCTGGATTGAGTTTGGGCCGGCGGGAGAGGCCACTGTCTTTGTTGCCCACATGGATGAGGTGGGTTATGAGATTGAGAATATCGAAGCAAATGGGGTTGTTAACTTAAGAAGACTCGGTGGTGTTGTAACCACCGCTTGGGAAGGACAGCCTGCGGTAATGCAAATAGATCCCTTTACCAACATTGAGTCTCAGACTGATGCGCCAGAATTGCGAGGAGTTTTTCTGAACCGTTCAAATCCACAAAGGAAACAACCGGAATCTGTGCAGGCATGGTTCGGAATGAATTCGGAACAGTTGGCTGCTGCCGGTGTGCGGATCGGTATGGGTGTGACAGGTTACAAGGAAGGACATCGTATGGGGGCTTATCGCTATGCTTCGCGATCACTTGATGACCGGGTTGGCAGTACTTCCTTATTAATGGCATTGCAACAAATCGATCTGGCTCGCTTGTCTAACCGGGTCATCTTCGCCTGGTCGGTCAGAGAAGAGGGAGGGCTACGTGGTGCAGCAGAGCTCGCAAGCAAGCTCTACTCGCAGACAAGACGGGTTTATAGTATCGACACTTTTGTTTCATCCGATACACCTCTGGAGTCTCCCCACTTTGCTTATGCTCCCTTGGGTAACGGGCCGGTGCTGCGGTCTATTGAGAATAGCAGCATGGCGACACCCTATGAGTTGGATCGCAATCGGCGGCTTGCGGAGGAAGCAGGAATCGATGCCCAGTATGGCTTAACGCAAGGTGGAACCGATGGCACTACTTTTACCGTGTATGGTGCACCTAATGCGGGATTATCTTGGCCAGGTCGTTACAGTCATTCACCGGCTGAGATTGCTGATCTTAGAGACATAGCTAAGCTTATCGATTTAATTCAGGCTATGGCGCAAGCGCCAATTGATAACTGAGGCGATGGTTGTGATCAACCGTACTCAGATAATTTAGGAAGCGCAAACAGCTATGTCTCTCCAAATACCCCAAATGAGTCCTTACGGTGAATTTCTCGGTATCGAGATAATAGATTTTGCTGAAGGGTGTGCGACTTGTGCTATCGAGCTGAAAGATTATCACTTTAATAATGGAGGTCGTGTTCATGGAGGCGTGCTTAGTTCGCTAGCGGACACGGCTGCTGGAGCCGCAGTGCGATCAGTAAGGCCAGAGGGGAAGTTGTCGGCTACCATCGATCTCAATATATCCTTTATCAGACCACCAGCAGGGAATACGCTCATTGCTAAAGCGGAAGTCATCCATGTTGGTAAAAAACTGTTTCGCTGCGAGATTTCAATTTACTGTGAAGAGAAACTAGTAGCCAAGACTAATGCGACCTTTATGATTGTGGACCCATTCAAGAAGTTCTAAATCTCTAGCAAATTGCCTCCTTTGCCGTAATCATCAGCGGGATTGCGCGGAGAAATTTCGGTCAAAATTTGTCAAACTTATTGATAAGCAGCGCGCTGAGTTTCCGAAAACCCATTCCTTTGTGCTAACCTCAGAGTGGTAATAGCTGGTTAAACAGTATTGGAAAGGGCCTGTTTCAGGCCAGCTTAATAAGATAACACGGGGGTTTCATGAGAAAAGATACGAAAGGAAAAAATCGAAGTCGTCGCGACTTTATAAAAAACACAGCGGCTGCGTCCGCCTTTATGATTGTTCCCCGCCATGTGCTCGGAGGCCCTGCTTACGTCGCGCCCAGTGACAAGGTCAACATCGCTGCTGTTGGAGCTGGCGGTAAGGGTCGGTCAGATATTCAATCTGTATCTCATGAAAACATCTATGCTGTCTGTGATATAGACGATAATCGATTGGCGGAGACTCTGAACCAAGATTGGACTGCGTCGTTTCGTGAGAAAGCCAAGACCTATCGAGACTACCGCGTTATGCTGGATGAGAACCCCGAAATCGATGCGGTGTTGATTAGTACGCCGGATCACATGCATGCACCAATCGCTGCCTATGCCATGAACCTAGGGAAGCATCTCTATGTACAAAAGCCGCTGTGCCATACTGTGGCTGAAGCCCGCTTCTTAGCGAAACGAGCCCGTGAGACCAATGTTGTTACCCAGATGGGAAACCAAGGCCACGCAGAAGAGGGAGCTCGGCTAATTAACGAAATGGTTGCTGATGGCGCTCTTGGTACGGTTCAGGAAGTACACTGTTGGACTAATCGCCCTGTCTGGCCACAGGGAATTGGCCGGCCAGTAGGCTCTGATCCCATACCAACACATATCAACTGGAATCTATGGTTAGGTGCCGCCTCGTTTCGGCCGTTCAAAGAAAGAGCCTATCATTGGTTTAACTGGCGCGGTTGGCTTGATTTCGGTACAGGTGTGGTAGGGGATATGGGTGCACATATCATCGATCATCCTTACTGGGCACTGGATCTTGACTTGCCTAACAGAATTTCCGCGAGTTCCAGTCGGTTTGGATCGGACATGGAGACCTTTCCTATTGCCTCTAAGATCCACTTTGAATTTCCAACTAAAGGCAGCCGTCCACCGGTGAAAATGACATGGTATGACGGGGGATTGCTGCCAGAACGCCCAGAATTATTGGAGCAGGGCCGAATGCTGGGAGATAATGACGGCGGAGTGCTCATTGTCGGAGACAAGAATACCCTAATGCACGGTGTCTACGGCCGTGAGCCACGACTCATCCCTGAAGCAAAACACCTAGAATATCAGCAACCAGCCAAGAGAATGGCTAGGTCACCTGGTATTTACCAGGAGTGGATCGATGCTATTAAGGACCGCAGCAAGGTGACAACTTCTGACTTTGAATATGCAGGCCGCCTCACCGAGACCATGTTGCTGGGCAATATCGCTACTATGCGCGCGTCTGAAAACAAGGTGTTAGAGTATGATAAGGTCGGCATGCGATTCACCAATGACGAAGGCGCCAATGCCTATCTAGATAAGGTCTATCGCCCGGGTTTTGGACTGGTGTAGTTATTCTTTTCAGGGTCTCCAAGTTAACCGGAGTTTACGCTTTATAGGCCCTGTTGAATTTCCCTAGTTTGCAAATTTGGAAGGCTTTGCAGTTTTTCTACGTATATAAAACGTAAAGGCCACATGTAGATGAAAGGAAAGTTACTTACAACATTTTTCAATCTTGCAGTTTTGCTTGCCATGCCGGTTGCATTGGCGCAACTGCCAGAATTAGATTTGCCTTCTACGGTAAGTGGTGGAACCACCACAGCTCGCTTCTTCGGTGGAGCCTCTGCAGACAATGGGGCAACCTATAGCTCCAGCTTTGACTACGATCAAGCCATAGATATCGACATGGAAATTCAGGTGGAGTCGAGCCACGTGAATACTGTCGGAAACGTCTATGTCTTGATTGTCTGGGGTGATCAGTATTTCATGCGAATTGAATCAGGGGCTTACGAAGTTTGGGACTTATCTCTAGAAAATTTGCAAGCTGCTTTTCCTGCCAAAACGCTGCAATCCAGTGAGCTGATCAATATTGTCAATGATGTAGCATTCGGCCCAGCCGGCGTGTCAGACACAACACTAGCACTTTATCTTGCGTACGACTCCACCGCCGCCGCAGGTGAGATTTTTTATAGTGGGTCAGCTTTACTGGTAACGATAGGAGCTGAACAGCAAAGCAGTTCGAGTTTTCAACTTTATAAGAATAATATTTCGTCACCGATTATTCAAAACAGGTGCATAGCCTGCCATAAAGCAGGTGGTGCGGCAGCAAGCAGTGCCTTGCGTTATGTCGATTCCAGTTCTACAAATTTCCAAACTACTAACTACAATATCTTGGTCAATTACATTAACAATCTACTAGGTGGAGCTATCGAAAGACCGGGCGCTGCTATGGGGCCAGCCACTAATGGTTCGAGTTTGTTGGTTTCCAAGCCCCAAGGAATAAACCACGGTGGTGGAATTCAGTTAATAACAGGGAGCCAGGATCTTCAGAAACTACAGAATTTTGTGAACTCTGTTCTATCTGAGTAGAGCGGGGCCGACAAATCTTTTATGGCACTCTGCTTCAATAAATTTTTCGCCCTAGCTAATAAAATGCTGTTTTTTGTGGGAGTGGTTATAGCGCCCCTCGCTTTCGGTACTAATAAGGCATTGCTACCTGAACTCGATTCTCCCAGTAGTCTCACCGGAAAGGAGACTACGGCAAAATTCTTCGCTGGAGCAACCGCCAATAATGGTGCTAGTTATGCAAACAGCTTTGCTTACGAACAGGCGATCGATGTTCTCACTGAGATACAGATAGAGACGAGTCACGTAAACAGCGTAGGTAACCTCTATGTGCTCATTGCCTGGGGCGAAGAGATCTTCATGCTGCTGGAATCCGGTGAAGTAACCTGGTCGTTGGTTATTGCAGACTTCGATATCTTGAATAATGTTATAGATGCCAACAACTGGTTGATGACAGTGAAGGGAGACCATCACTAACGCGCGGCACGTCCCAGGTATCTCTGGAAAGTTTGCTCTACGAAATCGTCCACGCCCGGGAGAAATAAAACCGCCAGGATAGTAACCACCAACACGACAGCAATAACGTAATAGAAGTATTTCATGTTTTCCTCCTTGAACTACAGACCCGGAGTGGCTTCGAATAACCAGACGCCACCGGTTTCTATAGTTGTGCGGGTTGTCCGAGACGGGTACTTACTTGTTATAGCGGCTGTTATTCCATCTAGCTCGTCACCTGACTGGATGCGGACTAGTTCGCGTTCGTAGCGTGTGTCATTGATACGTAATATCGCCTTCCCATTTCGTTCTGCTTGCACAGGCCAGCGTTTCCATAATCGACCAACGGTGGTTCCCATGTAACCTGACCAGACATAGAGCTTGGCTTCGTGTTCAACGGTCCAGATTACTCGTGATCTCGGAGGGTCGAGCAGCTGCATTTCGATGGTAGGGATAGTGTTCACAAAACTCCAGTCCGGTTCCGGTCCAGAATAGATTTCACCGGATACTAATGGGCCGCCGGAGAAAACTCGATTTGGTCCATCGGCAAAGCGTTGCTTTATGGCAGCGGTTGCTACTGCTGTGAATGGAATCAATAACAGACAAGCTATTATAATTATTAATCTCATCGTTATTTTCATAACAACCTCTCTTGGTCGTGGGTATGTCGAATGTCAATTAATTTTGAGCTTTTATGAGTTACAGTTACCCGTAGATAATGAACTCAAGCAGGTTATTGTCCGGGTCACGCGTATAGATACTTGTGCCTTGGGTGCTGCCCCCATTCATACCGCCAGTACGAGGCACAGGTCCTTCCTCGATTTCAGCGCTGGCTTCGCGCAGCGTGGAAAGAAGAGACTCCTGCGAGCCTTGCCACACAAAACATACATCACCGGAACCCGGCACTGCAGTGGGTCCACGTAACGTGAATTGACCAGGCTGCCATAGCTCTGGAGCGTGGAAGTTAATCTTATTATCGCCGAAGATCACAGCGTAAATCATGCCATTGTTCTGTTCCACCACGCGGCAGCCCAACGCCATGTAGAACGCCACCATTTCTTCAACACGCTCCATCGGGACAGCTATGTGGTCAAACGATTTAATCATGGTTCAAGTGGTCGGTTAATACGAAATTATGCACAAAGCATAAAGACTACCTACTGGAAAGTCTATGTCGGTGGGTGGGTTTGAGAGCGCAAAAAAAAGGGACACCAAGGTGTCCCCTTTTCCTGAATCTGTTCTAGGCGCTGTAGCGACTAGATCAATTCATACAACCTAGAACCTAGCAGTTAAACGGCCATAATAGTAAGCACCCTGCCAGTCCATATAGGAACTAGAACCGTATACTCTACCGCAGCAGTAGTCACTAATGGCATCCTTCTCAGGATATTCGTCGCCAACGTTACGTCCACCGACAGTGATAGTGAACATATCATTAAGCTGATAGGCGGCTTCCACGTCTATGAACCACGCTCCATCATATTTCTGAATATTAGGCCATGGGTTTCTGTTTGAGTTCTCAAACTCGCCATAATAGCTAGCTCGCGCTAGGAGACGAAGGTCGTTGATGGTATGTGTAATGGTATATGCACCGCGCCACTTTGACATAAAGTGCTCAAAATCATACTGGCTCTCGACGTTAAGAAATTCACCCACCTGTTCGGTACTAGAATCGAACTGAGAGTCATTGTAGTTAATCGAGGCCACTATGTTTGTTACGTCGGTAAGCGGGTAGGTTGCCACTATGTCCATACCTTTGGTCGTAGTATCGAAACCATTGGTAAAGTACAGCACACCACCGATGGTGTTGGCGCCCGGCACTCCGGCTGCAGCCAGTTTCAGATAGTTCTGATAGGCGTCACCGGAAGTTGGGTCGGTAGATACATCCCTGGTTGAGACCGCTTGAGTCCGATCTTCGATATCGATTTGATAAAAGTCTACGGTAAAATCCAAGTCGGCGATATTGCCTACGAATCCCAATGTCAAGTTAGTGGATTTTTCAGGCACTAGCGGAACCGCACCCAGAGCCCCTGCAACAGGACCACCGGCTGGGAACAGACCTGTTGCGACAGGAAATCCGTTCGGTAGTCGAGTGGATACGTTAGTCGTACCCTGCTGTCCTGGTGTCGGTGCACGGAATCCAGTACCGAAAGATCCGCGTATGGACAAGTTATCGGTTAACTCCAGACGAGCCGCAATCTTGGCCGTGACTTCTTCATCGAAATCTTCATAGTCCTCATAGCGAATCGCACCTTGTAAGAACAGACGGTCGGTAACGTCCGTACTCAGGTCTCCATAGAGAGCAAAGGAACTACGCTCATAGACATCGGAAAACTGAGGCGAGTAGCCTGGAAATCCGTTTGAGCCTACACCAACTACCTGATAAACCGGGTCGTCAGGGTCGGCGCAGTTCAGGGTGCCTCCAACTGCCGCTCCAGCCGCGGTTTTGTCGTCGCCGTTGCAGAATCCAAATGGATCCTTTAGGGCGTGGGGCCCGGCTAAGTACGAGTCGAGCTCACCTTGGACTACCTCATAAGACTCGTCCAGGTAGCTGGCGCCAAATGCCAACACGAGTGGGCTGGAAAAGTCGGAATCCAATTCAATGTCAAAATCCGCCTGAAATTGAGTTTCCTCATTAATCAGGTCTCCAGGGTGGAAAGATTGTGGTGAAGCTCGGCCCATAGAAGGGTTGATGGTGTTTCCCAGGGTATATGAGACTTCACTTTCACCGCGACGTGCGCTGAAATCGTAATTGAGACCGTTCTCGAACGATCCACGCACACCACCTACTATTGAAAAGTCGGTTACGTCACCCTCAAATCTTGGGGTGAAACCACCGGGGTACATTGAGAGGGGATCATATAAACCGCCGTCCGCTTCCCGGAGTACCTCAATTGTGCCGTTTCTCGGATAACGATAGAAAAAACTGCCGTCCGAATCGCTTCTGCGGTAATTTCCGAACCCGTAGGCTTCGGTGTCGTCATCGATTTGATAACCGGCATTGACGAACACACTAACCGCCGATGCGTCTGGTTCACCCCAAGGCTGGACCACATTGCCATAACCTACGTTCGCAGCAGGTACGCCGGCTTGGTAGGTAGGATCTTCAGTATAGGTCGTATACCAAGCGTCAGAGTTGTACCCAGCATCTGCAGGGTCTACGCAGAACCAACTACCACAATATTGTACTCCCCGGCTTGTAGCATCTGCCTCATAAAACTCGCCTGAGATACTTATGAAGCCATCATCGCCCAACGGCAGTCCAATATTACCCTGGATAGTGGTTTTCTTACCGTCACCTTCGGAGTATTCACCGGTATCTATGGAGAGGCTCCCTCCATCACGGTTATCCTTAAGGATGAAGTTAATTACACCCGCGATGGCATCAGAACCGTACTGCGATGACGCACCGTCTCTCAGAACTTCGACACTTCCTATCGCAATTGATGGAATAGTTGCTATATCAGCATTTTGGGTACCGCTGCCTCCGATAGAAACGAGTGCTGAGCGGTGGCGGCGCTTTGAATTTACCATCGTCAGAGTCTTGTCTGTTGGCAGTCCACGCAGACTGGCTGGTCGAATGAATGTAGCTCCATCCGAGATCGGTTGCCGTGCCAGGTTGAACGAAGGTACCAGCGTTCTTAAGATATCGTTGGTATCGGTGTAAGACACATCCTCAAGATCCTGAGCTGAGAATACGTCAATTGGCACAGGCGAATCAGTTACTGTTCTTGGTCTTCCACGAGAACCTGTAACGACGACTTCCTCTATGTCCGCTTCCTGCCCGAATACGGCAGGCGCGAACCCAACCGGAGCGAGCAGACCCAGCGTAATGGCGGCCGGAAGGATCCGGTTTGCCAAGTTTGGTCTTTTGTTCATTTACTTCCCCTTTCAGTATTAGGTTTTTCAAGTATTAGGTTTTTTTTATAACGAATATGCCCGTTCAAACTCGATTTATAGTAATCAAGCCAGAACTGGCATTCGTCCATAAGCGAAGGATATGTATTGGCTACCTAAAAGTCCACTCAAAATACAGGTTATTTAGGTCAATTTCCTAGCCTTTCGGGGTCGAAATAGCATTTGAGCCCAAATGTGTTAAAAAAAGCGTGTTGTTCGAAATTTATTTGTAGAGAATTAATAGAAATCTATTCAAATAGATGTAGATGATATTTCTTATTTATATTTCCGTAAAACTCCCGCATAGTGAGGGAATTCGGCGTAAGCCAAGCAGTAGTCCACTGAAAGCAGGCGAATGATGGCCCAGAAACTCAATCCAGGCGAAATTTTTCCAGAAATAACACTACATGTAGTGGGTGGCGACGAGATCCAGTTACCTGGAGACCTTGACTCGCCGATGACCATCGTATTGTTCTTTCGAGGCCATTGGTGACCCTACTGTTGCCGGCTGCTGGCCGGATTCGAGGAACGCCGTGCTGCGTTTCGGGAAGAGGGTGTATCAATTATCGCGGCGTCTGTAGATAGCGAAGAAAATCTGAAGGTTATCGCTGAAAATGCCGGGTTTCCCGTGGGTTGGGGAGTCAGCCGGGAAGAAGGCGATGCTATCGGAGCCTGGTGGGAGTCGCGACGGGACCACATTCAACCCAGTGAATTTTTAATCTCGCGCAGCGGGAAGTTGATGATGTCAGCGTACAGTAATTCCCCGGTAGGCCGGATGGATCCGGGAGAAACCTTAACATTGATCAAATACCTGAATCTGCAACGAGCCAACGCCAAACAAGATAGCGCCTGAGTATCACAAGTTCGGAGGACCCTTCGATGACGAGCAGAAATTTCCTGATTGCTGTTTTCATGTCACTTCTATCACCCTTGGCCGTGAGTCAGCCGTCAGCCTACGAGCCACCCAGGACTCCGGGCGGGCATCCTGACCTGCAGGGCACATTTACCTTCCGGACCCTGACCCCGATGCAGCGACCAACGGAACTGGGAGAGCGAGCGGTGTTAACGGAAGAAGAGGCAGCTGAATGGTCCGCTTTTGAGAACCGGCGGCAGAATCGTGACCTCATTATCGACTCTGTTGGAGGTGCACAGTATCCACCTGGCGTAATTTCCTACAACGAATTCTGGTACGAACGTGGAGATGATACGGTCGTGGATCGCCGTACTTCCTTAATTGTCGATCCTCCCAACGGGCGTATTCCCGCTCTGACTGAAGAAGCTCTTCAACGGCGCCGCGATGTTTCCACCATGCGCGAACTTAGTCTAGGGCCGGAGGCAAGACCTTATGCTGAACGGTGCATCGTTACACGGACCTCAGGGCCTCCTATGCAACCTGGTTCCTATAATCTCAATGTGCAATTTGTGCAGACCAGTGCTTATTTTATGATCATGAATGAAATGATTCACAACGTGCGAGTTGTGAGAATGAATAAGGAGCACAGAGATGGGCCGCCGATGAATTGGGAGGGCGATTCAGTGGGACATTGGGAAGGAGATACCCTAGTCGTTGATACGGTTAACTTTTGGAAAGGTACCGCCTTTGCCGATTCAACCTCGACGATGCATCTTGTGGAAAAATTCACCCGGACAGGACCAGATAGCATTCAATATCAATTTACCATCGAGGACCCAACAACCTGGATCGCTCCATGGACGGCGGTAATACCCATGCGAAATATGAATCAACCTATATACGAGTATGCATGCCACGAAGGCAATTATGGTTTTCACGGTGTCATGGCGGGAATCAGGCGCTTGCAGCTTGAAGCTGAACAGGGTGTTGTTAGATGACAACGCTTGTTACATATTGAAGGGGCCATAGCGATGGCAATGGGCGTGTTCGTAACATATGCCGTACTCTAGGCCCTAACCTCATGTTATTATTTAGACGCTTCTAAAAAGACGAACTTTAACATCGCACTGTGTACACCACCAAAAGAACAAAATTTCGAGTCACAAACCTGACTTTCTTGCTCGTTGCCATAGTCTCACTCGGGTTTGCCAACTCGTTTATTTTTGCCCAGACGGAAGCGACGCATGAATTGACAACACTACTCGAAGAAAGCTGTTTAACCTGCCATGGAGCGGCTATCCAGACTGCAGGAATCAACCTCAGCGCATTGTTGGAAGACCAGCCGTTGGTTAAAAACTTGAACTCTTGGCGCCGCATTATCGGAGCGCTGGAAGTTGGCAACATGCCACCTCCTGGTGCGCCGCAGCCCGACGACGAAGTAAGAGCCAGAATGCTCTCACTGCTGCGGCAGAACATTGATGGGTTTGACTATTCCTCAATCGATGATCCCGGGTTTGAGTTGATGAAGAGGCTGACCCACACTGAGTACGACAACACGATAAGGGATTTATTCGGTGTCGAATTAAATGTTGCTGATCGTTTTCCAACTGAGCTGATCGGTTCTAGCGGATTCGAAAATTCTTACAATACATTGTTCCTTCAATCTTCTCTGATGGAGAGATATATTGGTGCAGCCCAGAGTATCTTAGAACTTGCGCTGCCAGCAGAACCGAGCTCCGTAGTCCATCAGCAAACTCGGGAAATTATTTATATTGAGACCCCTAGTTCGCTTGTAAGCGAAGAGAAAGCCGCTGAAGTCGTACTGACCAATTTCATGGGGCGAGCTTATCGCAGGCCTACGGAAAGTATCGAAGTTAACCAGGCAGTGGCGCAATTTACCCAGGCCAGAACTGAAGGGCTTTCTTACGAGAGCGCCATAAAGCAAGCTCTGCAAACAGTATTAATCTCGCCAAAATTTCTGCTCAGAGTGGAAGTTGGCCAGGACGGGAAGGAGTCTTACCCAGTATCGGACTTCGAATTAGCTTCACGCCTGTCTTATTTCTTGTGGGCCACAATGCCAGATCAGGAATTATTTGATTTAGCCAAAGAAGGTAAATTAAGTGACCAGACAGTTTTACGGAACCAAGTTTTCCGTATGTTAGATGATGAAAAAGCCGACACTCTGGGTGATGTTTTTGCAGCACAATGGTTAGGGTTTCACAATGTTGGCACCCGTATCTGGCTGGATCCAATTGATAATCCCTGGTGCACCGCTAGCTTGATGACGGCGATGCGCGATGAGTCTTCTATGTTTTTTATGTCACTATTGCGTGAGGATTCGCCAATTAGAAATCTCATTGATTCGGATTACACTTTTGTAAACGAGGAGCTAGCGACCACGCTTTATGGTATAGAAGGAATTAGTGGCAATCACATGCGTCGAATACCTATTGATGATCCCAATCGAGGCGGTATCCTAGGGCATGCGAGCATTCTCGCACTTACCTCAAATTACACGACAACCAGCCCGGTTAAGCGCGGTGTATATGTGCTCGATACAATTCTAGGTACCCCGCCTCCAGAACCACCCCCGAATGTGGGAGTGCTGAGTCAAGAACTTCAGGAAATGAGAGAGTTGAGTTTCCGAGAAAAAGTAGAAATGCATTCTTCCAATGAGTATTGCCGAGGCTGCCATAGCCGTATTGATCCTATTGGTTTTAGCATGGAGAATTTTTCTTTTTTTGGGCAGTGGCGCGAAACATATGATTTCCGTTCAAGGGTAGACAGTGCTGAAGAAGCTGATGAATCGATTACGATCAACACTGAAACTAGTCCAGAGCCAATTACGATTCATTTCAAAAACACTAGGAAACCAATTTCCAGTAAGGGTTTTCTTCCCGATGGCGAAAGCTTTGAAAGTCCTGCAGGGCTCAAACAAGCGATCCTCCAAGACCGTGAAGACGATTTGGTGAGGCAGGTGGTTTCCAAGATGCTGGCGTATGCTTTGGGTCGACAGCTTGAATACTATGATGAGCCGGCAATCTTAAATATTATTAATGTCCTTGAGGGAAATGACTACCGGTTTCAGTCTTTGTTACAGGAGGTTGTCGCCAGCTATCCATTCCAGTATAAAAAGAATCCTAGCGAGGGGATTAATGAATGAAAGCGGGGGTTTATTCTAGGCGCGCCATTTTGCGGGGAATAGGAGCTTCAATTGCTCTCCCACTGCTAGATGTTGTTCCAACGTTTGCGCAGGCGCCTGTGACAGTTTCCTCAATACCGACTGGTATAAATCGGTTAGCTTATCTCTATTTCCCAAATGGGATTCCCAGAGGCATATGGTACCCAGAGGAAACAGATCAAAATGGTAGGTTGATTAAGCTAAATAAATGGATGAGTCCGCTGGAACCCCACAAGGACAATATTATAATTCCTAGTAATATTTGGACCCCAGATGGTAATGGCCACGTAAACGGAACCCCAACTTGGTTAACCGGTTATGATTATGATGCTCGAGCTGTTAATGCTGGTGGTGTTTCAGCAGACCAAATTGTCGCGAGACATTTAAGAGAGGAAACTCTTCTTCCTTCCCTTGAATTGTCTTTGAAGGGAGAGGGATATTTTTCAAATTCACTCCCTCGTAATGCCATTTCTTGGTCAACTCCTGACCGGCCTATGGCTAGGGAAATTGAACCTCGGACTATATTTGATCGGATGTTCAATACGCAGACAGGTGGGACCAGTAATCGGTCAGTGATGGATGCAGTGCTTGCCGATGCGCGGTCTCTAGGCAATGTGGTAAGTTCAGCAGATAACCTCCGCTTAGATGAGTATTTTGAATCTATTCGCGCGTTGGAGCGGCGTATTGAGTTCGCTGAGCGCCAGTCTAAAGAAATGGGTAAAGATGGTGTATTAACTGATACTTTGGTTGCCCCAACGCCCGGTATCCCAGCAGATCATGAATCATACATTCGGCTGATGATGGATTTAATGATTATGGCGTTTCAATCTGATGCTACCCGGGTTTGCACCTTTATGTTGGATCATGGCCAATCGAATCGTTATTTTAATTTTATTCCCGAAGTTAAAGGGACCTGGCATGCGCTGTCCCATTACCAGAACGCCTCAGGTATGACAGAGGATGACGATGGCTCTACTTCTTGGGAGTCAGTGGAGCAAAAACGAGCTATGTATGCCGAAGTCATTCGTTGGCATCATAAACAGGTTGCCTATTTGCTTGAACGCATGAAATCGATTCGCGAGCCGAATGGAAACTCTCTATTAGATAATAGTATGGTTGTAATGGGGGGAGCCATTGGTGATGGTAACGAGCACGATGCTTCGAATTTACCAACTCTCATAGCGGGTGGCGGGGGCGGTACCATCCGGACAGGTCGATATATTAAGCATCAAGAAGCAACAGACCTCGCTGGGATTCATTTGGCTCTGATGCAGCGAATGGGGGTGTCGATTGATCGGTTGGGTTCCGCAGATACCCCTTATAGGGACCTGACCTGATTTTTGGTATTGGATTAATTAAGCGAAATCCGGGCATCGCCCATTACCGTTATAATGATAGAGTTGCAGTGTGTCGCATCCATTGAACGCAGCAAAGCGCTTTAACTCCGGGTTCAGGGCTTTGAGCACTACGTCGGTATTGGTTATGGAGGCTTCTAATTGTAGGTGGTACAAAAGCAACACTCCTCTTTTTCTATCTGCCTTGGCGTCAATTCTTCCTACCAAGCTGTTGCGATGTAATATTGGTAAACAGAAATAGCCGAACCG
>Ga0066839_10000644_pt1 | contig 15201 bp, 14 predicted proteins | sample ETNtaG_10_FD_66733 | JGI IMG/M metagenome (GOLD analysis project Ga0066839, IMG submission 66733) | Marine microbial and viral communities from oxygen minimum zone, Eastern Pacific Ocean - ETNP201302SV82 | ecosystem: Environmental > Aquatic > Marine > Oceanic | place: Pacific Ocean: Eastern...
TAGTGATGGTCTCAGCGGGGCTGGCCGGCGTGGCCGGGTCGGAGATATTCCTGAGTTTCCTGGGCATCGGCATCCAGCCGCCGACTCCCAGTCTAGGCCTCATGATCTTCGAGAATGGAAGCATCTCCGTGCTGCGTTCTGATCCGCATTTACTGCTCTTTCCGGTGCTCACGCTGTCGTTGCTGCTGTTCACCTTCAACCTACTTGGTGATGCGGTGAACGACGCCTTCAACCCCCGCGCCCGCTGAGTTCTTAGGGCTGGCGGGATCTTTGCGGTTTCATGGTGTTTTGCGATGTAATATCCAGGCTCAGGCGTGATCAACCACACCCCAACCAAAAGCCATTTCCTGATACCATCCGGGACTCCAGCCTTCGCTGGATGGACCACACGCAGCCTTTGTCGGTTGTCAGACGGCTTGCGGGGAAATAGCGCCCTCACCCTAACCCTCTCCTCCTTCCGCGAAAGGACGGGAGAGGGAACTGTTCGACAAGCGCAGCTCTTCCGCAGTGGGAAGACATCTGACTTTTGAAGGCTGAGCTTAGCTGAAGGGCCAGCGGCGGCATAGGCGGGGGATGGCCACCAGGCCCAGTGGAGCGCCTAGCAGTAACAGCATACCGAGACCGGTGGGAACGCCGCTTGATCCGCCTGCCGGGACGCTGCAGCCGGGCGAGTTGGAACCACCCTCGGAATCTGTGTTGTTATCTCCGGTGGCGCTGGCTGGATGTTCAGTAGCCTCGGGCATGATCGTTGCCTCGGCTACCGCGCCGGTGTCACCCTCTGAGTCGCCCATTGAATCTTCGGGTTCGGCGAGTTCAGGGATCGGGTTTTCGGTGGCCTCATTGAGCTTGGATTCAAGCTGTTCGGGTGAAGGCAAAGGCTCCAAACCGAGAGCTTCCCGCCAAGCGGTATCCAGGCCGAATTGGTCCATGCCGTAGACTTCCAACAATGCCTCGTCGATGTCCAAGGTGCGTTGTAGCACCGGGAATAGGGCAGCCATGCGCGTTTCGCCATACGTGTCAATCATATACTGCACCACGGACCGGCCCTGGCCGTAGGCGATGATGATGTCCTCGGGGGTGCCGCCGAAGGAGTTCAAGTACCACAGGGGCTTGATCCGCCGGGTGAATATGCCGTAGCGCAGGGCGGCGTCGTAGTCGTCTGTTGGGTCGATGTTACCGTACTCGGCCAGTCCTTCATTAAGCCAAGAAGGCACCTGGCTGATGGCAGGCCCGGCGGCTTCTCCCACCAACAGGTGTGTGAATTCATGGGAGACGGTGCCGGTGACTGTTGGGTCGAACCCGTGAACCAACAAAACGCGTTCGTTGCTGAAGGCCATGCCTTGGGTTTGCAGTCCCTCGCTGACAGCCTGGGAGCGGAAGGGGAGGGCCGACGACATGTGCCGGTAGTTGTTGTAAGAGACGATTCGCAGGGGTTCGGTGGGCGCGATGCCAAGCACCGGCAGCATTCGCTCCAGGTTTTCTTTGGCTGCCTCTAGAACGACATCAGCGCGGTCGGCGACGTATTCACCGTAGTAATAAACCGTGATTAGGTCTTCAGCAACTGTGAACCACTCAAATCGGTTGTCCTGGTACACGAATTGCTTGGACTCGGTGCGCACTACCGCCCCGGCTTTATCGCGGACTTCAAATGAGTACTCGATCTTGGTTCCCGGCGGATAATAATCTCCGCCGCTACCGGAGGGGAGCACAGACTCGCCGGTGACGCTGTCGCCGGACTCAAAATCCACAGAGCGGTATGAACTGCGGCCCTGTTGGTCAACCTTGCTGAAGAAGACCCGGATGTCGTCAATCTCGTCGACGCTGTTGGCGGTGACTGAAAACTTTATTCCGTCAGGGAAATTGCTCTCCGCTTTGGCTTCCACCACATTGATATTCCCTTCATCGGCGTGGGTTACCCCGGAGGTAGAGAATGTCAATCCGGCGAATAAAACCAGAGATGTGACGAATACGAGTGCGCGCAAAATTCCCTCTAATTGCAGTGTACGTTAGTGCTACGCCAATGTCGATAAACCGGATTTCCGTTGCGCGTGAAAGTAAGCCGGCCATTCTTATCTTGACGGTGTTTTTCATTACGCCTAAAATCAATCTCGCAAACACCAGAGACACACTGTCTGCATATGCCAGTGGGCGTTTCTTGAAATCTCCAACCGCGACGTGGTGTAGATAGATGGCAATCACTGTCGGTCGGGTCATAGACCTGAATTTTGAGCCCTTTTACATAGATATGGTGCGCCGGGGAATCGTCCTCCATGACGTGAGTCTGAAAGACGTGCCCCAGGCCCTGCGAGACGGTGAGATCACCGCCGGGCCCGTGAGTCTGGTGGACAGCTTTGCCTTAGAAGATGTTTGCGTTCCCGTGGCCGGTTTCTGCCTCTCGGCATCGAACAAAGCCGGGAGCAACCTGCTTTACTCCAAGAAGCCCATCGAAGAACTCTCCGGTTCCGCCATCGCCGTTGCGACCGCAGATTCAACGACCCAGAAACTGTTCCAGGTGCTGATGGCCCAGATACACAAGGGCAGCGCCGATTCTTTTGTGGCCATGCCTGACGAACATGACGCCTTTGTGATCTCCGGTGACGACGCCCTGCGCCGCCGCCGGGGAACTCGGGGCTACGGTCACCGCTACGACTTGGGCGAGATGTGGCATGAAATGACCAGCCTGCCCTTCGTGTTCGCTCGCTGGATGGCCCGGAAGGAACTCAGTGAAGAAGACACTCTATTGGTGGAAGACACCCTTTACGTGGGCTTGGAAGACGGCGTTGACAGCCTGTTCCACCTGGCCGACCCCAAGGACCATCTGTTGATGATGGCCCGCGACATCGTCGACTACATCATCGGCTACCGGTACTTCGTAGGCCTGTCCGAGCGCAAGTCTATCGATCTCTTCAAAGAATACCTGGCCAAACTGCCGTCTTAAATTAGGGCCGTAGTTATCCACTTTTCGACACCGGAGACGGCCCTGCCATGAAGATCACCGAGGGCTGCTTTGAGGCGACGGGCCACACGTCCATCATCTGCGACTTCTCTCCGCCTCGCTCCGGAGACCCGGCGGCTGTCGAGCAAGCCCAGATCGACGCCGATTTCATTTCGGTGGCCTACAATCCCGGACGTGCTGTCAGGACTAACTCGGCCATGCTGGCCGCCGCGATCCAGCGGTCGGGCAAGGACGCAGTTTTTACCTTGGCCACAAGGGATATGAACAAACTGGCGCTGCAGTCCGAGCTGTTGGGCGCCCAGATGTTGGGTCTTCGGAACGTGGTGGTGGTCCAAGGAGACCCCTTCGGCCAGCAAGACCAGGCCAGAGTGGCTTCGGTCAACGATTACCATCCCACTGGGCTGATCGCCGCCATCGCCCAGATGAACCGGGGAGTCGATTTCAAGGAAGGCCAATTGCGCTCGCCAATCGACTTCTGTATCGGCGCGACGATTGACCTAAGTCGGGGAATCGAAGAAGAAGCCCAATTGGCGGTGCGAAAGGTTCAGGCCGGGGCTGAATATCTGATCACCCAGCCGGTGTTTAATGTCGACCACGTCGCCCAGTACTGGGAGTCCTACGCCTACCACTCAGGCAAGGCAGGCACCCCGCCCATCTACTTTGGGCTACAGATACTGGAAAAAGACTGCGTGCTTTTCAGTTCCGTACCCGAATCGGTGCGCGGCGAATTGGAAGAGGGCCGCTCCGGGGCCGATATCGCCTTGGAGCTCTACCAGAAATTCCAAGAAGCCCGCCTCAACAACATCTACCTCGTGCCCCCCATCAAACGCGGTGGCGCCCGCAACTACGAAGCTGCCAAAGCATTCCTGGGCAAGATTAACAAACCATAAGAGAAGACCGCCCCCCTTGTCATTTCGGCGAAGGCAGGAATCCAGTGAAACCGCACAGGCAGTTGTATTGTTCTCGAGATAATGGGCTGAACGCTGTTAACTGACAGCTATCACGGCGCCCACGGAACGGGCGCCTCGCTGTTGAACTGGTCTGTGGCCACGTCCACCACTGCCGGCCGGCCCGATGCTATGGCCTGCTCGATGGCGCTTTGGATGTCACCGGGCTTCTCGACCCGGATGCCGAACGCGCCCATGGACTCGGCGACCTTGGAGAGGTCAACATCGGTGAACTGCCAGAGGTCTCCAGGCGAGCCGCCTTCTATGCCCTCATAAGCCCGTTCGTCACCACGTTTGTCCTGGGCGAGGGCGTGGTTGTTGTTGACCACCGTCACCACCGGAATGTTGTTCCGGACGGCCGTTTCCAGCTCTGCGATGTGGTACCAGAACCCGCCGTCGCCGCTGAAGCAGACCACCGGCCTATCGGGGAGTGCCGCTTTGGCGCCCATGGCCGCGGAAAGACCCCAGCCCAATGAACCGGCGCAGCGAATGTAACCTTGGCCGGGCTCGTTCATATCGATCATGGAGCCGGTCCAGATGCCGGCATGACCGGTGTCGGCGACCAACATGGCGTCTGACGGAAGCCAGTTGGCGATCTCGGTGCAGAGCCTCTGAGGGATGATGGGAATCGCGTCCGAGTTGGCCAGCGGGGCCACCTCATCGCGCCATTCTTTCACCAGTTCCTGGGCGCGTGACACCCACGGCGAACGGTCGCCGACGGGCTCTGAAGCCTCGATCAGGCGACGGACGCTTGCTTTGGCGTCTCCCTGCAATGCGACCTGTGCGGAGTAGGTCCGGCCAAGTTCTGACGGGTCGATGTCAATCTGGATCACAGGCGTGCCAACGGCCGGCACACGCCATTCGTTGGTGACCTGGCTGCCGGTGTGGCTGCCGATGTACAGCACCAGGTCGGCTTCGTGGACCACCCGGTTGGCGCACCAACGGGAGTAGGAACCGACGACTCCCACAGCCAGGGGATGGTTGTCGGGGATGGCGCCCTTGGCGTTGAGCGAAGTGGCCACCGGGATGTTCAGCAACTCGGCGAGTTCGACCAGTTCTTCTTGGGCTCCCGAGGAAGTGACGCCACCGCCGGCGACGATGACCGGACGTTGAGCGTTGGCCAGCACCTGGGCCGCTTCCCGTACGCGTTCGGGCTCGGGTTCGGGCCGGAAGGCAGGCCGTCGGGTGAACGCGGATTCCAGCAGAATCTCGAGATCGGCTTCCCCGTCCTCTACGATGTTGCCGCTGATGCCCTCGAAGTCCAGGTGGACTGGGGCCGGTGCGCCCGTGGTGGCCTCGCGGAAGGCCTGGCGCAACAGAGCGGGTAACTCGTTCACTGAGTCAACCACGGCGCTGAATTTGGTGGTCGATGCGAAGGGCTTGGAGTGCTCGATCTCCTGGTAGGCGTTGCGGTTCTGTTGCAGATTGGACTTGTGGCCGGTTAGAGCCAGCACGGGAGACAAACCCAGATAAGCGTCTTGCAGACCGGCGGCCAGGTTGACCGCGCCCACTGACTGGGCCATGCAGACCCCCACTTTATCGGAGGCTCTGGCGTAGCCGTCAGCCATGTAGGCAGCCGCCTTCTCGCCGTGGGTCACCACGCGCTTGATACCCACCATGTCCATCTCGGCCAGGGACTTCCGGAGCACCGCCGGCACGAAGAATACGTGGGTGACGCCATAGGCTTTCAGGGTCTCTGCCAGATACTTGGCCCCGGTCATTCTAGGCATGATTCTTCCTCATAAATACCTGATATTTTCGGTTACTACTTCCCAGGGGTTTAAATGCCGCGCTCGTCAAAAACTTCCTTGGCGACATGGGCAGCGTTAACACCCGACGGCCAGCCAGCATAGAAAGTGGTGTGGAGAATCACTTCGCTGATCTCAGACCTGGTGACACCGTTATCCAGGGCACGGCCGATGTGTCCTTTGAGTTGGTCGGTCCGGTATAGAGCCACTAGGTTAGCCACTGTAATCAGACTACGGTCACGCTTCGACAATTCGGGCCGCTCCCAGATGTCGCCGTACAACATGTCGACAGTCATCTCTCCCAGTTTGGGTGATACTTCACTCACGATCTGTCGTGATGTCATTATCAACTCCTCCGCTGTTATTCCAATTAAGGGGCTGGCACGGCTATGCCGGGGCCCCAGTTGGTTCCGAATTCAGCCCTTTCCACCCGGCGGCCCGAGAATGTCGACGCTTTCTGGGCCGCCAGCCAGACGGCGGCGTTGTCGATGGAATCGGGTTGCTCCAAGGGTATGTGACCGGTGCCCGGCCAGTCTCCGTGGCGGTTCATCCAAGTGTCGACCCGGCCAGGACTGAGCGAATTGACTGCAATGTCGTGCTCTCGTACTTCTTCAGCGAGGCTCAAAAAGGCCCGGTCCAACGCTGCTTTGCTCATAGAATAGCCCACTCGGCCTTCCCGGTAGCCCAGCGACGCGCCTGAAGTGATACAGAAGATGGACCCGCCGCCTCTCTGCTCGATCATGGCTGGCAGTACGTATTTGCAGAGCAAGATAGGGCCTCGGATGTTCACCGTAAGGGCGCGGTCCAGCAGTTCTTCTTCAAGGTCAATCACGGGAGATTCACAGTCCACACCGGCGTTTGAAACCACGATGTCTATGCGTCCGAAGTGTTTCACGGTCCGGTCGGCCAGGTTGCGCAGGTCCTCCGGCTTAGTCACATCGCAACGGATGGCCAGGGCCTCGCCGCCTGCTTCGGCGATCTGCTGGGCGGTGTCGTTGATGGTACCTGAACCGTATTTGGCGAAGGGCGAGTCGGAGGGGGGTTCGTTCTCGGTTCGGGAGGCGACAATCACCTGTGCGCCGGCCGCCGCGAAAGCCAGGCACATCGACCGGCCGATGCCTCGACTGCCGCCGGTCACGATGGCTACCTTGCCTCTAAGTTCTCCTGTGGCAGCCATAATTACTCCGTGGTGATCCTCGTAGTGTTATTTGAAAGACTTGGCCGGTTAGGGGGGCGCTTATGAAGTCAGGCGGAACTTGGGGAGAATGATATTGTCGTCCAGTACCTCGAAAACAACTTCCACGGACATGCCAATCTTGATGTTGGCCGGGTCCGGGTCGACGATGACCAGGTTGCTAGGCATACGGGGGCCTTCCTCCAGCTCAACTATCACCGGCACGTAGGGCGCTTTGTCCCGGAAGGGAGGAGTGGGTCCGCGGTGGACGATGGAGAAGGTATGGATGATACCCTTGCCGCTGCTCTGTATCCAGTCGGTGTCCCGGGAGAAGCACTCGGGGCAGATGTCTCTGGGGTAGAAGTAAGAGGAGTCGCAGGTCTTACAGTGGCGCAACCACAGTTCTTTCTCTTTGCATTTCTCCCAGTAAAAATCAGATTCCGGTTGGGGCTGAGGGGCCGGAATCGGCGGTGAAGATTGTTGCTGCTGGGTCATTTCCCACTCCTGCAATTCTGGTACGGACGGGCTATGGAGCGTTGCCACCAAAAGAATAGGGACAAAAACCACAGGCGTCAAGAACGGGATACGCCTGGACCAGCACCGGATTGTTGCGCCTGACAGGGCCTTCGGGTAACGTTGCTCCTGTATTTCTTGAGCATCAGGCATTGGAAGAGGATTCAACTTATGCGCATCGCGGTCATGGGAGCCGGGAGCACCGGCGGATTTTTCGGCGGGATGCTGGCCCGTGGCGGGAACGATGTATCGCTCATCGCCCGAGGCGCTCACCTGGAGACCATCAGGGCCAATGGCCTAAAAGTGGTGCGCGACAACGAAGAGTTCGCCGTCCGGTGCCAGGCTACCGACGACCCGGCGGAAGTCGGCCATGTGGACCTGGCGTTACTCTGCGTGAAGACCTATCAGAACGAGGCCGCCATCCCATTGATGCAGCCTCTGGTGGGACCGGACACCACCGTGCTCTGCCTGCAGAATGGCGTGGACAGCTACCTCAGGGCAGCCGATGTTTTGGGCGAGTCAAACGTGCTTCCGGGCGCTGCCTTCATTGAGGCGGGCGTGCTGGGGCCGGGGTCCGTTCGGCAAACGGGCAGCCTGGTGCGGATCATCTTGGGTGAGACCAACGGAGTTGAGACGCCACGTTGCCTGGCCATTCGCGACGCGTTTCTTGGCTCAGGTGTGCCTGCCGAAGTGTTGCTGGACATCAGAGCAGGGCAGTGGGAGAAGTTCTTGTTCATCGCCACCATGGCCGGGATCACCTCCATGGCCAGGGCAACTCTGGCTGAACTGATGCCCCAGACCCATTGGCGCAAGGTCATTCTGGCCTGTCTGGCGGAGATCGATGCGGTCGCCAGGGCCAGCGGGGTCAACCTGCCCGCGAACATCGTCGCAGATATCGTCAGCTCCATCGAAGAGCATCTGACCGACCTCCAAGCTTCCATGCACACCGACCTGGTGGCCGGACGCCCGTTGGAGCTGGACGCGCTGAACGGTGCAGTGGTGCGGGCCGGAAGAGAGGCAGGCGTTGCCACCCCCGTGAACGACGTGATATACGCGATGTTGAAGGGATATCAGGAGGGGAGCAGAGTTGACTGAAGAGACACCGAACAGTCATGACCTAAATAAGCTAACCAGATGGTATGAGGGGCTGGCTTCGGCATCGGGAGGCACGTTCCCCGTTTGTGCGCTGTTCCTAGCTTCCGGAGAAGACAACCGGGCCCACGACATCTTCCGCGTTTACCGGACTGCCTTTGCGGAATTAGACGCGGGTTTCCACGATCTTGTTATCTTCGGTCAACACGGCATGTCCAGCACCTGCGCCGCGCTGATAGCCGGTCTGGGTCTTTCCGGCCTGCAAACGTCGTCTCTTGTGCTGATCAGTGGGGACATTGCCGTGTTTCACTCCACCGGCCTGCCGTCCGGCACTTTGGCAGAAGGGCAAGCGGAGGTAGACGGGGACGATGTTCCATGGCGGGTAGCATTGGAGGCCATCAAACAGGCAGTTGGGAAGAAGTCTGAGATTTCACTGGACGGTATAGACGGATTCAAGCGGATGGATTCTACCGGGGAAGCATTGGCGGATCTGGTCGGGAAGGTGAAACTACAGGTTGAGGAAGATTAATCAGCAGATTGGCAACTGAATCAACTTTCCTTTACCGCCGCTCATCCTGAGCTTGTCGAAGTACATTAGCATCAGCCAGAATTTTAGCCGAGAGAAACATGGTTTACCTGCAACCGGCGGTTTGAAGGCTCACCATGAGCGGTTTTAGGGCGAGGTGGGTCGCCACGGGCTGCATATTGTTCGGCTGGGCCACCAAATCCCTCTCACATACCGCTCAGCCTGAGCCTGCCGAAGGACATTGGCATTAGCCAGAATTCTGGGCGATGGAGTCATGATTTACCCGCAGAGGTGGTTCGACCGGTCCGATTAACCGAGACTCTTGACCTTCGGTCGGAGTTCGCCGTGAACAGTTTTAGGACGAGGTGATGTGCCATGGGATGTCACTCGGGCCAACAGACTTTGCGGTATGCTCTAAATCGCGGCGGCCAACACGGCCCATGCGCCCCAGATGACCAGCAATCCTCCGGAGACCCTCGACATTCTTATTCCGGCGGGAGCGACTTTTTCCGCCAGCACAAAGGCTGCCAGAGCAGCTATCCACACCAGGTTCATCACACCCAGCACGAACAACAACGCCATCAGTATCCAGCAACACCCCAGGCAATATTTACCATGTACCAGGCCCATCAGGAATGCCCCACGCGTCCCATTCCTCCAATCGGACATCAGGAAACTCAGCGGGCTGCGACAGTGGGTAAGGCAGGCATATTTCAACTGACTCCACTGAAACGCACCGGCAACTAATAGCAGCCCGCCGCCCAAGTAACCACTAGAACTTCCTCCCATCATTGAAGTCAGCAGAGAAGCTTGGTGTAACCCCCAGTTCCCCAGCGTTGCCAGCAAGGCAAACCCGGTCCAAACCGCCAGATAGCCGGATAAGAACACACCGGTGGGCACAAATGGCCGCGATTCTTGGCGTCTCTTGCGGTTGACGCTGGCGAAGAGCAGGAGCATGGGCGCGGCACTAGGGATCATCATAGCCACCATCATCACAGTCCACATCACGAACATCAGTGAGAAATCTACACCGCTCCAGGGCCGCACGTTGCCCATGGTCATACCCGTGTCGGCGTTGCTCTGGGATACGTATGCCATGTAAGCCCAGGCTAGGGCGGCCACGGATACAACGCCAGATATGATGATGACCTGGTCTTTTTTAACGATAGATTCTATGTGGTCGGGATTGTGCATCAGATTGAAGATAGGGCCGCGGAATGCCGCGACCCTATCTTGTTATTAACCAAGAATTTCCGAGCCACCGAGCGACTATTGATTTGTCCAGTCGATGGGAGCGAAAAAAGCACTCTGGCCCGGGTGATCGAACTTAATGTCTCCCTGGTTGAAGCTCATCACCGAGGTGGTGCACGAGTGGCCAACGTCCCATATTAGACCGCCGCCAGGGAAGACTATATCAACTTCGTTGTCTTCGCCGGTTACTGGGTTCACCAAAGGGGTCAGCCGGGCTTCGCAGACACCGTCGATCTTGAATCCGCTGTTGCGGCCATTCACATCCATCTCGATGTGTCTCAGATGAGGGCCATCGACCGAGCTGACAGTGGTTGCGAGAATCTCCCAAGGCATCCCGCCGGCCTGGCCAGTCAAGATGGTGGCGATACCGCTAACCTGTGTTTCGCTGGCCGATTCATCAATGAATACCGCGGCGGCGCCGTCCCCCTCATGAATAGCCCCGGGCCATTTGACGGCTACCACGAATTTTACGCCGGATAGGTTCACGTCTCCGAAATTCCCTTCGTCGACGTGAATACCAATGAGACCGTGGCAGCCTCCTTGGTCCGGAAATCCGCCGAAGTTGCAGTTGCAACCGGCGTCGCAATTGCAAGTCTCTAGCTGGCTTCCCTTGATCCTATAGGGTGTTTGTGTGGCTGCCATCTGTTCGACCTCCTCTATCTAAATCGTTTCGTGTTCTATTTGTAGGGTGACTGAGGCTTACTGGCCAGATTTGACATGGTTTCGCCCGACCCTTCGCTTGCAGGGCTGATCGACCCGAACTATGCATTCATCGTACAACATCCCGAATGCGTCCTAGATGGGGCACTAGGGACTGACTGGCGGATTATAAGCCGTCTCTTGACCGTGAGTCCAGCGATGCTATAATTCTCCGCGCAGGAGGTGTCCTATTGGAACCGTTTGATTTTGTATCGCCCAGTAGCATAGAGGAAGCCGTTAAGACTTTGGCTTCCAGTGGAGACAAGGCCCGGATCATGGCTGGTGGCACCGACATGTTGGTGCAGATGCGAGCCGGACGTCGGACCGCCCCCCTTGTTGTGAACATCAAGGATATCCCCGAATTGAATGTCGTTTCTTATGACGCCTCCAAAGGCCTCACGTTGGGGGCGGCTGTCCCTTGTTACAAGATTTACCAGGACGCAACACTGGCCAAGGCCTACCCAGGTCTGATCGATTCCGCCTCATTGATCGGCGGTATCCAGATTCAAGGTCGGGCCACCATCGGCGGTAATATCTGTAACGCGGCCCCCAGTGGCGACTCGATTCCTTCAGTGATCGCTTTGGGCGGCATCTGCAACATCGCCGGGCCCAACGGGACTCGCGAACTGCCGGCGGAAGAATTCTGTACCGCTCCCGGTCAGAACGCCCTTCAGAACGGAGAAATTCTGGTTTCCATCTCCATCCCGGCACCCCAGGCACACTCGGGTGCCAACTACCAGCGTTTCATTCCCCGGAATGAGATGGACATCGCCGTTGCCGGAGTCGGCAGCAGCGTCGTCCTTGACGGTTCCGGACAGAACTTCGTCTCGGCCCGCATTGCCCTATCATCCGTGGCGCCCACACCGGTGTTCGCCAAGGAAGCCGGTGATAGCCTGGCCGGAAAGGCAGTATCCGAAGAGGCCATCCAAGAAGCATCCGAGTTGGCCCAAGCCGCTGCCAAACCCATCAGTGACATGCGCGGGACCATCCGCCAACGCACCCACCTGATCGGTGTATTGACCCGCCGCACCCTCAACAACGCCATCGAACGAGCTAGGGGAGGATAACAATGCCCGGAGTTACCCAAGTACAGACAACTTTGAACGGTGAGGTCATCAATTTTTTGTGTGAGCCTCGCCAGAGCCTATTGGAAGTCCTGAGGGACGTCCTGGGCATGACCGGCACCAAGGAAGGCTGCAACGACGGCAACTGTGGCGCCTGCACGATCATCCTGGATGGCAGGATTGTTGACTCGTGCCTGGTCCTGGGCGTTGAAGCCGAGGGCAAGGACATCACGACCATCGAGGGCATGGCTTCTCCCGAGGGCCTGCACCCGCTGCAACAGTCTTTCCTGGAGAATGCCGCCCTTCAGTGCGGCATCTGCACTCCTGGTTTCCTGCTGGCTTCCAAAAGCCTGTTGGACCAGGAGCCCGATGCCACCGAACCCCGTATCCGTCACTGGCTGGCTGGCAACCTCTGCCGCTGCACCGGCTATGACAAAATCGTTCGGGCCGTGCTTCAGGTAAGTAAGGCCAAATAACCGGCGTCTACCATTGGCATTCAACCGGAGCTCTCCGATCAAAATTAAGGGCTCCGGTTTTGTTTTATGCTGGGTTTGTTCTCCGGTTTAATTCTTAATTCTATGGAGGTAGTTGAAGTATGACCTCGAACCAAGTTCTCTCGGAAGTCGAATTTAACGTTGTCGGCACCCGCCCGGTGCGGCCCGACGGCGTGGACAAAGTTACCGGCCGGGCCCGGTACGGTGACGACACCAATCTGACCGGGACGCTGCGAGCAAAAGTCCTACGCAGCCCCCACCCTCACGCCCGGATCAAGTCGATAAATACCAGCAAAGCCGAGGCGTTCCCCGGCGTGCGGGCTGTGATCACGGCCAAAGATCTGCCCTTCGCCTCTCTGTCGAAAGACGATTTGGGCGGAGAATACACCTCGCTCAAATGGGCTTCGGACCACATGATGGCCAGCGAGAAAACGCTGTTCAGAGGCCATCCGGTAGCTGCGGTCGCCGCGGTGAACGCCCACGTGGCCGAGGAAGCAATGGCCCTGATCAAAGTCGACTACGAAGTACTGGAGTCAATCACTGATGTCCGCGAGGCCATGAAAGACGGTGCCCCACTGATTCACGAGGACCTTCGCACCAACGATATGGGCGAAACCGGTGACAAACCGACCAACATCGCCACCCATATGAGCTATGCCACGGGCAATATCCAGAAAGGCTTCGCCGAGGCGGACCTGGTGCTGGAGAAGGAATACACCACTTCTACCGTCCATCAGGGCTACATCGAGCCCCACAACACCACTGCATTTTGGAACTCCGACGGCCAACTGAATCTCTGGACTAGCACCCAGGGGAGCTTCCAGGTCCGAGGCACAGTTGCCAGCATCCTGCGCCTGCCCGTTTCACAGATCAAAGTTACACCGATGGAGATCGGAGGCGGCTTCGGCGGCAAGATCACTGCCTACCTGGACGCCATATGCGCGGTGCTTTCCAAAAAATGCGGCGCGCCTGTCAAGGCTTTAATGACCCGGACAGAGGTCTTCGAAGCGTCCGGTCCCGCCCCCGCTTCCTGGATGCGGGTCAAGATTGGAGTCAAAAACAACGGCAGGATGACCGCAGTTGAGACCGAGATGGCCATGGACGCCGGCGCCTATCCCGGATCGCCGGTCATGCAAGCCATCGTCTGCGCCTTTGCCTGCTACGACGTAGAGAACGGCAAGATCGACGGCTACGACGTGGTCGACAACAAGCCCAAAACCGCTGCCTACCGCGCTCCCGGTTCCCCCCAAGCGGCCTTTGCGGTAGAGACGCTGATCGATGAAATATGCGGTGAGCTGAAGATGGACCCCATCGAATTCCGTCTGTTGAACGCGGCCAAGGAAGGCACCCGCCGCATCGAGGGCTTGGTCGCCCGGCGCATCGGCTTGGTGGAATGCCTAGAGGCCGCCCGTGACCATGACCATTACAAGTCCAAGCTTGGCTCCGGCGAGGGCCGAGGCGTGGCCTGTGGCTACTGGCCCAACCGTGGCTTCCAGTCCAGCGTGGTGATGACCGTCAACTACGACGGCGTCGTCAGCCTGATCATGGGATCGGTGGATATCGGCGGCACTAGGGCATCCATAGCCCAGCAGACCGCTGAGACCCTGGGAATAGCTTACGAGGACGTCAAACCAACCGTGGTGGACACCGACTCTATCGGCTATACCTTCATTACCGGCGGTAGCCGAACTTCCTTCGCCACCGGCTTGGCAGCCATCAACGCGGCTGAGGACGTGAAGAGCCAGATGATCTCCCGGGCCGCCAAGATCTGGGACACCAAAGAGGAAGACATCGAATACGTGGCCGGCATCGTCAGCCACAAGTCGGACGAGGAACTCAAGTTCTCCTTCAAGGACTTGGCTCGCCAGTTAGCATCCACCGGCGGTTCGATCTCAGGCCGGTCGAACGTTGATCCCACGGGTGAGGGCAACGGTTACGCCGTCCATCTCGCCAACGTGGTGGTTGACCCGGACACCGGCAAGACCGACGTCACTCGGTTCACCGCGATCCAAGACGTCGGCAAGGCTGTCCACCCCAGCTATGTAGAAGGACAGATGCAGGGCGGGGCGGTCCAGGGCATCGGTTGGGCGTTGAATGAAGAGTATTTCTACAACGACTCGGGCCAGATGATGAACCCGACGTTCTTAGATTACCGTATGCCCACAACATTGGACCTGCCGATGATCGACACCGTGATCGTCGAGGTCGCCAACCCCGGTCATCCTTATGGGGTGCGTGGGGTCGGAGAGGCAGCGATCTGCCCGCCCATGGCCGCCGTCGGCAACGCGGTTAGCGGCGCAACCGGTAACCGGATGCGCAGCCTGCCCATGACCCCCGGCAAGATCCTGGAAGCTAGCTGGGAGAACGGCAAGAGCTAACCCAGCGTCCAATTAAACACCTATAAACCGCCCTTCCCGGCATGTTGTCGGGAGGGGCGGTTTTATTTTTGAGGACTGTTAGATTGCTGGCCACAAATTGTCTTGACGCGCTTGCGTCTTTCCAGCGAAGGCTGGAATACAGGATGCCCCTAGAATATGCTGGGCTAATTCCACCAATCTGGATTCCTGCTTTCCCAGGAATGATGGTGGGAAGAGAAGACCCGTCCGTTTATTAAGCGGGACCGAGAGGTATTTTGGTATCCCGACTGGACCTTTTGGGGTTGACAACCTCCCCGCCATATCAGAACCTGGATATGGCGGACCTAATCAGGCCGCTATGTTTACGAACTTGAAAAGGA
>Ga0066839_10000664_pt1 | contig 14844 bp, 9 predicted proteins | sample ETNtaG_10_FD_66733 | JGI IMG/M metagenome (GOLD analysis project Ga0066839, IMG submission 66733) | Marine microbial and viral communities from oxygen minimum zone, Eastern Pacific Ocean - ETNP201302SV82 | ecosystem: Environmental > Aquatic > Marine > Oceanic | place: Pacific Ocean: Eastern...
TCAGATCCAGACATCATTGGAGGCTGTTAAATCGCCTTCTGTGTTGCCGGTATTGACGACGTCACGAGGCTCAACGAGCAAGACCTTGCATTCAGTTTCAGCACATGGTTTGTGCTCGACCCCTTTTGGGACCACATACATGTCGCCCTCACTCAATTCCACAGTCTCGTTCTCAAACTCGATTTTCATCTCGCCCTCGATTACGATGAAGACCTCATCGGTATCTGCGTGATTATGCCAAACGAAATCGCCCTGTATTTTGACTAGTTTGAATTGGTAATCGTTCATCTCTGCGATTACCTTTGGCGACCAGTGTTCTGAAAACAGAGATAGTTTGTCTTTGAGATTTATTTTTCCCATTTCCCCTCCCCCTTGTTGTAACTGGTTCAATCATCAAACTCCTCATCCAACTCTCGCGGGTCGAAACCGGACCATGACTCGATCATCTCGAGGTCCTTCGAGACCTGTCTCCTGCGGGTGCTCGTGTAGGCTATCCCCGCCATTATCGCCAGAGTCAGAGCCGCTATCAGGAACGGCAGGCCCGTTCCCATCAGCCAGTCGAACATGCCCGTGTCCTCGGGCGACTCGATGGGGATGACCTCGACCAGACCCGGACTTACCATGTCACCGTCGAGCGCCCAGACTTCCACTCTCGCGCTGCTCCCCGTCAGGGTCCAGACCGACATGTAGGTCCAGATGCCGTCACCGGCGAACTGGTCGCCCTCAGTACCGTCGTCTCGGAACTCGAGGGACTGCGACACCCCGCCCGCGCGCAGCTCCCCGTGCACAGAGGAAGTGGTGCCGTCAGGGTCTACGAGTCGCACTGTGATGAGGACCGTTGTCGGCTCCTCGAGCTCGATGCTGCTCGGCGAGGCCTCGAGCTCGTACAGTTGCGGCGAGCTCGAGCCGATTGTGAGGTTGATCGAGGCTGAGGATGAGGCGCCCCTCGAGTCCTTGACCAGCAGGTCGATTCGCACGGGCCCGGGGGGGAAGCTCACAGTGTGGACTATCTTGTCGCTCAGCAGCGTTCCGTCGCTCAGAACCCATTGGTAGAGCACGATGTCATCATCGTAGTCGTAGGAGGTCGAGGCGTTGAGCACCACGGGCTCGCCCGGCGGGATGTACTGGCCCTCCGAGAGGCCGGAAATCCCCGCCACTGGACCGGTCTCGAGCACCGTGAGTGCCTGCGAGTGGGTGCGTTGCATCCCGTTGGAGTCTATCAGCTCGAAGCGCAGCGTGTGCTCCCCTGCCGGCAGGTAGTCGTTGTACCAGTAGTCGGACGTCTTGTCCTCGAGTATCGGTTCGGCCATCAGGTCGGAGTACACGCTGACGGTGAAGTCGTCGCCGTCGGGATCGAACGAGCGTCGGAAGTCGAACAGCACTGGGAGGTTGGAGTAGACCTCGATATCGGGCATCGGCGAGTCGAGGACGAGGACCGGGGCCGACTCGTCGACCCTGACCATGATCTCAGCCACGTCCGAGGCTCCCGATCCGTCCTCGACGGTCAGGGTGACTTGGTGCACACCCTCGGGCAGTCTGGTCTCGAGAACCCATCCGCTCCCCATTGGCTCGCTCAACAGGTCGCTCTCCCAGAGCACGCTGATTAGATCAGTGCTGAATGCCGTGAAGGGGTTGCAAACCAGCCCGCTGCCGTTGTACGGCAGGTCGGAGCAGGCAGCGTCCCAGTCGCCCGAGCCAGTGGCATCGAAGACCAGTAACTCGCCAGAGTCGGTCAGTATCCCGTCGGACGGGCTGGAGATCAGCGCCACAGGTGGCGAATTTGAGACACTGATCTCGGCGGTTGCCGAGTTCCACATGCCGGCGTGATTGGGGCGGTTGTCGCTCGCGTACATCGTGATGAGGTGATCCCCCTTCGACAGGGTCCCGATCCACTCGACCGTAGATTCGGGGGTCACCCCGGAGGCGAGAAGGCCGTCGCGGTCGCTCCAGAACTCGAACTTGACGCCGTCGCCCTCGGGGTCGAAGGTAGCAGTTCCGTCGAGGTACACGGTCGCCGACGATGTCATGCCCGTGCGCGAGACCTCCAACTGTGCCACTGGTATCTCGTTGTAGAGCTCGACGTTGAAGGTCCAGGAGACGGGGACGTTGACGCCGTCCGAGGCGTACACGGTCACCGAGAACTGGTTGGGTGCGCCCGGGAAGGTGTGGATAATGGTATCAGGGCACTCGGGATCGCCCTCCGGTGGCTGACCGGTGCCCTGTTCGTAGGAGGCCTCCGCCCAGCAATGCAGCTCGTCGCCCTCCGGGTCGTACGTGCTGCCGAGATGGATTGTGACGTTGGCGGTGATGCCGAGGTAGAGAGTGCCCCACGCCGAAATCTGCGGCGTCGTTCCGACCGAGAGCACAGGGGGCAGGTTGACCAGTTCGATCTGGCGGCTCTCCTGCACGCACTGGTTCTGACTGTCGCAGACCTCGAGTGTGATCTGGTGCGTCCCGTCAGACAGGCAGGTAACCTGGCCGGCGGCGTTTGCGAGCAAGTAGGAGCCATTCAAATCCGAGTCAAACGCACCACAGGCGGTGATCAGGTTGCCGTCGATGCTGCTGGTCCAACTGTAGCTCAGTTCGTCGAAGTCGAGGTCCCATGACCGGTTGGCGTCGAAAGCCACCTGGCCGCCACTGGCGTAGACCGCCTCGTCCTCAGGCGAGTCCCATAGGATGAACGGCGGCTGGTTGGAAAGCTCAAGGCGGCAGAACACCGAAACATCGGCGTCGAGGTCGGCTGCAGCTGTGTCGTTGTGAACGCCGTCGTAGTCGCAGCCGGCGTGGACCGTGTTGACGTCAGACCAGCCCTGCATCGGCGTCCAACGCTCGCCGATAAAGGGGCCGTACCAGTCGCGGCCCGAGTATGGCAGGGTGCCGGTGTGCTCGGACTCGTACAGGTCGAAAGTGAGGTTGAAATCGGCGTGCGGGATGTGGAGCAGGTGCTGATTTACTGCATGGATCTCGACCGACCACATCACATCGAGGATGTTGTCTTGTCCAGTGTACGTCGGTGTGTCGAGGTCACCTGAGGAGATCCAGCGCAGGTGGCTGTCTCCGAGCATCTCGAAGCTGTCGGCGAATCCACTGGTGAACCACGAGCCGGTGAAGTTGACAAAGCTGGAGGAGGTGCTAGCGGGAGCACTGGGGTCACAGGCCAGAGCGACGTTGTGGGCGAACAGTTCGCTCTGGTCGACCATATCGAAGCAGGAGTCGGCATTGCCGCGGATGACGCTGTTCAGGAGGTATGAGGCCTCCTGTCCACTGGCGTCCCACAGCAGGCCGCCATTGTCACCGTTCATGTCGAGGCTGCGGACTAGGCCGTCGACCTCGACCAGTTCGACTGAGTGACCGGTCGAATTGAGATTGATCTTGATGTCATCCATGATGACCGTGCCGTCGTGGTCCATCCCACTGTTGTCGATGTCCAGCGCGGGAGCATTGACGGAGTCCCTGATGTCAACTGAGAGTAGTTGCAGGTCGATGCTGTCGCGCACCACGAATCCGTGCTGGTCCTCGATCGATGTGCACTCGAAGCAGGTCGAGTTCTTGCCGCCGCTCATCACGTCGTTCGACTCATCGAAGTAGAAGCCGGCACCGAGTTGCGGCAGTGCCGCACCGAGTCCGTTCTGGTAGGTGGTGACGTATGCCAACTCGACGTTGCTGGAGTCCCTGACCGAGACACCGTGCCCGCCGTTGCCGGTGCTGATCACCCCAGATAGGTCGGGGTGGAACTCGCGGATATCCACCCCGGTAGCGCCGTTGTCAGCTATCACCCAGTCAGCGCCTTGGGCGCCGCCCTTCCACAGCAGAACGCCCGGACCGGTCGAATTTCGGACCACTAAGTCGTTGATCGTAGGCGCCCAGTTGGCGCTGCGCATGAACATGCCAGCCCTGTCGTTGAGAGGAGCGGTGGCACTCGGTCTACCGTTTCTCAGCAGGTCGATCTCGTTGAGTATGGTCGAGGAGCCAATCATGTAGGCCTTGAAGCCGACAGCGGCGTTGTCCTCAATCAGCGCGTCGGTGACCTGCACCCCGCTGGTGTTGACCTCGAACGCGGCGTAGGCAAGCCCAGGGGTCTTGGCCCCCGGTCCTCCCGTCCCCCTCAGCTCGAGATCGTTGAAGACCGCGTTGTGAGGCACGTTGGAGTACAGGCTGTGGTTGTACTGCTCGACCATGATGCCGTAGTACTGGCTGTCCTCCACGGTCATTCCCACGAAGGTCGGCCGGGTGGTCCATCCGGAGGTGATGTGGCGCACGAAGATGCCGTTGTCACAGCGGCTCACGCTGGAATCCGATATCAGCGGTATCGAGTCCTCCACCCATATCCCGGCGGCGATAGCTAGGGACGAGCCGCTGACGTTGGATATCTCGAGGTTGGAGACTAGGCCGCCGGAGCTGCCCCAGTAATTCAGTCCGCGGGTAATCAGGCCGTCGGCGGTCATGCCGTCGACGATGGGGGCAGAGTACGCCCCGACGGAAAGTCCGATGCCGTAGCGCCATGAGGTGGAGAAGCCGTGGACGTCCTGACCGCCGCCGTCTATGACGAGGTCGTTGATTCGCGGCGAGGCGCTGTCGAACAGGTCGACGGCGACCCTGTCGGCGTTGACGACCGTGAGATCGTTCAGGGTCGGGTTGCTGCCGTAGACAGTGACGCCGTACTCAGCATCGATGATGGTGAGGTTCTCGATCTTGGAGCCCAGACCGTTGCTGCTGGAGTTGAACACGATGCCGTCGTGATTTCCCACAATGGACTCAAGCAGTACTGGCGCTGTCGTCGTGCCCTGCATGGTGAGCCTTCCAGCCACGAGTATGGTCTCGTCGTCGCCGAGCTGGATGGTGGTTCCCGACTGTACCACGAGTATGTCCCCGCTCTCGACCGTGTAGCCGTCCTGCAGCACCACGGTGCCTGACCACACGGTGGTCGAGCGTGGTGCAGCACCAACCGCAACCGGGACCAGCGGAGCGGCTGAAAGCAGCAGGAGGAGAATCAGGGTTACAGCACGCCTGCGAACTGTCGAAGCAGGTGCTTGCATGGCTAGTCCGCTCGCTGTCCGCCTGTTATCCCTTGCGCACACATGAGCGATGCCGAACTCACGTACAGTAGAGGTCATAAACAGCGACCGAGCGCGATGGCCGTCGAGGACTGGGAATGAGTACTGCTTTCGTTCTAATCAAGGTCGAGCCGGGACTTGAGAGAGACGTGTATCTGGCACTTCTCGAAATTGACAGCGTCACAGAGACTCACGTCGCCTACGGGGAGTACGATCTAGTGACCCGCATAGACTTCGCCAACGAAGAAGAGATGGCCAAGACCCTGATTGGCAACATGCGCTCTGTGCCTGGAATCATCAAGACCGAGACGCTGATTGCGGTGGAGGTGTGAGAATGGCTGTCGGATTCGTTCTCATCACCACCGAGGTCGGCAGCGAAATCGATGTCAGGAAGGCCGTCGGTGCCATCGAGGGAGTGGTCGGGCGGTGGATCGTCTTCGGCCCTCACGACCTATTCGTCAAAATCGAGGCCGATGACGAGGCCGAGCTGACTCGCTGCATCGTTCAGGGGGTCAGATCGATTCCCGGAATCACCGAGACGCGTACCCTCATCGGTGCCGAGATCTAAATCGCTCTCGCCATTCTGCCGATGAGCTCTGTTGCTGCCGCACTGCACTCAGCCATCCCGAACCTGCTTACAGCCTCCCTCCAGTGCGATAGTCTGCGGTCGGGCTCGAGGACGCCGCGCCAGTACCAGCGCTGGGCACACAGCCGCCGGTGCATGGCGAGGTCCTCGCGCAGCGGCACGATGGCGACCGAGGCGTGGGCCTCGACGAGCCAGTCCGGGTGGCTGTCTGTAGCCTCAAGCACTGCGTGGATGAGGCGGATCCTCTCGCTGACGTCCTCGCGCGACTCGATTAGCGACTGGGCTGAGCTGAGCGCCTCGGCCGAGGCGCTCCCGCCGGTCCGCGAGGAGAGGCGCGCGCGCAGGTCGAGCACAGCCATGCTGGGGTGATTCGGTCCCATTGCGGATTCTAAGGCACTATGCGCCCTCGCAGCTGCGGGGACGTCACCGGTCTCGAGGGCGATGCCGTGCCTGACCAGATCAAGGGCAAGGCTGCCGGCGCTGCGTTCCGATTCCGGCAGTGAAGATACGTCCACCACGTCGGCGGCTCTCGTAAGCTCTTGCGCCAGTCGACGGTCGATGCGACCAGGCAGCCGGTCGTCGTAGCGACGCACCAGAGACGCGATGGATGCCTTGGTGCGCTCGGCCGGCGTCATCTCCGCCCGCGCGCTGGCCTCGATGTCTTCAGCCGACCTCGAATCGCCCCGGAGACGAGCCAGTCGGGCCGAGCGGAGCTTCCTGCCGACACCTACGCTCAGGCCCTCAATGTGGGACTCGGCTATCTCCGCCTCGCCGCGCTCCAGAGCGAGGTCGGCGGCTGCCTCCCTGATGGACTCGTCCTCGCTGAGGCCAACAGCCTGCTCGAGCAGGACCGCTGCCGCAGCGCTGTCCTGCTCGGCTATGGCATGGATGTGCTCGGAGACCCACTCTGCGTCGGGCTCCCCGGAGTGGACCATGTGGTGGCCCTCCATCCTGCGTGCCCTAGCTCCCTGTCTGGTGGCCCATCTACCGACCGCTTGCGTGTGCAGTTCATTGGACTGCTCGTCTGACCAGGAACCCCGACGGACGTTGCGAATCAGATGGTGGGGCTCGGCCATGACACCGCTCCACCTCAGTATGGCGGAGTCGTCGAGCTCGTCCGCACCCTCTGCCTCGAAGAGCTCGCTGACCTCTAGAGACGAAGGCGAGATGCAGAACTCGTCGAGGGTGCTCGTGCCCTCGTCGCTGAGCCTGCGCATCACCGTGGACTCGACGTACTCCTGGACCGCCTCGCCGCGCTCCGGCACCTCCTCGTCCGGCGACCACAGGCGTAGAGCCAGGGGGTGGCCGCCTAAGGCCTCTGCGACGTCCCTCGCAGTAGCGCTGTCGGTGTCGCTCGGGAGCAGGGATCTGGCGTGCTCTAGAGCCAGTCCCTCGAGTTTGAACTCGGAGAAACTCTCCGGGAGCCCGAAGGGGCTCGGTGACCTGGACACAGCGAGTACCGAAGCGCTTCCCGGGGACGCCTCATTGAGGAGCTTCGCCACACCTGCGGCGTGGCGTGGATGCAGTTCCTGAGCCTCGTCGAGGACCAGTAGGGTCCGCGGACCACCTGAGGCCCCAATGATGGCTGAGGGAGACGACGGCGCGCCTTCACCCAGCCACATCCTTCCTATTCCCGCTGCGTCGGTGTCTGAGCCGCACGAGGCCCATCGCACGGTCCAGCCCATGCCCAGGGCCTGCTCTGCGACGGCGCGGGCGAGACTCGACTTGCCGACACCGGGCAGCCCGCTCAGGAGCACATTGGAGCCGGCGAGCAGGGAATCGGAGAGGATGGTTGTGTCTTCCTCCCTACCGTGCAGGGATATCGGCTCGGGCAGGGGTCCAAAGCTGCGTCCCCTACGGGCCCGCGAGGGCTCTTCAAGCCCGGACAGGGCCTCACGACCCCGGTCTGTGATGTGCACCACGGTGCGGCGGCGCGTGCCTCCACCGATGACGTGGGCCGAGCGCGTCGAGACGTAGCCGTCCGCCTCAAGCGCGGAGAGTGGCGCGTGCAGCGCCGACCTGACCACACCTAGCGACTCAGCTAGACCTGGCAGGGACAGCGCCCTGGGCACGTCCCAGGCCTTCTCAATTTCGCCTCCGAACTGCGCGAGGCGGGCGAGGATGCGTAGCTGCGCCTCGGGGAGCATGGCGCCCGAGCGAAAGCACGGGTTCATGGGCGTTCACCTGCAGCGCATCAACCAACATGCCGCTCGACCCCACTGGTATTGACTTGCCCAGCAAGCCCGGAGTCTATCTTTTCCGGCGGGCGGACGAGCGGGTCACCTACGTCGGCAAGGCCACTGACCTGCGTTCTCGCGTCAGGTCGTACTTCGCGCCCAATCCCGACCGCAGGATGGTGCCCCGACTGGTCGAGGACTCGGACCGCGTCGACTTCATCGTCACCAAGAGCCCTAGCGACGCCCTGATTCTGGAGCGGCAGCTAATCAGGGAGCACAGGCCTCGCTACAACTCGATGCTGAAGGACGACAAATCGTACCCCTTCATCGCCCTGACCGACCACGAGCACCCTCGCATCATCTACACTCGGCACCCGCCTGAGGGCTCGCTTCGATGGGGTCCCTTCGCCGACCCCGGCGCAGCCAAGCGAGTCATTCAGCTGCTGCGCCGCCAATTCGGCATCCGTGACTGCCCGGAGCTGCTGCCGCAGGGCTGTCTGGCGATGCACATCGGGTTATGCCATGGGCCCTGCATCGATGCGACGGGCTACGACGAGCGCATCGCAGCCGCGATCGGCGTCCTCGATGGTGATGCAGGCGTCCTCATCGAGTCGCTGCAGAAGGACATGGACGCCGCCTCGCACGCCCAGAAGTACGAGGAGGCCGCCACGACCCGTGACCTCATCGGTTCGGTCCAGAGGACTGTCTCGCAGCAGGTGGTGCACAGCAGATTCTACCAGGACTGCGACGCCATCGGCTTCGCATCGAGAGGAGATACCGGAATGGTCGTGGTCCTGAACGCTAAGGACGGCGTCGTCCAGGGCCAGCTCGAGTACCCACTTATTCACAGGGGTGACATCGCCGATTCGGTTGCCTGCGTGCTCGCTGAGCACTACTCGAGCACCAAGCCGCCGCGCACCGTCCTCGTCCCGGCACCCATCGGCGAGTCGGTTGGTGCGTGGCTAACCGAGCGGCGCGGCAGTGCCGTCGAGGTCCGGGTGCCGCAGCGCGGTGAGCTGGCGCAGCTGCGCGGGATGGCCGACCAGAACGCCGAGGTGCAGGTCGAGCGACACCAGAAGAAGCGTTCGGGCAGCCTTGAGCAGGCTGCCGCTGATGATGCGGCGAAGCTGCTCGGACTCGATTCGCTTGACCACATCGTGTGCTTCGACATGGCGCAGCTGCAAGGGGACGAGCGAGTCGGTGCCTCTGTGGTACTGCGCAACGGCAGGCCGGCGAAGAAGGAGTACCGGACCTACCGGGTCAAGAGCGACGCTCCTGACGACCTCAGGATGATGTCAGAGGTGGTCGAGCGCTGGCTGAAGCACCAAGACGGCTGGCCCGATCTGATGCTGCTCGACGGCGGTGAGACTCATCTTTCGGCCATACTCGGCATGTTGAACGGCCACGGGCTGGCTGGGCGCTTCCCGGTGGCGGCTCTGGCCAAGCGCGAGGAGACGCTGCATATGGACGGTCGCGAACAGCAGATTCTGAGCAAACGCGGCAGGGTTCTCGTCCATGCTCGCGATGAGGCTCACCGTTTCGTAAACCGCTACCACAGGAGGCGGCGCGGCAGGGGAGCGATAGGCGACCCTATGGAGGAGATCGATGGACTCGGGGCGAAGAAGATACAGGCCCTATTGCGCCATTTCGGAGGAAGGCGTGGTATAGAGCACGCCAGCGTCAGGGAGCTGCGAGAGGTCCCTGGAATAGGCAAGGCGATGGCTGAACGGATCCATGGGCACCTGAACGGCTAATCCTCCCACCAGCCTTCCTCGCCCTCCTTGGGCTTCCCTTCCGCCTCATCCTCCTCGAAGTACGTCTCATCGACGACCACAATCTTGTCGTCCAGCTTGCCGAACTCCGACTCCATGGCCAGCTCGGTGATTTTCTGCTCCTCGGCCGAGGACTCTTCTTGCTCCTTCTCCTCAAGCTCCTTCCTAAACCTCCTACGTCTGCTGATCAGCAGCCCCAGACCGACCAGCAGTACGAATAGGTACGGAGCGAGTTCGCCGAGCACGAACATCCAGCTGACCTCCACAGAGTATGACACGATGTCCGAGTTCTTGCTGCACTGCGCCCAAGTCGTCGCATCCGGGCATACCGGGGTCCTGTACACCACCACCTGCCTGCCATCGGCCTCGGTCAGCTCACCGAGGCCCATCCGACTCTCGAAACTGAGTAGCCTGACCGAGCTCGGCAGGTGTATCTCCATCCTCGCAGAGGAGCGGATGGTCCCGAACACGGTGTGCTCCATCAACGGCGTTACCTCGAGGAAGAACTCCGCCCCCTCCACCTGTATCCCCGAATCGGTCAGTACCGGTGAGCCGAATGCCGCGGCCATCTGGGTGGCTATGGCGAAGCCAATCGCCGCAGGCTGGGCCTTGATGTCTATGTCTTCGCCCCTGAGTGCGGCTGTGACGACGGTGCGCTCGATGCTGAAGCCGAAGCGGAGAGGGACGCTGTCACCGACCTCAGAATTGCTTGGCATCGTGGTGTCGCCGAATCCTAACAAGGGAGAGACGGAGGCGTGTATCAGCGAGGTCGAGATGGTATACGGACCCATCCCAAAGTCCTGCACGGTCTCGAACGGCCCCTCAGCATCTATGACCTCACCGGACCTCATTTCCAGTTCCTCGCCCAGCATCTCCATCCCAAGATTGGATATCTCGACATCAATCGGCTCCCCCACCCCCAGATCCAACGGTGCCTCGAGGTCCGAGCCGGCGAGCAGCCCGCCCTGTAGGCGGTCTCCCATCACGATGGCGCGTCTCAGCAGGTCAGCGGGGACTGGGTGCAGGACAATGTCGTCCTCGCCTAAGTCGATGTCCAGCCGGTAGATCTCCAGTACCACCTCGGCCGTGAACTCGACTTCGGCGGCGAACGAGGTCTCGCGAATCGCGAACTTCTCGATGTCGACCACGATGTCGAGCGATACGCAGGTCTTCTGGTTCGAGCCGCAAATCAGGTCGGGGCTGTCGTCCTCGCAAGGGTCGGACTCGAGGCAGATGGGATGTCTCCAGTCAAAGATTCTGGTTCCGGCGAAGCCGAAGTCCTGCTCCCCGCCTCCGGTAACGGGTGCCGCGATGACGACCGTCGATGGGTCGCCTATGGTCGACTCGATCCACTCGGGGAGGTGCAGAGTCAGAGTCAGCTCGGTGCTCGGCATGTCGTCAGGAAGCAGATCCTGCAGCCATCCGGTGTCAGTGGAGAGCTCGACTTCAACCACGTTCATGATCGAGGCGAGGTCCTCGTCGGTGACCTTTGAAAGGTCGATGGTGGTGATGTCTCCGCCGCTGTTCTCAAGCATCCTCTCGACTACCGATGAGACCCTCATCGGGGTCGACTGCGAGGTGGTTTCGAGGACGACGGGCCAGATCCCGCCCATGGCGTCCTTGCCCTCGATGCAGTAACTGACTTCGAGTGACTCCTCACAGGTCACTCCTGGGGTATGCCGGAAGTCCAAACCGCCTTCGGAGTCGGGTTGTGCGAACTGCGGAGCGCCGAACCAGATGTCGGCACCCAGAGCGTCGGAGAACGCCGAGGACAGCTCCTCCACGGGTATCCCCTGAAGGATTGCTGACAAGTCCTCATCAACCTCCTGATTGAGCAGCCTGATGCCGTCGGAGGTCACCCAAGGGATCTCGATGGTGCCGTCATGCAGGTCGGCACCCCAGTCGTCGAGAGTGATGGAATCTAGGTAGTGGATCGATATCTCGAGGTCGAATCGCGAGTTCTGGGTGTCGGTGGCGTCCACTATCAGGTCAATCTTCAGCGAGGGCTCTCTCAGGTTGATGCTCGCGGTCGGGGTGGTAATCGACCTGTGAACGAGCTCGGAAACAAGTCGAACCGAGTTGAGGGCCGCCTCAGTCACCGCTTGGGTGTTGTCGACGGCGATGAGGGAGTAGGTCTGGGGGTGGCCGTCGCGCATTGTCGTCTTGGTCGAACCGGGGGCCTCCACGCTGCTCACGTCGGCGTAGTCAGGGGGGACCACCGAGAGCTCGACCGAATGGCCCATCGGCGAGCTGGCGTTGAACTCGGAGGTCAGGACCGCCCCCATCGTTAGCATGCCCTGCATCATCCGGTTGATGTCGGAGGTCTCCGGTTTCAGGCCGAAGGCGCTGGTATCGACCTCCATCTGCAGCACGACCTCGAAGCACAGCGGCGGCTGAAACGGGTCGTTGTCGAAGCCGTTGACCTCGTCTATCGAGTCGTAATCGGAGTTGTAGACGCAGGTCGCATCCGGCTGTGACTTGAAATCGACCTCGGAGACGGTGCCGATGGTGGTGGTGTTGATATTGGGAAAGTTGATGTCGATGAACTCCTCCATTATCTCCTCAATTCTCTCCAGCATCAGGTCTGACACGGTGTCGCCACCACCCCTGTAGAGGCTCTGGTAGTTGCGGATGTAATCCGCAGGAATCCCATCCCACGGAGCGCTGTCGCCTTCGAGGTCAAGGTCGCTGAGCTGCAAATCGTCCCTCGACATCTCGTGAACCGCCAGCCCGACCTTCATCTCGACCATCTCTGCGTCCTCGATGCCGATCTCGACAGAGCTCCGCATCCACTCCTGTCCTGGAGTGTGGTCCAGCGCCGAGTCGTAGTCGTCGCAGACCCCGCTGGCACTGTTCCATGTGGAGCAGATGTCGTTCGCGACATCTGGCTGCCCGGGAGGCGGATCGGCTGCTGCCAGAGGCGTTATCAGGAGCATAACGAGGAGGATGGCGGCACGCTGCACAGACGCAGGCATGAACATCTGAGCCATAAGTCTGAATCCAAAATGCTTCGGCCAGCGGTCAGATGCACAGGGAAGACCCGCACCGCCGCCTCGCAAAGTCGGTCGGAGAGGAGCTGCGCGCGGCAGGATTGGCACAAGAGGAGTGCAGAGTACTCCTAGACCGGCTGCCGAGCAAGTGGGAGAGGTTCTCCGATGTCGTTCTGCTATCGGGCTCGGCGTTCCGCGAGGAGTGGGATATGCACGCCTCAGAGGGGCTGTGGAGTGCGGTCGGTGAGGCGTTGAAGGTCGACAGGGTGGCAAGGCTCGGGGAGATCTCGGGCGAGATGCGCGAGAGCTCTGTGGAGATGCTACTCGGCGAGGACGACTGGGTGGTGCGCCGAGAGAGCGGGGTGGATTACGGCTACAACCTCACCCAGTGCATGTTCTCGGCAGGTAACGTCAACGAGCGGCGCAGGATGGGCGAGGTGGCCGGCGCCGGCGAGGTCGTGGTCGACCTGTACGCCGGCATCGGCTACTACTCGCTGCCGATACTGGTCCACTCCCCGGTCGATCACGTCCACTGCTGCGAGTGGAACCCGAATGCCGTGCGGGCGCTCGGGTCGAACCTCAAGAGCAATGGGGTGGCCGGGCGCTGCACCATCCACGTAGGTGATAACCGAGTCACTGCGACCAAATTGGAAGGGGTTGCCGACCGCGTCGTCCTCGGTCTGCTGCCGTCGGCTGGTGACGGGTACGGCCTCGCTATGGCCGCTCTCAGGCCCGCCGGGGGCGTGCTACACGTCCACGGTGTTGCAGCAGCCGGGGATTACGCCGCCTGGGCCGATGGCGTCACCGGATCGCTGCGTGAGATGGGGGGCGGATGCTCCTTCGATGCAGCCGAGCCGCTGAGGGTGAAGAGCTACGCGCCGCACTGGGACCACGTGGTGCTCGACGTCACGGTCTCCGGCGGCTAGCCGTCGAACTCAAGTCGAGCGGTCCTAGTCCGCAGGCATGGCCTCCGATTGGCTGCTCGAAGCCGCCGCTCAGTACAACGAGCAGTCGCTGGAGGGCAGGGACGGTTACCCGGCGCACATCCTGATGCCGGTAGACACGCTGGCGCAGATACTCGACTGGGCCTTCCAGTCGCTGCCTGACGAGATACTCGTGGGGATGGACGTGAACCCGGACCTACCTCACTCGAGGGAGGTCGAGAAGACCTACTGCGGGGCTGACTTCGAAAGCGGTCTGTTCTCGGGACAGGGCTTCGTCCTAGGTGAGCCCCATCTGGTCAACCGTGGCGACTCGTATTCGGTCCACCACGTCCCTGAGGAGTGGATGGACGGCCTGTTCGACAAGGAGAGGGGGGTTAGAGGAGGGCGTTTCTCGCACTGGCTGCACACCCACCCCAACGCCCCAGCGATACCGAGCGGGGCCGACGCCGAGTCCGCCCAGTGGACCGAGGGCTGCGACATGATCCTCGGCGTTCGCTACTCACCCGAGGGCATGCTGCCGTGGCTCGAGGGCATAGAGGGCGAGCGTCGCGAGCTGACTCCTGACGAAGACGGTCGTCCTGTCATCGGCAGGGCTGTGACGGGGCACCTTATCCACGGATTGGAGCTGATTGCATTCCACCGGAGGGGATTTGCCGTGAATGTGGTCCTGACCGACGCCACAGGTCTTCCAATATAGCGGCAATAAACTAGATTAGTTACTATAACATGCACGCAGTACGCTGTTTATGTTTTCTTAATAATTAATAAAAAATGATGTTGTAATTACCCTACTAACATCAATGAATCGTCCCTAGAAAGGGCCGTTTTAGTCGCGGAATACGTGCTCGCGATAGTGTTCAAGCTCCGCAATGCTGCCGCGGATGTCGTCAAGCGCCCGATGCCCTGCAGGTTTAGTCGCTCTCGGCAGATCCGGGTACCATCTGTCTACGAGTTGCTTGATAGAAGTGACATCGACGCTGCGGTAGTGGAAGAAGTCGTGCAGTTCGGGCATGTAGCGCCTGAGGAAACGCCTGTCCTGGCCGATGGTGTTGCCGCACAGCGGCGATATGCCCTCGATGCAGTGCTCACGCAGGAACTCGATCGTCATCGCCTCGGCCTCTGACATCGGAATCCCTTCGTTCCTGACCCTGTCCAGAAGCCCGTTCTCAGTGTGGTGAGTGAGGTTCCACTCATCCATCTTCGCCAGTTCCGACTCGGGCTGCGAAATTGCGATGGCCGGTCCCTCGGCGACCACTGTCAGATCGCCCTCGGTTACTATGGTGGCAATCTCGATGATGGTGTTCTCTTCCGGTTCGAGACC
>Ga0066839_10000667_pt1 | contig 14795 bp, 19 predicted proteins | sample ETNtaG_10_FD_66733 | JGI IMG/M metagenome (GOLD analysis project Ga0066839, IMG submission 66733) | Marine microbial and viral communities from oxygen minimum zone, Eastern Pacific Ocean - ETNP201302SV82 | ecosystem: Environmental > Aquatic > Marine > Oceanic | place: Pacific Ocean: Eastern...
GCATCACCCTGATCGACCCGGCCACCATCCCCGGCCTGAGCGACCTCGGCGACGCCGCCCCGCACGTCATTTGGGCACGCGGCACCCTCACCCCGCTCACCCGCGACCTGACCGACAGGATCGCCCTGATCGGAGCGCGCGCCGCCACCAGCTACGGCGAGCACGTCACCGCCGAGATCGCCGCCGACCTCGCAGGCCGCGGCGTCGTCATCGTCAGCGGCGCCGCCTACGGCATCGACGCAGCCGCTCACCGCGCAGCGCTCGCCGCGGGCGGGTCCACCGTCGCATGGCTGGCCGGCGGAGCCGACCGCCCCTACCCCGCCGGGAACAACGACCTGATCGCCCGGATCGCCGAGCGGGGCGGCGCGATCGTCAGCGAGGTCGCACCCGGCGCGGCACCCACCCGCTGGCGCTTCCTCGCTCGCAACCGACTGATCGCCGCGACCACCGCCGCGACGGTCGTCGTCGAGGCCGGTGTGCGGTCGGGGTCGCTCACGACCGCGAACCACGCCGCGGACCTCGGCCGCACGATCGGCGCGGTCCCCGGCCCGATCACGTCCGCTGCATCCACCGGATGCCACCGCCTCATCCGCGAGGCCGACGCCCACCTGGTCACCAGCGCCGACGAGGCCTACGAGCTGCTCGGTCGCTGAGGACCGCGGGGGCCGGCCACCCGCCGGCCCCCGCACCGCAGCCCCGGAGAGGACACCCCATGGGAACCCCGCAGAACCTTGACCCGCTCGCCCTGGCCACACCCGCGCTCCTGCTGCTGTGGCTCGCCGCGCTGCTCGCGCTGCTGCTGTGGCGACGACGCATCCGCAGCGCCCCGATCGCCTCCCACGGCGACATCCTGCACCGAGCCACGCGAGGACGCCGACACGCGGCCGCGATGATCGCCTGGCACATCCTCGGCGGACTCGTCCTCCTCGCCGCGTTCGGGCTGCTGTCCTGGCCTGCCGCCGCCACCGGCATCCCCCTGCTGCTCATCCCCGCGTTCGGTATCCGCAAGTGGGCGCGCACCGCGCGGACATTCACCCGCATCCTCCGAACCCCGCAGCCTCACACCCGCGCGCAGCTGCGCGCCTGAATCCCGATCACAGGGGTTGCAGCATCCCCCGACATGCACTAGTGTTGTGTATGTCAGATACACAACCTAACAACAAGGCAACCACCGACCACCAGGCCCGCGGGGATCGCACCACCAGGTCGATCCCCCCGGCAGGACGGGCACCAACGCGCAGCCTGACGAGCGCTCGCCGCTCGCCGCTAGCCCGTCGATGGCAGCCGGCCCTTTCGTCCTCCACCCGGCCCGCTGCCTGGCGGGGGCGGCGCCCCTGACACCGCCGCCCCCGCCCCTTCCGCATCGCCATCGAGAAGATGCCCCCGCATCACAACGGATGCGCCAGATTCGCTTCCCTTCGCCCGCTCGATCTGTTATTGTTGTGTATGTCAGATACACAACTTGATCAAGGAGGATCATCATGCGTTGTCTCATCTGCGACCAGCCGAAGGTCATGTACATCCCCGCCGATGACGTCCCCGACGTCGGCCTGTACAGCTGCGAGTGCGGGTTCGAGATCGAAGGCCCCGCCGAGAACACCGTCCGGCCCGCTCAATCCACCCGCTCACCGCTCAGCCGCCCCACACCGATCGCAGCTGCCCCGATCGGACTGCTCGCGACCAGCGGCCCGTACCGACGCTGACTAGGCAACGAGAGATCCAGGAGACCGACCATGAGCACCACCCCCGAGCCCGTCGACACCCGATCATCCGAAGTCACGTACATGGGCCGCCGGCAGCTGAGCACCGGCAAGGTCGGCTACGCCTATACCGGCGAGGACGGGTCGCCGCGGTACTACAAAGCCGCCCTCGTCACCGGCGCGCAGATCGGGCAGCGCATCACCATGGAAAGCCCGGTCGACGAGCCCGACGTGTACTACTCGAAGGGGCCGCGAGCCCCCCGCGTCACCGGGTTCGACGAGACGATCGACCGCGACACCCTGACCGGGTGGCAGGTCGCCGATCGAGCAGCCTACCAAGCCAAGGCCGACGCGGACGCGAGCAATCGGGCGGCGAAGCAAGCTGCGCACATGGAGCACCACATCGAGGCGCTGGCCGCGGCCGCCCGCAATCTCAGCGGACCTCAGCGCGCAGCGTTCGCCCGGTACGTCGAAGACCGCATCCGGGGGTGGTGAGCGATCACGACGGCCGTGAGCGCCACGGCGCAGCCGGATCGGACAGCGTCTCGAGCGCGATCTCGCACCAGGTGCGGGCGCCGTTGAATGCCAGTCGCGCGTGACGAGCGCCCAGCCGAGTACTCCTCGGGCGCCCGTGTCCTCCGCCCTCCGCGTTTCGGAGCTCGTCGATTCCCTGCGCGATCGACGCAAGGCCCCCCAGGATGCGGCGGATGGATGGCGCGCCGTCGACCGACCCGTCGACCCCGCCGGCACCGAGCCCCAGCGACTGTTGAGCACGAGGGACCAGTGCCGAGAAGTCTTCGCGATCGGTGTAGTCGACGCCGAGCTCCTGCAGGACCGTCTTGGCGGTCGCCTCGATCAACTCCTTCGACGCCGACACCACCCCGGCGGGGTCGCCGTCGATCAGCAATGCGATCCGATTGAACGCCTCTTCGATCCCCTCGGCGCTTCGCAGCGCCGACAGGCCCGACAGCGGCACCGCCGCCGGCGCGGCCGGGACGATCCGGTGGTCGTCGCCGTAACGGTAGCCATCGCGCTGCAGCGCCACTTTCAGCCGCTCCTGCGTCGCCGCGTCCGCGTGATCGGACAGGACGACCTCGTAGACCCTCAGCACGCGGCGGACGTGATCAGCGTCGGACCACCGCACGCCGGCCTCATAGGCACGCCAGAGCGAAACCCGCTGGCCTCCGACCTCGTCATAGAAGCCGTGGGCGAACCCCTCGCCTTCCCACAGCCGGTCGATGTCGCGGAGAACGATCGACGACGCGAGATCTCGAAACGCTCCCCGCAATCGTCCGCTGATGGCATCCGGCATAGCCGCAGAGTACCGGGCGGGCCGCGCCGATCAGCGGCGTCTGTTCGCGAACGGCCACCCTCCGAACTGCTCGGCGAACGCCGCGCGGTAGGCGATCTCGACATCCTCCGCGATCTGCCCGGGCGTCTCGACCCACGCCACCAGCAGGTCGCCGTGATCGGCCAGCTGCCAGATCGATCGGCCGCCCTTGTGACTGGAACCGCGACGGGCGTACTGCCGCAGCCTCGTGCGCAGACCACCGCTTTTCGCGTCGGCCTTGCCGATGTAGACGACCGGCGTCCCGGAGATCCAGCGCCCCTGCAGGTCGTCAACGGCGTACACCGACCCGGCGCGGGCAACGGAGACCTCGAGGATCGCCGGCGTCGACGACGCAGCGCGCAGCACGACATAGATCCCCGGGCTTGGGGGGATATCAGCGGTCGGGATCTCCGCGAAGGTCACGAAGCCCGCGAACCCGACACCTTCCAGTCCCTCGCGCGTCCAGGCGGCCGGCAATGCGAGCGAGCTCACGCGAGATCCTCATCGACTGCCGACGCCGGAGCGGCCGCCGGCACTCCGAAGAGGGCAACGGTGCGGCGTTCGAGCAGGTGCTGCTCGACGTCGCCAGCGTGCAGCGGCGCCTGCCCGACGCCTCGCGCCGGCCGCTGCTGCATGTACCAGTACAGCTGCCGGTTGCCCCTCGCGTTGTGCTGCTGCGCGAGCTCGCGCGCCTCGTCTCGGGTGAACAGCCACACCTGATCGGTGGACAGCAGCGCCAACGCGAGGATCTCCGCGCGCAGGTCATCCGGGAAGTAGAACCCGATCGACAGCGCGCCCTTGCCGCCCGAGGGAGAGGGGGCCGTCTGGGTCTTGACCTGAACGGTGACAGCCTCCGCGCGCAGCGGCGAGTAGACCACCAGGTCGATACCGGAGTCCGTCGTCATCCTCGCCGAGTCGATGCCGAGCTTGAGGAGCCGGTACTGCACGAGCAGCTCGCCCGCTGAGCCGATGTGCTGGGTGGTGGTCACCGCGGCATCGTCTCACGCCGTCGCTCCCCTGACGCAGCAGACCCTTGCCGATGTCCGACCCGGCTGTTAGTGTTGTGCATGTCAGATACACAACACATATGGAGGATGCAATGACCATCACGACCTGGATCGCCGCCCACAGCGACGGGACGACCTGCACGGTCGCCACCACCACGGCGGACTGCCCGCACAACCACACGTACACGGCGCCCACCGAAGCGCCGGGCACGAAGGGCCTGCTGATCACGACGGCCGGCGAGCTCGCGATCGCAGCGTTCGCCGAGCTCGAGGACTACCAGCGCGCAGTCGGCGGCTACATCGAGACCGTCAGCCTCGACGACCGCCACGACCTCATCGCCAACGAGGAAGGGCTGATCCAGCGCCTCCCGATGAACATCCTCGCCAGCGCGATCGCGAAGCGCCCGCTCGTCGGCGACGTCGTGATCGTCGGGTTCGATGACGCCTCGGGCGACTTCGTCGACGTCGACGACTCGATCGTCGACAGCATCCGCCGCACGCTCGGCGCGTGATGCCCCAGCCGGCCTCGCCGACGTCCACCGCCTGCCAGCGGTGGACGCTCGGCCGGCACTCCTGGCGCCACGCCTCCGAAGGCGGGTTCGATCGCCGGCGGTTCACCGTCGCGGCGATACCCGAGGCACTCGCGCGCGCGTTCGTGTGCCGCCACCACTACAGCGCTTCCTACCCCGCCGCCCGCCTCGCGTGGGGCCTGTTCACCGACGACGAGGCCCTCGTCGACGACGGCCCTCTGACCGGGGTGGCCGTCCTGTCGGTGCCCATGCGCGCAGCCGTTCTCACCAACGTCTTCCCCGACCTCGAGCCGTTCACCGAATCGCTCGAGCTCGGCCGCTTCGTGCTCACCGACGCCGTGCCCGCGAACGCCGAATCCTGGTTCCTCGCGCAGGTCTGGCGCCAGGCTGCCGCGGCCAGCCTCCGCGGGGTGGTCACCTTCGCCGATCCTCTGCAGCGGCAGCGCGCGATCGCCGACGTCGATGAGGACGGCCAATCGGTCACCCGCGTCGAGACGATCACCCCCGGCCACGTCGGGGTGATCTACCAGGCCACCAACGCCGTCAGCCTCGGCCGCTCCACCGCCCGCACGATCAACTACGTCCCCTCCGCCGGGCTCGTCCTCCCCGAACGCACCCTCTCGAAGATCCGCACCGGCGAGCAGGGCTGCGAAGCCGCAGAGCGCCACCTGGTGACCCTCGGCGCACGAGCCCGCCGAGCACACGAGGACACCCGCAGCTGGCTGCGCACAGCGCTCGAGGAGATCGGGACGCAGAAGATCCGCCACCCCGGCAACCACCGCTACGCCTGGGCGCTCGGCAACGCTCGCCAACGGCGCCGGCAGCTGATCGCGCTCGAGCGGACGCCCTACCCCAAAGCTGCCCGCGATCTCCTGCAGCACATCCCGTCGATCGGGGCTTGACCCCGCGCGCTCATCCGACTAGTGTTGTGCATGTCAGATACACAACTTAGGTCGACGGGGAGTTCTCGTCGACACGGCGAGCACTCTCCCGAGTGACACGCGACCGCGAGCCGGCCGGCACAGGCCCCGGCCCGCGGCCGCTCCACCCTCGCCGTCCGCGAACGGCCGGGGAACCGGCCTATATGCAGTGAGACCCGGGAGGTCACCCAATGAAGCTCACCCGCACCGCAGGCGCAGCCGCCGGCGTCGTCGGCATCGCCGCGGCCGCCGCGCTGCTGCTGTGGCCGGCCCCGCACGCCGGCGACAGCCTCTCCCCCGTCACGCTCCCCACGGCGACTTCGACAACCGCACAGTCCTCCCCAATGTCTGCCGCGGCCGAAGAGTACTCGCGGGAGGAGTTCGGCCCTCGCTGGGCCGACGTCGACCGCAACGGCTGCGACACCCGCAACGACATCCTCGGACGCGATCTCGTCGACGTCGTCCACAAGCCCGGAACCAACGACTGCGTCGTGCTCACCGGCATCCTGCACGACCCATTCACCGGGGAGACGGTCACCTTCACCCGTGTCAACGAGGGCTACCAGCCCGTGCAGATCGACCACATCTTCCCTCTCGCGGTCGCCTGGTCATCCGGCGCCGCCAGCTGGACGACCGAGCAGCGCACGCAGTTCGCGAACGATCCCGCCAACCTGCAGGCCACCACCGCCAACCAGGTGAAGGGAGACAGCACCCCGAGTGAATGGCTGCCCACCGGCGCCGCGGCCTGCACCTACGCAACCCGCTACCTCGAGGTCACCGACACCTACGCCCTCGAGATCTCCGCAGCCGACCTCAGCGCCCTCGACGAGGCGCTGACCCGCTGCCCGAGCACTCGATAACCCAGGAGACCGACATGAGCCTCACCCTCCGGCGCATCAGCGACGAGACCGGCACCAACTACACCGACCTGTTCGCTGATCTCGACCCCGACAGCTTCGACCTGCTGCCCGGCGAGCTCGGCCCCCGCGGTGTCGACGCCATGGTCCCCAACGCGCCCCACTCCCCCCGCGCCAACGCGGACGGCCCACTCGGGGCGGTCATCGTCCGGTGGATTCAGTCGCGGGTCGACACCCCTGCCGACCGATACGGCTGGCAGTACCTCGACGCCGCCGACGTCCACACCATCGCCTACCTCGACGACGCCAGCGGCGAGCTCGAGTTCATCAACATCTTCGGCCACGTCGAGCACGGCCGGCGCGGCTACCGACTGCGGACCATCGCCGACGCCCTCGGCCTGCTCATCGAGCACGACCTGCACTGAGAGGACACCACCGATGTCGACCCTCGATCTCCTCACCGACACCTTTCCGCACGGAACCCCGGACGGCTATCGTCTCGGCTGCCGCACCGCGGCGTGCCCGGCCGTCCTGCCCTGCCGTGCGGTGCACAGCCGCTACTGCGGCGACTTCACCTTCGCCAAGCTCATCGACGCCGGCGTGCCGCTGGCCGAGATCCTCGAGCGCGACGCCGCCGAGAAAGAGAGCATCCGCCACCGCGACCAGATCGCCGCCCGCAAGGCACGACGAGCAGCTGCACAGCCGAAGGCGGCGGCGCGAACGAAGACGGCGACCCGGCCTCGCGCCGCGGGAACCACGACGTCGCCCCGGCCGAAGCCGGCCGCCGCACAGCAGCCCGCTCGCACATCCCGGCCGCAGCGCCCCCACCCCGGGCACAAGTGGCTCGCCGAGGCGACCGAGGCGATCGCGCAGCTGCCGGCAGACATGCAGGCGCAGCGTCGGGAGGATCTCGCCCAGTACCGACGCGACCTCGATCGTCACGTCGCAGAGCTCGCCCAGTGGCAGGAGCGACGGGACGCGGCCCGCGCTCACCTGAAAGCCGCGGCCTCGACACTCAAGACCGCGACGATCGCCTCCGGCACCGGCCTGTCTGTTAGCGGCGCGATCGAGAACGCGCTGCACGCCGCCACCATCCAGCACCAAGCGGCGACCGACACGCTCGCGCAGGTCGACCAGCAGAAGCCTCCGGCACCGGCCAAGCCCCGCGCACCGCGGCCGCCTCGTGCGCCTCGCATCAGCAAACCCCGTCAGCTGCAGCCGCACGGCACGAACGCCTGCCGAGCTCGCGGCTGCGACCGTCCCGAGTGCATCGAAGCGGGCCGCGAGTATCACCGGATCTGGATGCAACAGCGCCGCGCCGAAAGCATCCCCCTCGAGCACCACGGCACCGCCTACGGGTATCAGCTGGGATGCAAAGACCGGGAGACCTGCCCCGCAGAGATCTCCTGCGCCGACGCCTCCCTCGCCGAAGAGCGCCGCCGGCGCCGCGAAGCCGGCATCGGCGAGCAAGCTCCTCGCGTCCCCGCCGAACCCGTCCGCGAGCACGTCCGTCAGCTGATGGCCGGCGGCATGACCGTCCTGGGCATCGCGGAGAAGGCGGGCGTGTCCAAGACCGGGGTGAAGATCCTGCTCTACGGACGCTCGGGCGCACGCAAGGGCGAACTCCCCCGCGAGATCGAAGAGACCAAGGCGCAGCGCATCCTCGCGCTGCAGCCCGCCGACGCCACCCTGGCGATCTCCGCCTGATCCCCTCGACGCCCACCCGGTAGCATCGAGGCCTGGGCACCCGTCCGTAGAGCATCCTCTGTTCGCAGTGGTGCCGCCCTCCCAGTTGTGTATCTGACAATCCGCATCTGAGTTGGCTCCGGACGGGTGCCCTTTCTCTTTGCCTGCAGACGCGGATTACTCGTCGTCGTCGTCGCCGATCGCGATAAACCGGAACTCCGGGTGCCGACGTCGCGCCGACGCCAGCAGGGCATCCATCTCCCCGGTCGCCGAGTGAGTGCGAACGGTCAGCTGCTCGCCGGAGAGCCGGTACGTCGCCAGCGCCATATCGAGCAGTCGCGTCGCTACACCCTTCCCGCGCCAAGCCTCATCGACCTCGACGTGCTCGAGGTAGAGATCCTGGTCGTCGATCCACCGCATCACGAGCGTTCCGTGCGTCACCCCGGCCCTGTCCTCCTCCCAACACGCCACCCGCGAGGGCTCTTTCCTCGCCTGCATCACCACGTACTCGTCCATGTCGCTCTCCCGTTCGATCGTGAGCACCTTCACTAAGAAATATCGGCCGCGCGGCTCCCGAACCGTGAAGCGTCCCTGTCCTCGTCGACGAGGCCCACCCACTGTGCGGCCAGACACTCACGACCCGGAGAACCACCGAGCCGGCGCGGCCGCCGCCCACTGATCCAACGCCGGCGACGAGTACCCGAAGTAACGCAGGATCAGCAGCGCGGCGTTGTAGGCGAAGAGGCACCCCAGCCTCACCTGGAAGTTGATCACCCGCGGGATCGCGGGGTAGTCGGTTGACGTGATCCCGTCTTCATCCCTCGTTGTGGACTGGAAGGCGAGCGAGATCACCGAGGGGTGCGTGTTGTCGGAGAGCACGTCGTACAGCGCTGCGGCCCCGGTCATGTGGAGCTCGAGAAAGAGACCGATCGACTTGCCCAGGGGCAGCATCGGCTCGCCGCCGATCCGCCACTCGTCAATCTGCTGCGGGTTGTCCAGAGGAGTGTCGACGTCGTCGAAGAGCTCACGGATGCGGGCGAGGAGCTCGTCGCGCTTGCCCTTGAACTGCTTCGCCCGGGGCTTGTCCCACTTGCCGGCTGTGAACCGCTGCCGCTGTATCGCCGCCAGGTGATCGAGCATTTCACGTGCGACCCTGCGGGTGCCCGCCTCCGCCTCCGGGAGCGGCTCAAGCAGCCACGCGACTCGACCGGCGTACTCGAGCTCCGATCTCACCAGCGGCCAAACACCCAGAGGAATCATCGGCTCAGCGCGCAGCAACGTCACCACGGACCGCAGCTGCAGCACGATCGCGTTGACCAGGTTGCCCGCCATCTGGCCATGGGCGTACTCGAGGTTCCGCGGCCGGTTCTCCGGGAACGCCTGCACGATCGCACGGGCGTCGAGCGCGGATGCCGAGTCCGGTGCTGCGCCGGCACCGGACTGAGCCGAATCCTCGTGCCATGCGGCGATGAGCGCCTCGCACACCTCCGCGAGCTTTATCGGGCTCAGGTCGCCGTCGTCGCTCGCCGCCGCCCGGTCGTAAGTGGTCATCTACCCAATTCCTTGTCGTCGTTGTCGCTGTAATCCGCTACAAGATGTCCAACCCCGGCCCAGTAGTTCTCAGTCGCAATAAGCCTCGAGGACCACCTCGATCAAGGCCATTTAGAGCCTCCGCTGCACTACCGCCTCGTCTATGTGCGCGGCGGAAAGGGCGGTTCTGTGGAGGACGGTGACGGCGATCGCGCCAAGGATCGCGAGTCCGAGGAGCGCGATGGCGGCGATCGGCAGGCCGATGGCGCCGAGCCATCCGGCGATCGGGTAGCTGATCAGAAAGCAGCCGTGGGACAGGGCGAACTGAGCGGTGTAGACCAGGTTGCGGTTGGCGGGGGTGGATGCGTCGGCGAGAAGCCGCGACGAGGGGGTATTGATCAGTGATGTGCTGGCTCCGAGGAGCGCCCAGGTGGCGAGCAGCGCCCACCACCCCTCCCCCGTCGATACCGCGACGACCGTCATGGCGACAGCGGCGCCCATGGCGGCGACGAGGAGCCAAGCACCGATGCTCATGGTGCGGAGCACTCCGATTCTGTCCACGATCCAGGGGACGTTCAGCGCGACGACGAGGGACCCGACACCGTACGCGCCGAGCGCGAGGGCGAGCGCGGAGTCATCGAGGCCGAACACGCCCTTGGCGTAGACGACGGAGTTGACCAGGACAATCGCGGTGCCGGCTGCGACGACGATGTTAGCGGCCATCAGGAAGCGGAGGCTGGGGGTGCGGGCGAAGACGCGCAGGCCGGTGGGCAGCCGTTCCCAGAAGGTACCGGTGATCGCCTCCGGGACGTGAGCGGGGAGGCGGGCGATGAGGACGAGGGTGGCGGAGGCTGCGAAACCGAGCGCGGTGCCGATGAACAGGTTGTTGTAGCTGATCACGGTGAGCAGGGCTGCGGCGATGACAGGGCTGAGGATCGAGTCCAGGTCGTAGGCGAGGCGGGAGAGCGCGAGCGCACGGGTGTACTGCTGGAGGTCGGGCAGCACGCTCGGGATGAGCGATTGGAACGCGGGGGTGAAGGTCGCAGACGCGGATTGCAGCACGAACACGAGCAGGTAGATCTGCCAGGTGTCCTGGACGAAGGGCAGGGTGAGCGCGATCGCGAGTCGGACCGCGTCGGCGCCGACCAGGACGGCCTTTTTGGGGAGCCGGTCCACGAGCGCTGCGACCAGGGGTGCGACGCCGACGTAGGCGACCATCTTGATCGTCAGCGCGGTGCCGAGCACCGATCCGGCGGCGTCGCCGGCGATCTGGAACGCGAGCAGTCCGAGGGCGACGGTGAGCAGCCCGGTGCCGACCAGGGCGATGACCTGGGCGAAGAACAGCGCCCGGTACGTGCCGTTGCGGAGGACGGTGATCATGACGGCCCGGGTCGGGTGGTGTCGGCTTCGGTGTGGTGGTGCGGGACGGTGCCGCCAAGGGAGTGCTCTGCTTGGAAGATCGCGTCCGTGACGAGCTGGCGGGCGTGTTCGTCGGCGAGGGCGTAGAAGACGCGGATGCCGTCTTGCCGGGTGGTGACCATGCGGGCCAGGCGCAGCTTGGCCAGGTGCTGGGAGACGGCGGCCGGGGACTTGTCGACGATGTCGGCGATGTGGTTCACGGACAGCTCCCCCGCCCCGTCCAGCGCGAGGATGATCCGCACGCGGGTGGCGTCGGCGAGCATGGTGAAGACCTCGACGGCGAGCTCGACGTACAGGCTGTCGGGGTCGCGACCGCACGTCTTGTTATCTGCATCCATACGCAGATTATTTCATATGGAGGGCGCGGCCGGCAGCTGACGAGAATGCTCAGTCGAGATGACGCGCGCGATGCAGCAGAGCATCCATGCCGAATTCGAGGTGCGCGGCGACGTTGTCGCCGAGGAAGAGATCGCGGACGCTGGTCAGGGCGGGGAACGAATGCGAGGCGAGTTCCTGCTCGAAACGGTGGGCGCCGTCCTCAGGGGTGGTCTGCTCTTCGTGGACGAGGCCGACCACGAGGTAGTTGAGACTCCAGAAGGTGGTGACCGCGAGGTCGGGGTCGACGCCGGCATCGAGCAGCGCGGCGATCACCGCCTCCCCCAGGCGCAGGGTGTTGGTCTCGGAGACCCGCGTGCCCGAGACGAGGTGCGCGCCGTCGCGGTGGTTCAGCAGGACCTGACGGTAGCGGCGGAAGATCTCCTTGACCCGGTCGATCGGCGGGTGCGGGAGGTCGTCGAAGGAGAGCTCGCCGAGGATGGCGTCGGCCATCAGGTCGAGCAGGCGCGCCTTGCTTCCCACCTGCAGTGACACCGAGTTGAGGTGGACGTCGAGGTGTCGGGCGATCCCCCGGAGGGTGATGGCGTCCGCTCCGTCGCGATCGAGCAGGAGCAGGGCGGCGTGGATGACGTCGCGGCGGGACAGTCGGTCGGCCACAGGGTTCTCCTCGGGGTTGGTCAGTGACCAACATTGTAGTAGCTTGGTCACCGACCAAGAGTGTTGGTCACTGACCAAGTGAGGGAGCAGGACATGGGTGCGGGTCACAATCACGGTGCGCCGGCGAGCGAGGCGGGAGCGCCTGGGGATCACCGGGCACGTCTGTGGATCGCGTTTGGTCTGACGACGACGATCGTGGTCGCGCAGGCGATCGGGTCTGTCGTCACCGGCAGCCTGGCGCTGCTGACGGACACCGCCCACGCGATCACCGACGCATCCGGACTGCTGGTCGCGCTGATCGCCGCGACCTTGATGCTGCGGCCGGCCAACCCGAAGCGGACCTGGGGGTTCCGGCGGATCGAGGTGATCGCCGCGCTCGGACAGGCCGCGCTGCTGCTGGTGGTCGGCACCTACGCCGCCATCGAGGGCATCCGGCGTCTGTTCGAGCCGCCGGAGGTCGCCGCCGGCGAGATGCTCGTGTTCGGCATCGTGGGACTGGCCGCGAATGTCGTGGCGATCGTGATCTTGTCGTCGAGCCGCGGCGCGAACTTCAACATGCGTGCCGCGTTCCTGGAGGTGATCAACGATGCACTCGGCTCCCTCGGAGTGATCGTGGCCGCGATCGTGATCGCCACGACCGGCTTCCAGCAGGCCGACGCGATAGCGGGCCTCCTGATCGCCGGGCTGATCGTGCCGCGCGCGATCATCCTGATGCGTGACACCACCCGGGTGCTCATGGAGTTCACCCCCGCCGGGCTCGACTTGGACGAGGTGCGCCGGCATATCCTCGAGCTCAAGCACGTCACCGACGTACACGACCTGCACGCGTCGACGGTCGCGACGGGCCTGCCCACCCTAACCGCCCACATCGTGGTCGAGGACGAGTGCTTCACCGATGGGCATGCCGCAGAGGTGTTGCACGAGGTCCGCGAATGCGTGGCCGGGCACTTCCCGGTGTCGATCCAGCACTCGACCTTCCAGGTCGAGACCGCGCACCTCACCGAGGACGAGTCGGCCCTGGTCCGGCACCGCTGAGCGCGGCTAGCAGCTCACGGGAGCAGTGTCTCGAAGGCCCCGCCGTGCTGATGCCGGTCCCAGATGGAGCCGGCGATCTGGGCGGCGTCGATGCTGGGGAAGCTGCCGTCCGCGTTCCATTCGGCGGCGGCGTCCGCGGCGGCGCTGCCCTCGATCATCGCGGCGACGAAGGTTGCCCCGACGAACACATCGCCGGCGAGCTCATCGCGCAGGGTAGCGAGGTAGTTGCGGGCGGCGGCCATCGCCGGGGCGGGACCACTCATCCCGGCGGGTGCGCCCAGGGCGCTGGCGCCGTTGACGTAGAAGATCGCACCGTGCTCGCTACCTCGGAGGTCCGCCAGGGTGAGTTGAACGGTGGTGATCAGCGGGTAGAGGAACAGGTCCGCGAAGGTGCGGGCCTGTTCGCTGGTGAGATCTGCCGCCGGGACGAATCCGTCGTCGGAGGCCGCGGTGAAGGCGATCGCGTCGATCCGCCCGAGCCGCTCGCGCACCTGGTCGATGACCGTGCGCAGCTCGTGCGGGTTTGTGATGTCGGCGGGGAACGCGGCGATCTCGCCGCCGTTGCGGCGGATGCTGTCGGCCAGAGCGGTGAGCGGGTCGGATCGGCGGGCGACGAGGGCGACGTTCCAGCCTTCGGCGGCGTAGGTGTGTGCGAGGGCGCGGCCGGTGCCGGGTCCGGCGCCGAGGATGAGCAGGGTGGCGGTCATGGGTGTCCTTCGGGGTGGGGTGGGTCAGTCGAGGCCGCGCGGGTGCTGCAGCGGGAGGGCAGCGACAGTGGGGTGGTCGAGACCGAGAACACCGGTCTTGGCGGCACCGCCGGGTGAACCGAGCTCGGTGAAGAACTCGACGTTGACGGTGTAGTAGTCGGCCCACTCGTCGGGGAGGTCATCTTCGTAGTAGATCGCTTCGACCGGGCAGACGGGCTCGCAGGCACCGCAGTCGACGCATTCGTCGGGATGGATGTAGAGCATCCGGTCGCCCTCGTAGATGCAGTCCACCGGGCACTCGTCCAGACAGGCGCGGTCGGTGACGTCCACGCAGGGCAGTGCGATCACATAGGTCATCAGTAGGGTCTACTCGGTGACGTTGATGATCATCGTGAGCCCGCCGGCGCCGTCGGTCTCGACGTTGTTGTTGGTCGTGTGGTGGTTGATGTGGCAGTGGATGAGCCACTTGCCGGGCTCCAGCGCCTCCCAGATCACGTCGTAGCGTTGACCGGGCCCGATGTTGATGGTGTCGGCTTTGAATTGTTGGTCTTCGGCGAGGGATTCACCGTCGCGGGCGACGACGGTGAACGGGCCGCCGTGGATGTGCATCGGGTGGATGCCGACGGTGTTCGAGCCGATGAAGCGGACCCTGAGGGTCTCGCCAACTTTCATGTCGATGGTTTCGGTGGCCGGGTACGCCTTGCCGTTGATGGTGAAGTAGTTCGGCATCCCTCCTTCCATCGGCATCGCCGGATAGGTCAGGCCTTCTCGGTTGAGCCATTCCTGCAGCTGGATCGTGTAATCGTGATCTGCTGGTGGCTGCTGGGACGGGTCGGCCGGGTCGATGATGAGGGCCCCGTAGAGGCCAAGGGATTGCTGCCGGTCGGCGTGGTCGTGGGAGTGGTAGAAGAAGGTGCCCCACTGCTTGACGGTGTACTCGTAGCTGTACGTGTCACCGGGCTCGATCGGGTCCTGGGTGATGCCGGCAGGGCCGTCCATCTCGTTGGGGACGTCCAGGCCGTGCCAGTGCACAGTGGTGGTTTCGCCGAGCTTGTTGGTGACGTCGATGCGGATCCGGTCG
>Ga0066839_10000696_pt1 | contig 14601 bp, 9 predicted proteins | sample ETNtaG_10_FD_66733 | JGI IMG/M metagenome (GOLD analysis project Ga0066839, IMG submission 66733) | Marine microbial and viral communities from oxygen minimum zone, Eastern Pacific Ocean - ETNP201302SV82 | ecosystem: Environmental > Aquatic > Marine > Oceanic | place: Pacific Ocean: Eastern...
TACGATGTAGATATCTTGGACAGGGGCATACAGGACGTGGCGACCAACGTAACCCGGTTCGCCGTGATCGGCCTCTCAGACCACAAGCCCACCGGATACGACAAGACATCCATGGCCTTCACATTTGAGGAAGATACTCCGGGGTCGCTTTACAGGGTTTTGAGGGAGTTCGGCCAGAGGAACATCAACCTGTTCAAGATCGAATCACGGCCAACCAAGCAGTACCTGGGGGAATACATCTTTCTGATGGACTGTGCCGGGCACCGGGAAGAATCTCCCATGAGAGAGGCTCTGTCGGCCCTCTCTCAGCCCATCGACATGTTGCGAGTGCTGGGATCCTACCCTAGGTGGAATCCCAAGGCCTAGACCCGGCGCTGGAAAACTTGCCGGAAAAAGCGTCGGCCCTCCTCCAGTGGCATTGCTAAGAATCCCAAACACCGCACACCACACTTCTTAGCTGGTCAACCGATTGGAGAAGGGCCGACCGGGACAGGCCTTGTACTGTCAGTCCACCCGATGATCGCCCTCCGCGGTAGTCTGACACTTAAGGCACGAGGCCCGTGCACCCATCTTATTTAATGGCTTCTGATTTCTAGCAGAAGCCTCTTGAACTGGCTTCAGTCCTGATAATTTTATTCATTTAAAATTTAGTTTAAATAGTTTTTAAGATTATTCTTATATGTTAACCAAAATATACCCTTATGTCAAATTGAGGCCAATCGTCGTGTAAATCCGCCCTACGGAACCCTTGACAATTTTTTTATTCCACCAAAACGCCGATTATGTCAGTTCCAACGGGCTTCGTAGATGGCTGTCCCCTGGTTTTCGAAGACCTTCACGCCCAGGGTTTCAAACTTGTCCAAGCCGCCTCCAAGGTAGTTGATTCGTTCCAGGTCTCCCACCACCACGTACTTCACCCGGTATTGGCGTAGCAGTTCCAAGGCTCGTTCGTCGTCGGTGGTCTCGTACATCTCCCTTACGTCCTGCGCCCGGTCGTTAATGGCGAAAGAATAGGAGGTGCGCTGTTGTATCTGATGCCAAGGCCAGCCGATGACCGTGGGCAGTCCGGTGTAGTTGGCGAAGCGGGACCCCCAGCGGTACTGGCTCATGTGGGCCTCCAGGATGACCGGAGAGCCGGTAATGTTGTCTTGGACCCACTCGATGGCCTCCTGGTCCCATTTGAGCACCAAGAGCTGCTCCTGCTCCTGGTGTTGCGCCTCCGCCATATAGGCCGTGCCGTCCAACGTTGACGGCCCGTCGGTGAACCGATCTGCCACTCGGGCCCGGCTTCCCAGGGCGGTGTAGATCAGGCTGGAACCGATGAGCACGGCCAGAGCAACCACCCAGGCGCCCGAACACAACCCGATCTTTGGCCGGAGGAACCCAGACGTCCCCAGGTGCCACAACATGTAGGCCGAGACGATGCTGAGCAGTACCCATATCTCCAAGTAGTACTTGAAGAAGGTATTCATACGGCCGATGTCGCCCTCGACCCGGACAAGGTCTACTCCGATGCCAATGAACAGGGCCAGACCCAACAGCACCAACGGTACGATTTCGTATGGGCGTTCCTCGCTCTTAGACGCAAAGACCCGCCAAGTAACCAACTCTAAAAGTGTCAGAAAAACCAGCAGCAAGGTGATATTCCAGAACCCGGTGGCCCCGAAGAAAGCAGCCGCCAACACACCCACACCGAAGCAGACCCTCATCCAGGCTATTCCCGGAACCGTAGCCACGAAATCGCGAGAAGCCCAGCCCACGAGCAACTCTTTCAGCGTGCCGCGTGACTGATGGAGCAGGAACGATGCTATGACAAACAAAAACAGCCCATGGATGCCAAGGAAGCGGTCCACCGGCGTCCGCCACTTGGATACGTCTAGCCCGCTGTTGAACGTCTCGTAGGTCTGATGGAATGGCCAGAACGCCAATATGCTAACGGTAATGACCCCCAAGATCAGCACTGCCGAGAGTGCCACTTTTTCGCCGAGGGAGCCCTCAGTAAAGTACACCGCCAACGACAGCAGGCCAACGGTCAGGATCAGGTATGACGGGAAGTCCCAGCTATTCACCACCCACAGCGAGCCCAGGCCCAAGGCCAAAGCCGTTGCCGATACGATGGTCCACAGCCAGCCACCGTCCTTCAGCCCCACCACCAGGTTGAGACCTAGGCCGATGACCAGCAGGGTGAACGGGATCACCATCATGTGGGCGTGGAGGTCGGCGAACAGGAAGGTGAAGAAGGGGAATTCGGTTATGTGGAAGGACACATCCGAGAATTCCGCCAGCTTCTCCGGCACCCAGAATGCCAATGGGTTGGGATCGATGTTTTCTAGATTCGGCAGCATCCGGCTGCTGCGCCAGAAGTCGAAGGCCGGGTAAGCGGTTCCGTCCACCACTCTGTGCCAGGAGTTCTGAATTATCTGGACCATACCGTCCAGGTTGCCGACCACCGCCGTAAATAGCCCGGCCATAACCCCCGCGCCCACCGGGCTCCAGACCCGCTGCTTCCATCGAGACCGGTCATCGATGGGCGTAGTTGAGGGCAGGATGCCGATGCCCGGAACCATCACTTCGTGGCCCGCCGCTCGCCGTTGCCGGACTCCTTCGGCAAGGTTGTAGACCAGACTGTACGCCCCGGTGACGGTAAGGGCGAAGAACATGGGCACCGCCAGATTGAAGGCGGTGGTCGGCAGGATGCCGGTCACGCGAATAACGCTGGAGATTGTGAAGTATCCCCAGTAGTAGTAATTCAGGAAACCACCCGCGAACCAGGGGTCGAAGGGCGGTAGGGTGGTCGAGCGGACAACTGCATTCAGATATGCCAATTCCATGGGCTTCTCGCCACCCCGGAACGGGTGCCACAGGTCCGGGTTGGCGTGCCGCAGCAAAACGAATCCCAGAAACGCCACTAGGAAAAGAACTTCGCCAAAGAGCAACAACCGCCAACGTTCTTTGAGAAATTCGGTTATCTCTTCCCACTTGAGCGCCAGGACAGCCGCCGACAGCCCGGCCACCACGGCCAGTCCTAAATAAACCGCTGTCCGGGAGAATTCCATCCACCCCATTGAGACTGATATCCAGGCGACGTAGGCGACTGCCAACAGCCCAAATATGCGGGCCAGAATGATTCCCCGGTCTGGCAAAGGCCGGAATATGAACATGGTGAACGGCAGGGCCACCAGGTATATCAACTCCACCACCAGCAGCCAGGCTAGCACCGGCAAGTCGTTGGTCCATCCATCTCGGTCCACGATGTCGGAGAACGTACCGCCCTCTTGTTGGGCAGTCAGGTCTTCGTCGGACAGCAGCAGCCCTACCTTGCGCCCGTCTGCCGCTTGCGGGCTGGTCTTCAACCGGATACCAATGAGGTCTTCGGTCAGATGGGCTGAGTTTCTGAACAACAGAACCCGTGGGTGGTCATAGCCGACAGCGTTATCATCGGCGTACCCCAAATTCAGACTGATTGCCGAGCTTTCAACTGGGTTTAATGCCTCTGGTTGCTTCAAGCCGGCGCGGCCGATGGCATCATCCCTGAACGACACGCCGAGCAGTTCCGGGTAATTAGCGAATTCACGGTCCAATTCATAACCCAAACTGCCGTTGAACAGGCCCTGGTAATACAGGTTGCTGAACGGGAACCGCTCCGGGTCGCGGGCGGCGCTGGTGTAGGGTCGGCTACTGTAGAAGACCACATATTCCGACGAAGCCAGCTTCCCGGCCAGGGTGTTCATTTTCTCTAGCGCGTCGGCTTCGTACACCGGGAACTGCCAAACGTTGTACGAGTACATGTTTGGCACGAACTCGTCCCAGTGGTTATCGCTGACGATAGCTGTTCCCCGGGGCACATTGTCGTTGATCCACTCGGACGCCGTGACCGCCGGATGGTCCTCTACGTAAACCCGCTGGAACGCCAGGGCGTAGAAACCGGTGGCGGCCACCACCAAGGCCACCACGGCGATCGCCGAGCCGGGCAGAAACCTGGCTGGGTCGACGCTCCGGTTCACCAGATGGACCTGCAACGGCCGGGAGGCGGTCACCATCCAGAGCAGCATGCGCGAGCCCAAGATGATCATGATGGGCATCAGTGGGAATACGTACCGCAGAAAATGGACCTCGAATGCCTCCAAGAAGACAAAGCCCGGCACCACCCAGGCCAACAGGAACAAGTCGGAGCGCCGGGTAGCCCCGCTGAATACGGCCACCGCGATGGTGAAAGGTATGGATCCCCAGGCGACTATCCCAAGCGGAACGCCCAGACCCCAGACCGACGACTGCTGGATCTGGTAGATGAAAGCTGGCGTGTCGACGTATTGGATCGTAAAGGGCCACAGTCCGGCGTTGCGGGCCATGCGCGTCTGTGCCCCGAGGTCTCCCACAAAAGCGCCAACATCCAAGAAAGCGTAGGGCGCCGAGAGGAAAAACACACCCACCGCTACTACCACGGCCAGAACGGCGTGGCCGAAGATGCGCTGCACCAGTTCCGGAGTGATCTCCGACCACTGCCCGTCCACCTCATCCAGGACCCAGTACCAATACACCAAGAACATGGGCGCCAGGATCGGCAAGATGCTTACCTTGGGCGCGATGGCCAGACCCAGGAACAGACCCAGTATCCCCGAGTCCAGCAGCCGTTTGCGCTCGAGCATCCGCCACATGGCCCAGAAACTGGCCAGGGTGAAGAGCACGGAGAAGGTCTCGGGCCGGAAGAAATGGCTGTTCTGGATGTGGATCACCGACAGCGCGGTGAACCCGGCCGCCAGCAGGCCCACTCCGGTGCCGTAGAACTTGCGGCCCAGCACGAAGACCATGGCCACGGTCCCCACATCGGCCAAGGCGGACAGGGGCCGGCCGAAATAGCGCATATCCAGGGAGTTCAGGTCGGTGAACAGTTCCGCGATCGACCGGAAGAAGACCATCACATAGATAAGTATGCTGCCCAAGGGGAACCAATGGGGATTCAGGGGGCTGCGGTCCTTATCCAGCAGCGTGCCTATGCCAGGCAACCCTGGCTCGGCATCGGGTTCGGCGCTGAGGTAACCACAGCTTTGGGCGTCGGGCGCGTCGGTCAGCAGGTCGTACATGCACCCGGAGCGCATGTAGATGTCCCGCTCGTCGGGGTGGAACGCGAAGCCCTGGTCCCAGTTGATGCCGTTCAGCCGTAATCCAAGGGCGACAACCAGGATGACCAGCAACACGTAGAACGACCAGGAAACGCGTCCGCCGAAGCTCAGAAAATGATCTGACCTAAACGCCAAAACCAGTCCTTAACGCCAGGGACAAGATGGGACGCTATCCGGCGTATGAGTAAACATTATATTGGGGGCCGGACTTCTCTGTGTGTAAAAAATCCCTCGTCCCCAACAGAATGGAGGCGAGGGATTTTGCTAAGTCTGGTTGAGCTTCTGAAAGCCCCGTCTGGGTTACAGACTAGCTAGGCCGTTAGATACCTTTCTCAGCCATCAGAGCAGCCAGGTCGGCGGTGCGGCATGAGTAACCCCACTCATTGTCGTACCAGCCCATGACCTTGACCATCCGGTCGGCCATAACCATTGTCGACAGCCCGTCGATGATACAGCTATGAGGGTTGCCCTTGTAATCGGAGCTGACCAGTGGCTCGTCGTTGAACTCCAAGATGCCCTTCATCCGGCCTTCGGACGCCTTCATGTAGGCCTCATTGATCTGCTCGATGGTCACATTTTTGGAGACCTGAGCGGTGAAGTCGGTGATAGAGCCGGTGGCTGTGGGCACCCGGAAGGCCACTCCGTTCAGCTTGCCGTTCAATTCCGGCAGAACCAAGCCCACTGCCCGGGCCGCGCCGGTGCTGGTGGGGATGATATTCTCAGCCGCCGCCCTGGCGCGCCGCAGGTCGCCGTGGCGCTGGTCCAGGATGGCCTGGTCGTTGGTGTAGGAATGGATGGTCGACATCAGGCCGTGCTCGATACCGAAGGCATCGTGGAGGACCTTGACCATGGTAGCGAAGCAGTTGGTGGTGCAGGAGGCGTTGGAGATGATGTTGTGCTGTTTGGCATCGTACATCTCTTCATTCACGCCCAACACCAAGGTCAGGTCCTCGCCCTTGGCCGGCGCAGAGATGATCACCTTGCTGGCGCCGCCCTTTAGGTGACCGGCGGCTTTGTCGGCGTCGGTGAAGATGCCGGTGGACTCAATCACTAGGTCTACGCCCATCTCAGACCATGGGATCTGGGCTGGGTCGCGCTCCGAGAACACCTTGATGCTGCGGCCGTCGACGACCAGGTCGCCGTTGTTGGCCTCAACCTTGCCGGGGTAGCGGCCGTAGCTGGTGTCATATTTCAATAGATGAGCGTTGGTCTCTGCGTCGGTCAGATCGTTGACGGCAGCCACCTCAACCTTCCCGGTGTTCCGGCCCTCATTGGCCCGCAGCACCAACCTCCCGATCCTGCCAAAACCGTTGATACCGATCCTAGTTACCATGCTCCACCTCCAGAATATCTATAATTTTTCGCGACCCGGCCTAGCCGGTAATCGCAACGTTATGTCCATTAGCCTGAAAAAGACGCGTTCATAATACCCGTTGCCGGTGCGCTTGGAAAGAGAAAATCGCCTCTTTTTGCCAACGTACCTCGCAATGCGAGGGAATGCTCTAACTGCAGGTTGAAAAACTCTATCAGCGACCGAGGTAATCGAAGGCCGATTGCCCCGCGTAAACGGCCTTGTCACCCAGTTCGGACTCGATGCGTAGCAGCCGGTTGTACTTGGCCACTCGTTCCGACCGTGCCGGCGCGCCCGTCTTGATCTGTCGCACGTCCCAGGCCACCGCCAGGTCGGCGATAGTCGTGTCTTCGGTCTCGCCTGAACGGTGGCTCATCACGGCGCCCCATCCTGCTTCCCGGGCCATCTTAAGCGCGGCGAGGGTCTCCGAGAGGGACCCGATCTGGTTGGGCTTGAGCAGCACTGCGTTGCTGGATTTCTCGTCGATACTCCGCTTGATGCGGGTGATGTTGGTGACCAGCAGGTCGTCGCCAAGAATCTGGATTGAGCCGCCCAAAAGTTGTTGCAGGCTCGTCCAGCCGGACCAGTCGTCCTCGGAAAGACCGTCTTCGATGGATATGATGGGGTATTCACCGGCCCAATCCTGGTACAAGTTCACCATGTCTTCAGGAGTCAAACTCCGGCCCTCGCGCTCAAGAACGTATAGGCTGTCTTTCTCGTCGAACAGTTCGGTGGCGGCAACGTCCAGGGCTATGTGAACGTCTTTGCCCGGAGTGTAGCCCGCCTTTTCGACCGCTTTCAGAACTATCTCGAGGGCGTCGCGGTTGGACGGTAGGCTGGGGGCGAAACCACCTTCATCACCCACTGTGGTGTTGTGGCCCCCGGCGGACAGCAGTGATTTCAGTGCTTGATAAATCTCCGCGCCTGCCTGCAGCGCGTCGGAAAAACTGTTGACACCCACCGGCATGACCATGAATTCTTGAATGTCGGCCGAGTTCGAAGCGTGCTTGCCGCCGTTCAGGATGTTGAACATGGGTACCGGGAGCGTGACCGGCGCTCCGGCAGAAAGGTAGTGCCAGAGCGAGCCATTGGGGCTGCTAACCCCGGCGGCTGCCTTAGCAACTGCCAGGGACACCGCCAATACCGCGTTGGCCCCCAGGTTGCTCTTATCGGCCGTGCCGTCCAGTTCGCTCAGCCCTGCGTCGATTGCGGCTTGGTCCCTGGGGGAGCGTCCCACCAGCCAAGGGCCGATGGTGTCATTCACGTTGGCCACGGCCTTCAGCACACCGTTGCCGTCGAACCGGGCGAGGTCTTTGTCCCTGAGTTCCAAAGCCTCGTGGCTGCCGGTGCTGGCCCCGGACGGAACAGCGGCGTGGACGGCCAGGCCCGTGGAAAGAATGATGTCCGCTTCTACGGTGGGGCTGCCCCGGGAGTCCAAGATTTGGCGGCCTCGGACAGTCGTGATTGTCACGCCATTGTTAGCGCTGCTCATAAAACCCTTTTGTTGAAGTTAATCGTGGAATCAGCGGTGGTTTCTGCTGGCAACAGCAGCCAGAGCTTTGTCAACCGCGTCTATTGGATTCTCGGCTTGAATGATTGATCCGTTGATGTCTACTCCGTCGCCATTGGTGGTCAGGGGCCAGGTCTTCAGGCCGACAACAGGGATGCCATCACTGAGGGCGTGGCCGATCTCCGAAAGGGTCCCGTACGCCCCACCGACGGCGATCACCGCCTGTCCGGTGTGGACTACGATCACGTTCCGGGAGTAACCCATGCTGGTGACGATGGGGATGTCCACGTAGCTGTTGGCTTCAGCGGCCGCCCGGCCCGGCAGGATGCCGATGGTGGTGCCGCCCTCAGACTTGGCGCCTCGGCAGACGGCTTCCATGATTCCGCTGAGTCCCCCGCAGACGACCATGATGTCCCGGCGTGCCAACTCGCGGCCCACCTCTTCCGCCATATCCACATGCAATCTGGTCGCTGGGTTACTGCTGCCGATCACCGAGATTATCATCTTAATTTAGCCTTTAATGATGTAATGATCATGCCTGGTAGCCGGGTTAGCCGACGGAGCCCGATTATATCAGACCAATCCCATTCTCTATTCCCATCCGGGATAGATTAGGACAAGAGGGCGCGGCTGGCGGCCTCGATGACTCCGATCAATGGCCGGGGATAGACGCCCAACCAAATCATCGCCGTGGACCCGGTGCCCAAAACAGTCAACAACGGGAGAGACGGTATCTTCGTGAGTGCAGGGTGTTCGTCCACCATGGCCGCGCCGCTTTCTTCGAGTGGGGCAGGCTCGATGTAGACCTGGCGGAGCACCTGCAGGTAGTAGTACAGGGAGATCAGACTGGCGAAGACCGCCAATGCAGCCAGCCAGAGGAATCCCTCGGCCGCCACCGCGGTAAAGAGATAAAACTTCATTGTGAAGCCGGCAAAAATCGGTAGTCCGGCCAGCGAGAACAAGCCCATGCCCAGGCACGCAGCCAGGAATGGCTGTCGGTCCGCCAGGCCGCCCAGGTCGGTAATCATCTCCTTGTCGGTCATGTTGAAGAAGGAGATTATCGCCGCGAAGACAACCAGGTTCGTGATCGAGTAACCCACCAGATAGAACATGACGCCATTGGATGCAAGGTCCGAGTCGAAGGACAGGGCGGTGATACCCGCCAGGATGAACCCGGCATGCCCGATGCTGGAGTAGGCCATCAGACGCTTCAAGTTCTTCTGCGCAAGCGCTACCAGGTTGCCGACCAGCATCGTGGCTGCGGCCAGCACCGCAAAGACAAGTTGCCACTGCTCCCAGCGTTCCGCAGCAGGAACGAACCCCTCTGAGACCAGGCGCAGTATCAAGGCGAACGCCGCCGTCTTGGAGCCAATCGCCAGGTAGGCTGTTACCGGGTAGGGCGCGCCTTCATAAACGTCGGGAGCCCACATGTGGAATGGGGCGGCGGAGACCTTGAACATCAGCCCCACAAGGATTAGGCCCACGCCCACCCAGAGCGCGGGGGAGACCTCTGAGGCCGACGCCAACCCAACGGCGATGTCTTCAAATTTAGTCACGCCTAGCGTGCTGTAGACCATGCTCACGCCGTAGAGGAGGATTGCCGACGACACCGCGCCGACGATGATGTACTTAAGGGCGCTTTCGTTGGACTTGGCGCTATCTTTGGCGTAAGCCACCAGCACGTACAGACTGAAGCTGAGCAGTTCCAAGGCGATGTAGGCCGTTAGCAGCTCCCGCGACTGGGCCATCACGTTCATGCCCAGGATGGAGAATAGCAGTAGACCGTAGAACTCACCCTGATGCTTGAGTTTGCTCTCCACGAAGTCCATGGAGCTCAAGATGATGAATATGCCCATCCCCAGGAAGAAGACCTTGAAGAAGAGGGCGAAATTGTCCACGGCCAAGAGACCATCGTAAAGCGATTCCTGCTCGTCCCATAGCATCACCAAGGACAACACGATGATGGCGATCAGTCCCACTATGGAGAGCAACGCCAAGTAACCTTTTTTGCCTTCCGGCAGAAAAAGGTCAATGGCAAAGACCAGGAGCGCCAAGCCCGCCAGAGCGAACTCAGGTGTTAGCAGGTCTATATTTTCAGATAGCGAAGTCACTGCCTACTAAACTCCCGGTATGGTCTGGACGCCGACGTTTATCACCCGCAGCAACGGGTCTGGCCAGATGCCGACGAAAAGTATTATTCCAACGAACGTCGCGCCCACGCTCATCTCAATGGGACTGGAGTCGGTTAGTTCGTTCCATCGTTCATCCGGCTCGCCCATGAAGGTCCGCGCCAATAAACGCAGGATATAGATCGCCGTTAGCGCCGCGCCGATGACCGCCAGGATGGCCAAAGGCAAGTAGGTACGGAATGCCCCTGTGAACACCATGAACTCGGCGATGAACCCACTTAGGCCAGGCAATCCCAGAGATGCCAGACCGGCGATGGCGAAGAAGAAGGTGTTCTTGGGCATCCGCTTGGCCAACCCGTTCAAGACGCTGATGTCCCGGGTATGGGTCCGCTCATAGATCGCGCCCACCAGAAGGAACATGAGGGCCGTCATGATGCCATGGGAGAACATCTGCAGGACCGCGCCGCCCACACCGATATTATCGAGCGTGGCGATGCCCATGAGCACATAGCCCATATGGCTGACGCTGGAATAGCCGATGATGTACTTCAGGTCGCTCTGGGACATGGCTGAGACCGCGCCGTAGAGCACGTTCACCGTGCCCAAAGTGATCAACACGGGCATCCAGGCATCGGCGCCCTCGGGCAGCAGGAACATGCCGACACGGATGATGCCGTAGGCCCCCAATTTCATCAGCACCCCGGCATGGAGCATGCTCACCGCGGTGGGCGCAGCTACGTGTCCGTCGGGCGACCAGGTATGGAACGGCCAGAGGCCGGCCAGAACACCGAATCCCAGCATGAACAAAGGAAATACCAGCGTTTGGAAGTCACTGTCGAACTGCCCGTTTTCGGCCAGTTGAGCCAGACCTGTGAGCGAGAACGTCGCCGCTCCGGCCTCCGAAGCCTCGACGTACAACGCCAAGATGCCGATCCAGACCAGGATGCTCCCTCCAACCAGGAAGATGAGTAGTTTCATTGCGCCGTATTCTTTCGTGCGGAGGAAGGTCTTGAAATCGGTGCTGCTGCCCCAGATACCGATGAGCAAGTACATGGGCAGAACGGCTAGTTCGTAGAAGAAGAACAGAAAGAACAGGTCGCGCACCACAAACACCCCGTAGACCCCGGCCGACAGAGCAAATAACAGGACAAAGAAATCGCGGGTGCGGTGTTTCACGGTCTGGGAGACCAGCACTCCGCCCATCAAAACGATGCCGTTCAGCAGCACCATGGGCGCCGAGATGCCGTCTATCCCCAATGACAGAGCGATGTCCAGCGGTCCAGGTAGCCATTCGTAGCTGGCGATGAATTGGAACCCGCCCTCGTCGTAGTCGTAATTCGCAAATACGATCAGCGCTAAGGCCAGAGACAGGGCCGCAATGAAGATGGCAAAGTACCACGATTCCTTGCTCTGGCCGCCAGGCATGAACATCATGGACAGCGACCCGAACAGGGGCACGACTATGAGGAGCAGTAGCGCTACGTCGTCGAATTCGTTCAACTACGCCACCCTCAGCCAAACGAAAATCCCCAGCCCAACCGACCCCAGGGCCATCGCCAGGGTGTAGCTGTAAACGTGGCCGGTGACGTGGACCCGGATCATGATTCCGAACTTGCGCGTGACGTCAGCCGGGCCGTTCACCAAGATGTCGTTGACGATCGCCCGGTCGAAATAGGCGATGAACCGGGAGAAGACCAGCACCACCCGGTCGATGGTCCATTGGTAGACCTCATCGAAGTAGTACTTGTTCTCAACAATCTTCAGGAACCCAGAATTGCGGGAGCGGACGCCTTCCAAAGAGATGCTTCGATCGACGTAGACCTTGTAGGCGCCAACGAAGGCCGCCACGGCCATGACGATAGATACAACGCCCAGCCAGACCTCGAAGTGGAACGATTCGCCGTGCCCGAAGAACACGAATGTCCCGATGCCGCCATAACTGCCTGGCCAGTTGAAACTGATCAGACCGAACCCCAGGGCCAAAACTCCCAGCAATGCCATCGGGAGAGCCATGGCTGGGGGGGCGTCGTGGACGTGGCTGTTCTGGTCCTTCAACGGCCCCCAGAACACCAGGAACATCGCCCGGGCCATATAGAGCGCGCTCAACAGGGCTGTGACCAAAGTAAGCACGATAAACGTGACGTTCCGGTGGTCGTTCACCGCGATCAATATCTCGTCTTTGCTCCAGAACCCGGCAAATATCGGTATGCCACCTAGGGACAGCGCGCCGATCGAGAAAACGATGGCGGTCAGTGGCATGACCTTTCTCAGTCCACCCATCTCGCCGGTCTCTTGGGACTCGGTGCTGTGAAGGACGCTGCCGGCGCCCAGGAACAACAGCGCCTTGGAAAAGCCGTGGGCCATCATATGGAAGATGGCGGCGGTATAGCCAAAGGCGCCAAGGGACAGCATCATCAAACCCAGATGGCTGATGGTGGAGTAGGCCAGTATGCGTTTCAGGTCGGTTGCCACCAAGGCGATGGTCGCGGCCCCCAGTGCAGTGACCAGGCCAATTATGGACACCACCATCAACGGGTCGGCATCGTAGGCCTCGAACAGAGGGAACGTGCGGGCCACCAAATAGACGCCAGCGACAACCATGGTCGCGGCGTGGATCAGCGCGCTGACCGGGGTTGGGCCCTCCATGGCGTCGGGTAGCCAGACGTGGAATGGGACCTGGGCCGACTTGCCCATCGCGCCCAGGAACAACAGTATCGCGGAGGCCGTGGCCGCTCCCTCGCTCATAGCGCCGGTACGGACGGCTTCGAAGGCGTCCAACATGCTGAAGCTGCCCACGTCGCGCCAGATGAGCAAGATGCCGATCAGTAGACCAACATCGCCCATCCTGGTGACGATGAATGCCTTCTTGGCGGCTTCCCTGGCTTGAGGCCGCTCGTGCCAGAAGCCGATCAACAGGTAGGAGCAGATTCCCACCAACTCCCAGGCCACGTACAGCAGCAGGAAGTTGTCGGCCAACACCAGCGTCAGCATGGCAGCGGCGAACAGGGAATGCACGGCGAAGTACCAGCCGAAGCGCGGGTCGCCCTTCATGTAGGCCAAAGAGTAGACCTGGACCATCAGAGCCACGAAAGTGACCAGACCCAGCATGGCGATGGTCAGCGGGTCGATCAGGATGCCCCAATTCAGGCTGACGCTGCCAACCGCCCCGACTACCCCGGCGTTGAACCAGCTCCGTTCGTAATCGCAGGTGAGGAGGCCGGTGTTCTCACTGGTGAAGCAGCCGCTGGTGCCCGTATTAGCGCCCAGCCAAGAGTCAAGCACGAACCAGAAGACCGCGAACCCGCCGCCGATAGCCAAGATCGACAGCACTGCCCCTTTTCCAGGCAGGTATTTGCCGAATAGGATAACCGCAGGCGCGGCGGCAAAGCTAAAAATAGGTGTGAGCCAAGCCCACTCCATCAGGCGTTCATCCTATGAGTCTTGGTTTCTACCATTTCATCAAGTTGATCTCGTCGACGTTGACGGTGGACTTGTTACGGAACATGCGGAGGATTATGGCCAGGGCCAGGCCTACCTCTGCCGCGGCCACGGTGATGATGAAGATGGCGATCAGCTGACCATCAAAGTTGGCGAATTTGCCGGTGCCGTCCATCTGGGAGGCGGCGGCGATCAGGTTGATGTTCACCGCGTTCAGCATCAGCTCGATGGACATCACGATGAGCACCGCGGAACGCCGGGCCATCACGCCATACAGGCCGATGACGAACAGAGCCGCGCTCAGAAGTTGGAAATAGACCAGATCAACCATATCTAGCCTTCTTCCTCGTCCGACCGGGCGATGATTATCGCGCCGATCAGGGCCACCAATAACACCAGGGATGCAATCTCAAAGGGGACGGCCCAGGTGGTGAAAAGAGACTCGCCGATGCCGGTGAATGACGCGTTCTGGGCCTCGGTGCCTTCCACCTTGTTTATGAGGAAAGATGGCACGAGAACGCCGAGAAATGCCAGGGCGGCGACAGCGGCTAGGGGCCACTGTTTGTTGTCGGTTATGCGGGGATAATCGGAGCTCCGGGTCAGCATGATAGCGAACATGAGCACTATGATGATCGCCCCGCCGTATATCAGCACCTGCACCAGGGCCAGGAACTCAGCGAATAGGACCAGGTAGACTCCGGCCACGGCTATCAGGGAGACCAACAGAGCTAGGGCAGCATGTACCACGTTGCGGGTAACCACCACGCCCAGCGCACCACCTATGGTCAACACGGCCAGCAATATGAAAACGAACCAGGCCATCTAAGAGGACTCAGCCTCCGAACCAGCCTTGGCGGCATCCGGTTCCTCGTCTTTCCCGACCTTGGCCCGCTTGGTCGGAGGTATCCAGGCCGTTTCCTTCTGGAACTTGTGACCTATCTCAAGCAGCTTGGGCAGGTCCACCCGGTCGCCGTTGCGGCTGAATGTGCTCATCTCGTGCTCGTGGGTCATCACGATGGCGTCGAAGTTACACACCTCTACGCAAATCCCGCA
>Ga0066839_10000701_pt1 | contig 14564 bp, 8 predicted proteins | sample ETNtaG_10_FD_66733 | JGI IMG/M metagenome (GOLD analysis project Ga0066839, IMG submission 66733) | Marine microbial and viral communities from oxygen minimum zone, Eastern Pacific Ocean - ETNP201302SV82 | ecosystem: Environmental > Aquatic > Marine > Oceanic | place: Pacific Ocean: Eastern...
AAAATGTGGTATTTCGTGCTAACCGCACACCGTGGGGTAAACGTATGGGTCGTCCATACATGGTGCCTGCTGACGGTGGCCTTGAGCAGCCTCTGGCTATTCCAGAAACCGGTGGCGGCATGCTTTCGCCAGATGGTAGTAAATATGTTTACACGCCAATTGACCGTGAATTTCGTACTTGGAAGCGTACCCGTGGCGGTCGTGCACAAGATGTCTGGGTTTACGATCTAAAAAACAATACCTCAGAGCAGCTAACCAGTAACCGCGCTACCGATCAGCAACCAACTTGGGTTGGCGACAACATTTACTTTGTATCTGACCGTGATTACACCCTTAACCTGTATCAATACCAAAAAGGCGCTGAGCCGAAAAAACTAACCAACCATAAAGACTTTGACGTACTGTGGCCATCAGCTGGCCCAAATGCCGTTGTTTATGAAAACGGTGGTTACCTTTACCGCTTTGATCCAAAAACTCAAAAAAGCAGCAAGCTGAGCATTAACATTGCTGGTGTGCGTCAATACGCAATGCCGTACACAAAAAATGTGAGTGACTTTATCGACTCAATGTCGATTTCTCATGATGGTAAGCGTGCACTCTTTACTGCCCGCGGTGAGCTATTTAGCGTACCGGTTAAACAAGGCCCAACACGTAACTTATCTTACACAGCAAAAGGCCGCGAAATTGACGCAAGTTGGTCGCCAAATGGCCGTTATATTGCTTATATGAGCGATGAAAGTGGCGAATACGAAATTTACTTAAAAGATCGCAGTAAAAATAATGCCACCAAGCAGCTAACCAGCAACGGCACTATTTGGCGTTTTACGCCAATTTGGTCACCAGATAGCTCAAAACTGTTATTTGCAGATAAAAACCACACACTCTGGTGGATAGATGCAAAGTCAGGAAAACAACACAAAATTGATACCAGCATCTACGATGAAGAAGGCATTCGCCAATATACTTGGTCGCCAAATAGCGAAGACATTGTGTATGTGAAAAACAATGAAAACCGCTATGCCTCACTGTGGCACTACAATGTTGATAAAAAGAAAGTGACTCGCTTAACGGATGAAATGACCAATGAGCAAAACCCAACTTTCTCTCCTGATGGTCAATACCTGTATTTTAGTTCTGAGCGCGACTTTAACTTAGCCTTTAGCAGCTACGAGTTTGACTACATGTTTAATCGTGCAACGCGTATTTATGCCGCAGCCGTAAATGACAGCATCAAACCACTTATCGCACTACAAAGTGATGAAACAGCGATCGTCAGCGATAAACAAAAAGATGACGACAAGAAAGCGAAAAATAGCCTGCAAAGCAGTGACTTTATGCAGCGTGTAACCGCTTTAAATGCGCCAGCTGGAGATTATCGTGGTTTAACGGCAGTAAAAGGTGGCGTGCTAACACTGGCTAATGGTGGCCTACAATTGATAGGCACAGCTCACGACAGCGAGCTTGAAACCGTGGCTAAAGGGGTTCGTAGTTATACTATTTCGAGCAACGGTGAACACCTGTTAGTACATGCGGGTAACGATTACAGCTTAATTGAGCCTAAAGCAAAACAAGACCTAGCAGCGAATAAGCTAGATCTTAGTAACATGACCTTAAAAATTGAGCCACAAATTGAATGGCAGCAAATGTATGTTGAAGGCTGGCGTACATTACGTGATTGGTTCTACGATGAAAACCATCACGGCCAAGATTGGGACGCAATTTTAGCCAAGTATCAACCTATGGCTGATGCAATCTCACACCGTAGTGACCTAGATTACATTCTCAGTGAAATCGCAGGTGAAATTAACTCAGGCCACATTTATGTGCAGTCGGGCGATATGCCAAAAGCAGAGCGTAAAAAGCACGGCTTATTGGGTGCAAAACTTGCCAGCGATCCATCTGGATACGTAAAAATTGAGCAAATCTTCCAAGGTGAAAACTGGCATGAAGACTTCCGCTCACCACTTGGCACAACAGGGGTAAAAGCACATAACGGCGACTACATCATTGCCGTAAATGGCCGCTCAGTAAAAGACGTAGCTAACTTCTACGAACTACTAGAGAACACTCAAGGTGAGCAAGTTGAGTTAGTTCTTAACAGTAAGCCGCGCAGCAAAGGTGCATGGCAAGTTACCGTTAAGCCTGTCTCCAGCGAGCAAGGTTTGCGTTATTTAGACTGGGTTAACTCTCGTGCAGCCTACGTTGATAAGCTATCAAATGGCCGTATTGGTTATGTTCACTTACCAAATACAGCCTACGAAGGTAACCGCGCCATGTTCAAAAACTACATGCCGCAAACCATCAAAGACGCCATGATTATTGATGACCGATACAATGGCGGTGGCTTTATTCCTGAGCACATGATCACTTGGCTTGCTCGTAAACCGCTTAACTACTGGAAGCGCCGCGGTGTTGAGCCTACGAAAACACCACAATTTGCTCATGATGGTCCAAAAGCCATGCTGATCAATGGTTACTCAAGTTCTGGCGGTGATGCTATTCCTTACTACTTCCGCCAAGCGGGGTTAGGTAAGCTTATTGGTACCCGTACTTGGGGTGGATTAATTGGTATTTCGGGTAACCCAAGCCTTGTCGATGGCGGCCAAGTTATCGCGGCAACATTCCGCATTTTAGATAACGATGGCAACTGGATCATCGAAAACGAAGGTGTCACTCCAGATATCAAGGTTGTTGACCGCCCAGAGTTAATCTACCAAGGTAAAGATCCATCGATTGAACGTGCCGTAGAAGAGCTATTAAAAGAGCTAAAAGACAACCCGAAAAAGCCACTCACCGTGCCACCAGCACCGACTGACTTTTAATTCTTAACTGGTTGTTAAAAAGCAAAAAACCCCGCAGCAATGCGGGGTTTATTTTTACTAAATATCTAATATTCAAACTTGTATATACAAACTAATACACATTACTTGTTCTAAATTTTTGGTGCAGTTTAATATTTATCCAAACTAACACAACGTGAAAAATGTGCAATTAAGCGCCTATGGGTTGTCATCTAGAGAAAATTTGAGCAATCTAAAAATGCCTTAAAAATAATAACAAGAGTGACTGCAAGGTTACTCAAAAAGGATACAGCTCATGTTAGCAGCGCAGCTGAACTACCAAAAGCGATTGATGCCGCCTTCTGCGGTGAGTGCGAAAACGGTGCCGGGCATTACTGTCGCGGTGACTGTGGTTAAAAACGTTAATGGTGATAACAGTGCAGATGTATTTGCGCTTACCCTACAAACCCTAAGCTATTATCACCAAGACCATTGATTTGTTTAAGGCAGCTTAATTATAGCTGCCCTTGTAACCTCGTTTTTGTCTCTTTTAAGTAATCTGGGTAGGGATAAGAGTCATCGGCAACAGCGATTGCAGCCTCAATTTGAACTAATGCTTGGCGAACATTACCTTGCATTTCATAGCCATATGACAAAGCTGACAGTGCATACGCTGATTTAGGGTAGTTTTTGATATTGTACTTAAACACCTCAATAGCCCGCTCAAATTGCTGGTTATCCGTTAAGCTGTAACCCAGCATCCTAACAGCGCGGTCTGGTGGCGCTATTTGCTCGCCCCATTGCTGAGATAAACGTTGATAATAGGCATCAATTGATGAAACATCATCGCCCAATGCACTCAAAGGCATATGTTTAGATAAAAATAAGCCATGGTACGCATTAAATGCCCCTGCGGCTGAGGTTAGGTTATGCGAAACACCTGCAAAGGCATCGCTCTTAAAGCGCAGATTTTGCACCTTACTATTTTGCATCGTTTGCTGCATATCATCGTATCTTTCGCGCATAATGCCGGCTTCTTCGCCGATATTCATATAAACATAGTTGTTAATGCTTTTGGCTTTAGTAACAAAGGTATTTAGACTTTTAGCCGGGGCGCCATAGTTCCACCATACCGCAGGGCTATAAGCAATGTGCGCTTGAAATAACTCAGGGTCAGCCTGCATAGCATAAAGAGCAAATACACCCGCAGCTGAGGCTCCTGCAATAACTCTATAATCATGAGTACGATACTGTTTATTAACCAAAGGCATCAGTTCTTGCTCTACAAAAGCTAAAAACTTTGCTGCACCACCGCCTTCGCCAACAGGCCCTTGTGGCTCTTTGTTCACTGTAGGATAAAAATCCCGAAGTCGATTAGTGCTTTCAATCGCAACTACAATCACCTCTGGCGCTTGATCATTTTGTTGTAAGCGTTCAAGCACAGCATTAATCAATGGTAAATTACCGGCCCCATCTAAACGATAAATAACGGGATATCTTTTGTTTGGATGTGTTTGATAGCTTTTTGGCAATTGCACAACGACAGTGCGTTGCTCACTAAGATTACTTGATTCGATAGTATGCGTATGTTGGCTGTAATGTGTAACCGCATCATCTGCAGCTGGTTCAGCCATTACAAGACTAGTACAGAGTAAAAAACCACTAATACAGAGTAACTTAAATAGTCGCACGACTTATCCTTAAGAAATATTGGTAATTTTTTAAGCTAACAGAATTACTGGTACAAAAAAAGGCGCATATTGCGCCTTAATAAAAATAAAACTCTTAACTTACTCAACCGTTACCGATTTTGCTAGGTTTCGAGGTTGGTCTACGTCGGTGCCTTTAATAACCGCAACATAGTATGAAAGCAGCTGTAACGGAATTGTATATACAACTGGAGCAATCACGTCATCTACATGGTTTACGTTGATTACACGCATTGTTTCGTCAGATTCAAACGCTGAGTCTTTGTCTGCGAATACATAGATAATACCGCCACGGGCACGTACTTCTTCTACGTTTGATTTAAGCTTTTCTAGTAGTTCATTGTTTGGTGCCACAACAATGATTGGCATGTCGGCATCAATCAACGCAAGAGGACCATGCTTAAGCTCACCCGCTGCGTATGCTTCGGCGTGAATATATGAAATTTCTTTCAGCTTAAGCGCACCTTCCATCGCGATTGGGTACTGTGAACCACGACCTAAAAACAATGAGTGGTGCTTGTCAGCGAATTCTTCAGCTAAATCTTCAATACCCTCAGCAAGCAATAATGCTTCTTCTAACTTGTTAGGAAGTGTTTTAATTGCATTTACAATCGCACCTTGCTCTAAGCCTTTTTCTTGCGCAATCGAAGCCGTTAGCATTAGTAAGCCAACAAGTTGTGTGGTGAAGGCTTTAGTTGATGCAACACCAATTTCAGCACCGGCTTTAGTCATAAAGGCTAAATCTGATTCACGTACTAACGATGAACCCGGTACGTTACAAATGGTCATTGACGCCATGTAACCTTGCTGTTTTGCAAGACGAAGTGCAGCTAGCGTATCGGCTGTTTCACCAGACTGTGAAATGGTCACAAGTAAACTGTTTTCATGTACAAATGATTCGCGGTAACGGAACTCAGAGGCAATCTCAACGTTACAGCTCACGCCTGCAAACTGTTCAAGCCAGTAACGCGCAACCATACCTGAGTGGTATGAAGTACCACAGGCAATAATTTGCACGTGTTTTACGTCTTTAAAGATTTGCTGAGCACTTTCGCCAAAGGCATCAATCGCTACAGTGTCATTAACTAAACGGCCATCAAGGGTGTTACGTACAGCAAGCGGCTGCTCGTAAATTTCTTTCAGCATGTAGTGACGATATTCGCCTTTACCTGATGCATCTTGCGTAATGTTTGATTCAATCACTTCGCGTTCAACTGCATCACCATTTGCATCAAAGATTTCTACACTGTCACGGGTAATACGAGCAACATCACCTTCTTCAAGGTAAATAAACGTACGTGTAACAGGTAATAGAGCAAGTTGGTCAGAGGCAATAAAGTTTTCGCCAAGACCTAAACCAATCACCAGTGGGCTACCTGAGCGCGCTACGATGATTTCGTTGTCGTTCGCTTTATCAAAAACAACCGTACCAAATGCACCTTCAAACTGCTTCACAGCAGCCTGTACTGCAGCTAAAAGCGTATCGTGTTGTTGGCGAAGTTGGTGAATAAGGTGCACCATTACTTCAGTGTCTGTTTCTGATAAAAACTCATAACCGTCGCCTTTAAGCGCATCACGTAGGCTGGCATGATTTTCGATAATACCGTTATGAACAAGGGCAATTTCGCTATTCGAAACATGTGGGTGAGCATTCGCTTCAGTTACGCCACCATGAGTTGCCCAGCGCGTATGCGCGATACCAGTAGTACCATTAACTGCTGCATCGTTAAGTGCCGCTTCAAGGTTAGCAACCTTACCCACTGCTTTTACAGTGTTAAGCTCAGTACCTTTAAGTAAAGCCACACCAGCTGAGTCATAGCCACGGTATTCAAGGCGTTTAAGGCCTTCAACAAGAATTTTATTTACTGGGCGTTCTGCAATAGCCCCAACGATTCCACACATAATTTCTCCTTTTGCACATGCCAAAGCGTTCTACTTTGGGCGGTATGTGTTGTCATAAATGATGCGTAATAAGGTGTTGTCGGTCTTATTACGGGTTATTCAATTTCTGCACAGATCAGCTGTACACCACATGCTGTTATCGCCTCGCGCTTATCTGCACTTAGGTTGTTGTCTGTGATAACTGTGGTAACACGCTGCCAAGGCAGTTCTAAATTCGGTATTCTTCGGCCAATTTTTTCTGACTCAACCAGCACCACTACCTCTCGGGCAGCTTCAGCCATCACTTGGCTAAGCCCCACTAATTCATTGAAGGTTGTAGTACCTCTATCAATATCAATGCCATCGGCACCAATAAACAGTTGGTCAAAGTCGTAAGAGCGTAGAACATTCTCCGCAACTTGGCCCTGAAACGATTCTGAATGTGGATCCCAAGTTCCGCCGGTCATCAAAAGTGTTGGTTCATTTTCTAATGAAAGCAGCCGGTTAGCGACATTAATAGCATTTGTCATCACCACTAAACCGCGCTTACTAGCAAGCTCAGGGATCATCGCCGCTGTAGTGCGACCGCTATCAATGATGATGCGGTTATGGTCTTTAATAAGCTTTGCAGCCGCCTGTGCGATTGCCATTTTGCGAAGCGAGTCGCTTTTCTCGTTGCTATTTGCAACGATTTCTTGCGGCAATGCAATAGCGCCACCGTAACGGCGTAGCAACAAGCCACTTTTTTCAAGGGCTGTCAGATCTTTACGTATCGTCACTTCAGAAGTTTGAAACTGCTCTGCTAACGCTTCAACAGCAACTTCACCAAGTTCATTCACTTGGCTTAAGATAGTATGGCGACGTTGTTGAGTGTTTCGTTTTGTCATAAAGTGAATTACATAAGTTTCGTTTCGAAAGTTGTGAGATTTTAAACGAAACAATATAAATGGCAAGTGAATACTCGTTAACCTACACAGCTTTAATTTTGATCTTCATGACCAACACGCTAAGCTATTGGCAAATATAACCATGAGCATGCCCCATGAAAGAGTTTAATAGCCTCGATAAGTCCTTACTCGAACAACGAAAAAATGCCCATGAAATTTGCCGTTTATTTGCAAAAAGCCCGAGTAAAGGCAATTTAAAACGACTAAAAGGCATGTTTGCTCACTGTGGAGAGCAGGTTGTTATAGAAGCGGGTTTTCATTGTGATTATGGCAGTGGTATTAAAATAGGTGATCGAACCTTCATAAATATTAACTGTGCTATGCTCGATGCACCGCTATCTGATGCGCAAATTACGATAGGCGATGACTGCTTAATAGGTCCTAATGTGCAAATACTCGCGGTATCGCATGCTGTAAACCCAACCGAGCGTTTAGCAAAAGCTAATTTTGCAGCGCCGATTAGCATTGGCAACAATGTATGGATTGGTGCAGGCGCTATTATACTTGCGGGTATTAAAGTTGCTGATAATGCCGTGATTGGCGCCGGGGCAATAGTTACCAAAAATGTCACGGCAAATACTCTAGTAGCAGGTAACCCCGCAGTGAAGGTTAAAGACCTTTAACTCTCATACCGACGCGCTAAAGCACGTCCTACGTAGGTCGCCATTTATGGCGACAAAGAATACATATTAACGCGCTAAAGCACATCCTACGTAGGTCGCCATTTATGGCGACAAAGAATACATATTAACGCGCTAAAGCACGTCCTACGTAGGTCGTCATTTATGGCGACAACCAATCACAAGAAAACAGAATTCCAATATGGATAACTACCTAAATTATCTACAAGCTTTTTTCGCAAAGGGTTTGCTGCGATATATCTGGCTACAGCTATTCTACTTTCTTCTTCACGTAGTGCATGGTCATAGTAAGCAGGTTGCCACACCGTTTGCGAAAAACAACGTATCTTGTTTATCTCTCTAGCAGAAAGACCTTTTAGATGACCAACTGTTTTACCCAAGCTACTATCGCTAAGCCTTAATAAACCATGAAAATGATCGGGCATAAGCACCCAAGTTAACCAGCAGCATTGATGCAATAGTTCATTTCTTTCAATACACCTACAAAATACTTTTGCTAAGTTATGATCAGTGAACAATGCTTTTCGGTTATGGCAGTTGAATGTTATGAAATATTCACCTGATTGAATTGAAACTCGTCCTTTCTTTAAATGACTCCAGCTTATGAAAAATCCTTTTTCATAAAATTGTAGAATATTAAATATAGTAGATTAACGCGCTAAAGCACGTCCTACCGTAGGTCGTCATTTATGGCAACAAAAAATAGCCCTACGTAGGTGACAGCCATCCTCAATAAGCATTTAAAACTAAAAAAGCCCAGCTGTATTGCAGGGCTTATAATTAGGAGTTAGTTAACTGTTATTCATATCGCAAGATAAGTGATGGTCTGGTGCTTGCGGCCTTAAAGGCTAAACTTGCAACGGTAACCCAGGTAATCGCTGCCACCGCGGCGGCGGCAACTAAATACACCCATACAGCTTGTTCAATACGGTCATTAAAGTTTGCTAACCAATCACCAACTAACAAGTAAGTCACTGGATACGCAATAGCAATACTTACCGCCACCAGCACTAAGAACTCTTTAGCAATGATATTTACGATACTGATGCGTGATGCACCTAGCACTTTTCGAACGGCCACTTCTTTTTGACGACGCACTGTTGCAAACGAAGCCAAACCAAAGGTACCTAAACAAGTTAAGAACACAGCAAGACCGGTAAAAATTAAAACGACATTCGAAATTCGCTCATCACCTTTTAACAGAGTTTTGTAGTTGTCTGCGAGTAAGTTGATTTTTGGCTCATAGATATTGGCTGAGCTTGCTAATACTTCAGCGATCTGAGCTTTAATATAAGGCAAGTTTTGCTGATCAATCGTTAAAATTAGTTCTGATACTGGTGATAAAAAGTTAAAGCCACATAAGAACATAATATTTGAGTTGGCATCTTTAGCATTACCTACTTTTACATCTTCAACCACACCTACAACACGCATATCTATGCCGCGACCTGAGTCTTTAATAACCTTACCAATAATGTCACTCATGTTAGTGTAACCCGCTTGCCTTGCGACAGATTCAGTCACGATGGTGCCCGTACTTGTTACTCCATTTGCACGGCTTGCCCAATCACCGGCAAATTCACGGCTAAAGTCACGACCAGCAACCAGTTTTAACCCTAGCGTTTTTACAACATCGTAGCTTGCACCTACAACAGGCGTTAAGCTGCCAGATGCTTCACCATTTGGCCACGTTGGCATAAGTGTATTATTGATTGAAACAGTTAAACGGGTATCAATAACTGTTGTTTGCTGTACGCCTTGAATTGCACTAATACGGTTAACTAAGGCATTTTTTTCTTTCGTGAATACTTCGCCTACTGGTAGCTCTGAAATAACCAATCTTTGTGTCGTTTCATAGCCTAAAGGTAAGCTTTGTAAGTAAGTTAATTGCTTTAACAAAGTAATAGAGGCAATGATTAAACCTATTGCTAGCGAAGCCTGTAAGGTTAGTAAGCTCTTACGAACCCATATTGCAGTATTACCTCGTTGTAAGTCTCCACTTAAAACGCGTTTTGCACTGAATGACGAAATAAAGAATGCAGGATAAAGCCCAGCTAATATGCCCACAGCAATTGCGACCACAATAATTGCAATGCCAAATTCAGAGGCATAATTCACGACCAATTCACGGTCTACTAGTTGATTAAAGCTTGGTAAAAGTAGCTCCACTAAAGCACAAGCAATCACCATTGAAAGCATTGATACCAACACAGATTCAGATAAAAACTGCGTTACTAACTGGCCTTTACTTGCGCCAAGCGCTTTACGCACACCCACTTCTTTTGCACGTTTCGTCGATTGAGCGACGGTCATATTAATAAAGTTAAAACCTGCAATAAGAATAAGTAACACGCTTAAACCAACACAGATCATCACCACTTGTTTAGCACCACCTGCTTTCATCTCAAACGGTGATTTTGCAGTTAGGTGCAAATCAAGTAATGGATGCAGCTCTAAACTAACTTGCTCCAGCATCGAGTTGCTAAAAAAGCGCTCTGTTAAGGTTTTAGCTAATGCATCGGTATCGGTGCCCTCTGCTACACGCATATAAACATAACTACTGTTGATGTCTATTTTGCTTGGATCATGCTTAACATAAACAAGGTTTTTAAAGGCAAAGTGAGTGTTATCTTTTAAGTCCGCAAACACGGCACGCACCGTGTACTGTCCTTGTTCATGCGTTAGTGTTTCACCAATCACATCGGTGCGACCAAAAATGCGCAGAGCTTCTGACTCACTTAAAGCGAGGCTGTCTGGTGTACTCATTGCTGTTGTTAAGTCACCCGCCAGCGTTTTCAGAGCAATAAAGTTTTCAATATTTGCTGTAGCACCATATAAGGCATTTAACTTATAGCCTTGGTTGCGGTAACTCACATCAACCATGGCTTCACGAGTCAACTCGACCATAGTTAATCCGAACACTTCTTCAACTTGGCTGTAATCTTCAGCCTGCTTTGACTGCACATAATTAAAAATAGGCACCACAGCTAAACCAAGTTTTGAGAAGTCCTGGCCAACGCGATAAACACGCTCCGCATGAGGCTGTTGGCTATCGTACGAAAGCTCATTTTTTGCAAATAAAGCAACTAGAATTGCCGCAGCTAAGCCCACACTTAAACCCAGAACATTTAAAATAAAGTGCTGCTTTTGGTTTTTAAACGCACGCAGCGCGGTGATCAAATAACTTAAAATCATGTTATGCCACCTCTGCTGTTTGTTGAACACGGTTAGCTTTATCAACCATCACTTGGCCATCAAGTAAGCGCACTAAACGGTCAGCATAATTGCCTTCTTTTTCTGAGTGAGTAACCACAATTACCGTGGTACCTTCGCGATTTAGCTCACGCAGCATCGCCATGACTTCATCACCATTTTTTGAATCAAGGTTACCCGTAGGCTCATCCGCTAAGATAAGTTTTGGATTAATCACCAGAGCTCGGGCTACCGCTACACGTTGCTGCTGACCGCCCGATAGCTGTTGCGGTAAGTGATCTGCTCTATGGTCGATTGCAACACGTTTTAAAATTTCTTCTACTCGCTGTTTACGTTCACTTTTTGAGATATTTTGATACTGTAATGGCAGCTCAACGTTTTCAAATACTGTTAATTCATCAATTAAATTAAAGCTTTGGAAAACAAAACCAATCGACGCTTTTCTAAGTGCCGCTAATTGTTTTTCACCAAACCCTGCGATGTCTTCGCCTAAAAACTCAAAACTGCCTGCTGATGGCGAATCCAACATACCTAAAATAGAGAGTAATGTTGATTTACCACAGCCAGATGGCCCCATAATGGCAAGAAACTCGCCTTCGTTTACATGTAAGTTAATGTTGTTAAGCGCTGTTGTTTCAACATCTTGAGTACGGAACACGCGTGATAAGTTAGTTAATTTAATCATTGTTTTTATCCTTAAAATTGTAGTTGTTGTGCTTTATCAAAGTTGCTGTAGCTAGAGGTGATCACGCGATCTCCGGCGCTTAGGCCACTTAACACTTCATAATAGTTTTGATTCTTTTTGCCAAGACGAATGTCTTTTCGTACTGCACGATTGCCATCTTTTTCCATGACATAAACCCAGTTACCTCCTGAGCTGGTAAAAAATGCGCCGCGTTCAAGTAATAAGGCAGTGCCTTTGCTATCACCTAGCATCAGCTGCACATCAAGGCTTTGTCCGCGTTTTATGTTGCTCGTACCATTGGGTAAATCGACTTCAACCTGAAACTGTGATTGCTGAACACGACTATCAATTTTGCTAACTGTTGCCGCAATTTCGCCTTGTTCATGCTCAATAAGCACTTGCATACCTGTTTGAACTTGGCTCAGGTAAAACTCATCTAGTCTCACAACTAGCTTGTATTCATTAGGAATATCAATCTGCCCTAGGCGAGCACCACGGCCTTTTGATTCACCAATTTCAACATCAAGTTCACTTAAATAACCATCAGCAGGTGCTGTTACGAGTAGGTTTTCAAGGTTCTTACGTGCAAACTGTAGGTTTTTCTCTAACATGTCGGCACTGTCTTTTAGCTGGGCTACCTGAACTTCACGAATGCTGTTTTCTTGCTTTTGGCGCTCAAGGGTTAGTTCTTTACGCGCTTTGTAATACGCTAAGTCTTCTTGAATTTCAGATAATTGCTCTTGAGCTAACACACCTGTTTTCACTAGCGGCTGAGTCTGTTTTAAGCGACGCGATAAATGTGTGATTTTAAGATCGATTTCAAGCAAATCACGGCGTAAGTTTAAACGGCTGGTTTCCATATTCATTTGCGTGTTACGTAAAAAGTTAAGCTGCTCAGTCACCTGTGCTTCACGGCTCATTACATCAAGCTGCAAATTGGTATTGCTTAAACGCACAAGTGGTTGGCCTTTTTTAACAAATTCACCCTGCTCAACAAGTCGCTCTTCAACTTGGCCTCCGGCAATGGTGTCGAGGTAAATAGTCGTGCGAGGCATAACCTGACCACGAAGACTTAAAGCATCAACAAATTCACCTTGTTGTACTGTGCTAATCGTTAAGCTTGTCGCGGTTACTTGCTGACTACGACCTGTTTGCTCAGTTTGCGTGAAACCATAAGCTGCTGCCGCAACAGCTAAACATGCTGCTGCAATTACTGATTTCTTAAAAAATGCTTTGTTATTTGAGCGTGTAATTTTCTTATCCATGTTGACGCCTTTAAGTTATCTAGGTGCTAATTACCTATAGATAAAACAACTCTTGTGCCAACTTTTATTTTTATTAAATTACAATAACTTATATAAAAACCAATAAACATGCATATAATCAAGTGTCCGTTTATAGAACACTTCAAAACCCATATATCGTCCATAAATGGACACTGTTACTATTTTCAATTAGTCTTAGTGTTCCCATAAAGGAATAATAATAAATAGCTATGAAACAAGCAGGATCAATTCTTATCGTCGATGATAACCCCGACGTACTTATCGCCGCACGATTACTTTTAAAGCAGCATTATCAGGTTGTAAAAACCACAGATAACCCCTTTGATATCGAAGCTATCATTAACGCACAGCATGAGGCGGATCAGGCCATAGATGTAGTGTTACTCGATATGAACTTCACGCAAGACTCAATTAGTGGCAAAGAAGGATTCTACTGGCTAAAAAAAATCATGAGCCAAGACGCTAACATTGCGGTACTGCTTATGACGGCCTACAGCGATATTCAGCTAGCGGTCGAAGCAATTAAGGCCGGTGCCTCTGACTTTATTGCCAAGCCTTGGCAAAATGAGCAATTACTCGGTGCTGTTGCAGCGGCATTTTCACACGCTAAAGACAAACAGCAAGTTGGTAAACTCACAAAGCAAAAACAAGCCTTGCAGCAGTCAATCGGCAATCAACCATTTGAGTTTTTAGGCCAAAGTGATGCCATGCAGCAGGTTTTTTCGGTTATCGACAAAGCAGCCAACACAGATGCCAACATATTGATTAGTGGCGAAAGTGGCACAGGTAAAGAACTCACTGCCCATGCAATCCACAATGCAAGCCAGCGCCAAAGCCAACCCTTCATAAGCCTAGACATGGGCTCACTAGCCGAAAGCCTGTTTGAAAGCGAACTATTTGGCCATAAAAAAGGGGCGTTTACTGGCGCGAAAGAAGATCGCATTGGCCGATTTGAGCTGGCCCATGGTGGTAGTTTATTTTTAGACGAGCTAGGTAATTTACCGCTTAACCAACAAGTTAAACTACTTGCGGCACTACAAAACAGGCAAATAACACCGGTTGGTGGCTCTAAAGTCATCGATATTGATATTCGTTTGATCTGTGCAACCAATGAAAACCTCGAACAAGCAGTTACTGAAGGCAAGTTTAGGCAAGACTTACTGTACCGTGTTAATACCGTAGAGATCCGTTTGCCAGCTCTGCGTGAGCGCAGTGAAGACATTCCATTACTGTGTAACTACTACTTGCAGCACTTTGCACATAAATACAAACGTGAGCTCTCGATTGCTGCATCTGATATGACACGTTTAAGCCAGTATCATTGGCCTGGCAATGTCCGTGAACTTGCCCATGCAATTGAGCGAGCTGTCATCCTATCAGAAGGCTCAGAGCTCGATATAAGCTCGGTGATAAGCTCACCAA
>Ga0066839_10000703_pt1 | contig 14505 bp, 19 predicted proteins | sample ETNtaG_10_FD_66733 | JGI IMG/M metagenome (GOLD analysis project Ga0066839, IMG submission 66733) | Marine microbial and viral communities from oxygen minimum zone, Eastern Pacific Ocean - ETNP201302SV82 | ecosystem: Environmental > Aquatic > Marine > Oceanic | place: Pacific Ocean: Eastern...
CATGGCACCTATTACCACCACTTCCTCAATGTCGTTGGAATCCAACAACTCTTTCAGGCTGGTTTTCAGGAATGAGTTGGGATAGTTCTTGAGAATAACCGGCTCATCGCCTTCCGGTGCCACGGATTCGTGGATGTTGACGCCGTCTGAGCCTGGCGTGAATACAGGCGCATTCGGATCCGGAAACTCGTGGTGAACATGCACCAACAGGTCTTTGTTCTGACGCGCTGCGTCGATCACTTGTGCCGCCTTGGCGGCTGCCTGTTCAATATTCACCAGTGGCAGTTTGCCGGAGGCAAAATACTCATTCTGGATATCGACGACAATAACGGCTCGTTTACTCATTAGACGGTTCCTCATTTGGTCATTTATTTCAGGTGTGTTCTGGTCAGAAAGAAAGACTCTCACCATCCGCCGGGATCAAAACCTGCTCATCAACTCCCTCGTTCTGAACGAACTCTGCCAGTTCCTCGCGGCTCAGGGTCATATGGTTCACCGCATCCATGTGCACGGCGACAATGTCCGCATCTGGCAAAGCGCGGTGAACGCGAAGGGTATCTTCTTTGCCCATGATGATCGGGTCGCCCTCAAAGCCGGTAAACTCCGCAGCGCCGGCATTCAGTACCACAACATCCGGCTGGAAGCGCTCCAGCGACTGCACCACCTCATCACGCCACACGGTATCGCCGACCACGTACGTAGTTTCCCGCCCCTCGGCTTCAAAAACCACACCCATTATTTCACCGAGCGCCTTGGCCAGTTCAGGAACGGCATAGAGGGTATCGGAGCCGTGCTGCCCGCCGGTTTTGTGGAGTGTCACGCCGCCAAACTCCACTTGGTCATCGAGGATGCGTACATCCTGAAAGCCTTGTGAACGGATCATCTCGGCATCCGCCGCATTTTGCACAAACAGCGGAAGCTCTTTCGGCAACAGCTTCTGGGCGGCATCGTCCCAATGGTCCAGGTGGGTGTGGGTCACAATCACCGCATCGGTACCCTCGATCACGTCCTCTGCCGCCATGGGCAAGCCAACCAGAGGGTTCCGCAGCTCACTACGGTACGTATTCGGGAAGCCCGGATAAGCGCCCTGCTCCGCCAGCATGGGGTCGATCAAAAAGGTGGTCTCTCCGTAGGTAACCTTTATGGTGGCATTACGGATTTGCTGTATCTGGTGGCTGGATGCCTGAGTGCCAGATTCGGCGAAAGCAGCGCCAGCGAAAACAGTCGAAGCCAGCACCAGAGCGCCAGCAAAGGTTTTAATCAACATGGTATTCATCCTCCAACAGGGTGTTCGTTGATGGAATAAAGTCTACGGAGATCTGATCACCAGCAATATTGACCTGAAAGACAGTGATCGAAAGAATTGGGCCAATCAGTTATCATCGGGTTAAATGAACCTCAGGAGTGACATCGTGGCACTACCCAGAGTCGGCCTTATCCTTCACCCGCAATTCAGCCCCTTCCATTTCTCCGTGCCCTACATGGTGTTCAGCATTGCCCTGCCCGAAGGCCCGTTGTTCGAGTTGCTGATTATCACCCCGGACGGAAAGCCCCTGGCATCCGAGCGGGCCATGACCGTGCAGCCGGATGGGGGGCTGGAACTATTGGATGCGGTTGATATTGCGTTGGTACCCGGCTGGCATGATCTGAACGAACCACCACCCCCTGAGTTGTCTGAAGCCCTTTTCCGCTGCCATGAGCGCGGCGCTCATGTGGTGGGCCTTTGCTACGGCACCTATGCGCTGGCCTATGCGGGTTTGCTGGATAACAAACGGGCCTCAACCCACTGGTTGGCTGAGCAGGATTTTCTCAAGCGATTTCCGAAAGTAAATCTGGATACCAACGCCCTCTATGTGGAAGACGACCGGCTGGTTACGTCCGCAGGAACCGCCGCTGGGCTCGATTGCTGCCTGTTTCTGGTGCGGGAGTACTACGGTGCCAGGATCGCCAATACTATTGCCCGCCTTATGGTGGTCCCTCCGCACCGGGAAGGCGGCCAGGCCCAGTTCATCGAACAGCCAGTCGCAATCTCCACCCAGGATGCCCACATCAACCGGCTACTGGATTACTTGCGGGAACATCTGGCCGACACCCACAGCATCGATGAGTTGGCTGCCCGCACCGCCATGAGCCGGCGCACTTTCACGCGCCATTTTCAGAAGGCAACCGGCATGACGGTGATGGAGTGGTTGGTCGGTGAGCGGCTGCGGCAAGGACGTGAGCTGCTGGAAAGCACATCACTTTCGGTGGAAGCCATCGCGGAAAGAATCGGCTTCCATACCGCAACGTCCTTCCGGCAACACTTCAAGCAGCGTCACCATGTAAGTCCTCGGGTTTGGCGCAAAACGTTTGGTGAGAATGCCTGACATTCCGAGTGTTCGGGAATGCCGCTGGACCTATAGAATGTTCATTCACAGAAATGGGCTACAAAAAAGCAACCCAAACGCACGCCGCTGCGGTGATGACGTTAATCCAGTCTGCCAAACTCAAGGGGCATGATCCCTATACCTATTCGAAAGATGTGTTGAACCGCCTGCCTACCCAGAAGAAGAACAACATCGAAGAGCTATTGCCCCACCAATGGAAAACAAGCTCGCACTAATACGAAGTGATGCCTGATCAGTTAAGCATCTCGCGGTTGCCGGCGCTTGAAATCAAGTTCTGCTACTACTAGCGCGATCAAGATTAACCCCCCCACCAGCCATGGTCCGAAGACTGAGAGGCTCCCCGAGCATGATCATGCCGGCGATGGCTGCGAAAATAGGCTCGCAAAGATAGGTTAATGCTACTTTCTCTTCCTCAAGATACCTTTGAGCGGAGCTTTGTATACCATACATGTAAGCGGTACCAAGCAGGCCCGCAAACAAAATCCCCTCCCAAAAGTGCGTATCTGAAGGCATCCATACTGCTTGCTTATCGAACAGTGCCGCGAGACCACTGCCGAGACTGCATACCGTCATCGCAATTGTCACTGTCAGCATTGCGTCACATCGATGTGAGAAATACCCTACAGCCATAACATAGCAAGCAAAGAACACTGCACAGGCCATCGTCCATAGATCGCCAACATTCAGGTGTAAACCGTATTGCGCGACTATCAAGTAAAGCCCGAAAAGTGCAAGTGAGCAGGAAATCCATATGCGGTTTTGCACTGGCTTTCGGAATAAGCCCCACTTGAATAGCGGAATCAGAAGAACATCCAGGCCGGTGATAAATGCGGTGTTGGTGACACTGGTGTGTTGTAGCCCAATAGTCTGAAACACGTTCCCTAAGAGCAACGGAAGTCCAATCAACGCGCCGGCGGCAATGGTTTTCCGGTTCAGGCGGTTGAATCTTTTCGCGAACAGTACTGAGAGGACTATTGCTGCCAGGGCAAATTTATAGGCTAGGAAGACATAAGGTGAGCCGTCTGCCACACCGACTTTGACGAAAGAGAACGACACTCCCCAGAAGGCCGTTCCAAGTATGAGTAACAGGAGGAATACGTGAGGTTTTTGCATGTTTCTAACCATTTGTTGGAATTACAAAATGGTTAGAGTATGCGGAGGCCGCAAAAAGGCCCGGTGTCGCTCCCAATTTCTTCTCTAACGTTAGAGCGAACCAGTACAGATGCCTTAAGCTTGCGCAAGTATACAATTCCCCGTGCCGGTGCTGTCAATTACGGGAAGGGTAACCTGGGAGAGCGTCGGTCCAACTCATATGTATATATTGGGCAGCGCGAATCATGTTGTCCGCGACCACAATCGCGCCCAGGTGAGTGTCTGCCTCACTGGGTGTGATAGCCGGACGCTTTCGCTGAATCAACCCAACGCAACCTTCAGCCCGATGCCTGTCAGCAGACAGCCAAAGATGTTGTTCTGGGTCCTGCGGTATCGGGCATTGCCGCTGGTAACTGCCCAGAGTGCCCGCCCCAGAACTGCGTAGACAAAATCAAAGACCAGTCCGGTCAGCACCAGAATCAGTGCCAGTATGGCGAACTGTCCGGCAATACCTGAGAGTTCCGGGTGGATGAACTGCGGGAGCAGTACAGAGCAGAAGATCAGGGATTTGGGGTTGAGCAGGTTGGTTGCCAGCCCTCTATGGAAATCAGCCAGATATCCCGCTGGTGGCAGAGTACCTGCCGCTGACTGGGGTTGATCAGGGAGAGAATGACCTGTCCGGAAGAATTGCCAACCCAGGTAGAACAGATAAGCCGCGCCCAGTAATCGTACCGTGTGGTAGGTCCAGGGATGAGTCGCAAACAGTGTCGCAAGCCCTACCGCCGCCAGCAGGACATGGCAGCCCCGGGCAATGGCAAGGCCCACAGCGACGGCCATGGCGTTTCTGGGGCCACTGCTCACGGAGGTGCCGAGCACGAGGAACATGTCCGGTCCTGGCGTAAGGTAAATCGCAACGAGCGCAGTCAGGAACAGTAGAAGGTCAGCCACGGGTCATGTCTCTTGTCGGTATTAAGGCCTTGATTATACCGCCCGTTGTTTAGCGTATGGTTGCGTTGTCAGCCACAAAGGAATATAAAATTGGTGCTATTCGCTAACTTTATTCTTATATGGAGATTCTTATGCCAATCCATAAGTTAGACCGATTTGATCGAAAGCTTCTGGAGGCACTGCAGACGGATGGCCGCGCGCCCAACACGGATCTGGCCGAGGGAATAGACCTGTCCCCGTCGCCTTGCTCACGGAGGGTGCGGCTGCTTGAAGAATCCGGGGTGATCAAGGGCTACAGCGCAATCCTGGATCAGGAAAAAGTGGGTTTGGGGCTAACCGTATTCGTTGACATCAAAGTGGAGCGTCATCAAGAAAAGGAAGCCGAGGCTTTTTGCGAGGCGGTGAGTGTTATGCCGGAAGTGGTGATGGCTCACCTAGTGTCCGGGGAGTCGGATTTCCTGTTGCAGGTTGTGGTACCCGATCTTCGCGCCTACAAGGAGTTTTTGACCAATACGCTGCTCAAGTTACCTGGAGTTCGGGACATTCGAAGCAACTTTGCGATCCAGACCGTCAAACCCCAATCGCCACTTCCGCTGATTCATTTGCCGGGGTAAATCGGTCACCAGAAATCGATTATCTTCAGATACGGAATAGCCGTGATCATTACCGGAGGGAACAACAGCAGCCCGGTTCTGTGCCACGGCACACTCAGTTTTTCAACAAATAGCGAAAGCTTCCCCCAGTTCGGTCACGCCCACGGTGCCGGCCACCTGTTGATTGACAAAAACCCAGAAACAGCTTCGCGTGCCAAAATAAGGGCCATCAGAATAATTAAGCCTCCTCCGATACGGTTTACTATTCTGACACTGTCTGCGTTGGAAAAAAGGCGGGAGCTTAAGCTGTGAGCAACTACAACCCACACGCTATCGATCGCAATACCCAATAGGATAGGTATCATCGAGTACATGATTAGGACGTTCGTGGGGCTCGCAAGATTGCCGCTGAGGAAGCTTGGAACTATGGTTCCGAACATGATCAATGCCTTGGGGTTGGTTATACCCACTATCACTCCCGCAGTGAGCGGTGACTTTCTCTTTGCTGGCTGGTCAGTTGCAGCCGGACTCGCCGCTTTTGAGGCTACAAGATACCCTATGCCGATAAGCAGCAAGGCGACCGCACCCAGCATTCTAATAGCAGGCAAAGCAAAATCGGATTTCAGTATAAGAGGGCCAAGCCCAAAAGAAAGAAGTATCGCAATGCTTAACATGCCAATTGCATTGCCGATCACGCCACGCAACGCATGACTTCTGCCCTTCATAATAACTTGCCCAACAAAAAGCATGATGCTTGGGCCAGGTACAGCAATGAGTATCGAGCTGGTAATAATTAGCCCCAGCAGCCCACTGACGGATACCCCAATATCTTGCATGTAAATATTACCTTCGATATGCGTGTTGCGGGCATTAATACCATATTCTCAGCGACTTATTGAAAATATTTCTTATACATTCTGGCCCGAGGCATCAGGCTTGAGCTTATGAATAAAGACACCGCGCATAAGTTAAACGTCACGCACTGTGCCTTTTAGTTCATGAGTTTTTGGGGTATCCGGATTAAGCGGTTGACGATCCTTTCTGCTCCATCAATACCTTAATCCCCCCAGAAGACTGATAGATCAACGCCGAAGTTATTCTCTGGCTCTGGGAGCCCCATGCTGTAGGTCATGGTGGCCTTGCCTAGGAATGGGGATTCCTTGTGGACTTCCCCCAATAAAATGGACACGCCCCATTTATCATAGGCTAGGAGTGTCTACTGCACCGGGGTAAGTCCAACTCTCAGTACAAGACAGCCAAAAACGATTTTGTGGACTGGCGTAGGTCCAATGTGCATCAGGAGGTGTCCATAGAGGATGCCTTGATCGCGATTACCATGCCATTAATCTGGCGAAATATAGTTCAGCGTGCAGATGATCTTCCTGACATCAGCGAAAGCGCGGTGTTCAGTTTGAGTCGAATCGTATTTCCTTATGTACGAGGCGTACCTTATCCGGGGGCAGCAGGCTATAAAAAGAACGGAACCGAAAAGATGGCTCCCTGCCTTGATAGCCGTATAGTTTGGCGATCCATGGACGGTCCGCAGGCACATAGTCAGAGTAAACCTCAGCCCCGGCGAGGCTCATGTCCAGGCGGGCGACAGCATCCGCCACAGAGATCCCCTCGTTCCGCAGTGTTTCGCGCGAAATGTGGTGGACATCGGATTCGGCGTAATGGACTTACCCCGGTGCAGTAGTGCATCAGATAGCCATCAACTTCTTCTTTTGGTCTCAGGCAAGTTTCACTAGTTACTCAGAGTTCAGACACCGGAATGCCTCTCCATCAATGTGCTCTCCCGATAGTTGCAACATCGGCTAATGCGATGTGTTGTTCGATAGGGACAGAGCCTCTAGCGAAACTCACGGCCGGCATGCTTGCTTCCTTATCCGATTGAACCATTACTTTTTCCTTCGATCTTCAACGCCAGACCGCCATCAGCATTGCAACCGCAATGCCAGGCAACGATCTAGAGTGGTTTTCATGAACCACACCACAATACGACGCGAGAACAGATCAACCATGACCTCCAGAGACAGCCTCGCTAGGCGCGGTGCAGAGTAAGAAACAGGGCGTAGTAAAACTATTGCCTTGTCTCTCCTCTCCTGACCGGACGTCCTCCTTCCAGCGCATCCAGCTCTCCGTCTAAAGTTGGCAAACGCTAGCGGCCTCACAGAAGCGAGAAGTCCATCCGCTCGTCGTCTTGCCAGTTATTGTAAGCTCCACTCTTGCCTTTATTTTAATTGTTGCTATGGTTGGGATTCAGGACACATTGAGAGCAGCCATGTTTTCACGAAAGTATCTCTTGACCACCTTCCATTAGTAAGCGAGCACGGCACGCTCTGTGCTCGCAACCATTAAAGTTACTGCAAAATAACATAAACGATCTCCTCCGTTGGACTAGCGCTATTAGGTACATCGCCTGAAAGCATAGTAGTAACTAATACTGAGGGGATTCAGGCCAAAGTTGCACAAGGCATTTTTCGGAACAACAACAATAAAAATAGATTAGGGAGGCTCCGCGACTGAGCCTCCCATTTTCTGCTCGTTTTCGAAAAATGCTCACCAAATAATTATTTGGAGGCTTTGATCTTCGTGAACGTAATAATTTTTTTGTTTCGAAAATATTGTTTTGGATTAATAAAAAAACAGCAGGCTACTGACGCGTTACGTTTTTTTATTGACTCTAATTATTGGAACATCAACGAACCGCTGCCCCACCCACATGAGCTTTCAGAACTCTTGGATTTTAACGAAGACATAACGATGCATGGACTATGCCGCCTGATCGGCGCTGGCGTTATTTTTGAGGGCGAAGACGGACGCCTGTACATCAGGACGAGCACCGAAGACACACACTGATATTTTCTTAGTATTTCTATGTCTGCAACCGGAACCACTAGAACCTTATGAGCACACGTCACCTTCACTTGATTAAATAAATAAAGAAGGTAGCCTATTGGCAAACCCGAAAAATATCAAAGGTGATCAGATTGCATGAATAAAATGCCGACCAGTTTTTATAAAGCGCCTATCGGCAGCGCTATTTATAACTGAGAGCATGAAAATGAGTAAGGAAAAACCGAAAAAACAGGCTAAAAAAACATTGAAAGAGAAAAGAAAAAATAAAAAACAAAAAAACGCCTGATTAGCAATAGGGGAAAGGGTCAACCTTTCCCCTTCAATAACGGTTTTTTCCGGTAATGTCATCTGCATTTACTTATCGAACTCTCACACCTTATATGAATTTATCATGTTTCTGATCAGAGGTTTTATGAACATTGATGTTGGTTTTCTTGTGTCTTTAGATACTTTGGGAATCATGAGAAGAAAGTGTCGTCGCCTGATAAAAGCGATTATTCTTGGAGAGAATGAAATGGCAACGATTGGAAGCTGGGTCACGATTATAGATTGTGCAGATTCCCAGCCTCATGAATTCCGGTTAGTGGAAGCTATTGGGCCAAGAGACGTCCATCCGAAAGACCTACCGATAGACTCATCTCTTGGACTCGCGCTGTTTGGCAGCAGGCCTGGCGACTACATAAAACTGAGCGTCGGCGGCGAGGAAAGTGGCATCGTCATTTTATCCATTAACAATGAAAAGTTGGAAGCGAACGCAAAAATGGCGACATTTGACGAATTTTAGCGTTCTAACGATTCAAGATTGCTTCGACTCAAATAACACCGAATGCCAACATCGCATCAGCCACCCTACAGAACCCTGTGGTGTTGGCACCAAACACATAATCTCCGGGCCTGCCATACTCTTCGGCCGTCTCGAAACAGGCTCGGTGGATTTCAATCATAATGTCTTTCAAGCGCTGTTCGCTGTAATCGAAGCTCCAGGAATCCCGAGAAGCGTTCTGCTGCATCTCCAGAGCGCTGGTTGCGACACCACCTGCATTGGCGGCTTTTGCCGGACCAAACAAGGTGCCAGCATCACGGAACAACTTCACCGCTTCTGGGGTGCACGGCATATTGGCACCTTCGGCGACAGCCATGGTGCCATTGCGAATCAACGCCATCGCGTCTGAGCCGGTCAGTTCGTTCTGAGTTGCGCACGGGAGGGCAACCTGACAGGGCAACGACCAAATGGACGCTCCCGCCACAAAATCACTGCCGTTCTGACGACGAGTTGCATAGTCGCTAATCCGACCACGTTCCGCTTCCTTGATCTGGCGAACCAAACCGACATCAATTCCGGCAGGGTCGTAGACGTAGCCCTCCGAGTCGGAGCAGGCGATAACCTTGCCACCGAACTGCTGAACCTTTTCCATCGCATAAATTGCGACGTTCCCGGAACCAGAGACCACCACCTCTTTGCCCTCCAGTTCCATTCCCTGAGCAGCCAGCATTTCCCGGACAAAATAAACGGTTCCGTATCCTGTCGCCTCCTTACGAACACGGGCTCCGCCCCAGCCCAACCCCTTCCCGGTCAACACACCGGATTCGTAGCGGTTGGTCAGGCGTTTGTATTGGCCGAACAGGAAGCCAATCTCTCTGGCTCCAACGCCTATATCGCCTGCTGGTACGTCGGTGTACTCACCAATATGTCGGTACAACTCGGTCATAAAGGACTGGCAAAACCGCATAATCTCATTGTCAGATCGTCCCTTGGGATCGAAATCCGAACCACCCTTACCCCCTCCGATTGGCATCCCGCTCAGAGAGTTTTTGAAGATCTGCTCGAAACCCAGGAATTTAACCACGCCCAGATTGACGGAGGGATGAAACCGCAAACCACCCTTAAACGGCCCAAGGGCCGAGTTGAACTCAACCCGAAAACCACGATTGATTTGCACCGTTCCTGAGTCATCCACCCAGGGAACCCGGAAAATGATCTGCCGCTCTGGTTCACAAATTCGCTCCAGCAGCTTTGCTTCCTTGTACTCCGGGTGCTTGGCGATTACCGGCGACAAAGACTCCAGAACTTCCAGAACAGCCTGGTGAAACTCTGGCTCCGCAGGGTTTCTCAGGACCACCTGCTCGTAAAGCGCTTCAAGGGTGTCTTTTTGATGCATGGGCCTTCCTTGTTTAGTTTACGTGAGTCACATGGATGATTTTCAGACTGAGCTTTTTCTTGCCGGCCAAAGGCCAATCAATACGATCACCTACTCGAAGCCCCAACAGGGCCGCACCTGCCGGAGCCAAGACGGATACATGCTCTTCATCTGCCTCTGGCTGTCTCGGATAAACGAGCCTGAGCTTATACTCGGCGTCGTTCCCCTCATTTTTAAAATGGACCAAAGAATTCATGGTCACGGTGCCAGCAGGAAGGTTTTCGGTCTCAACCAGAGTGGCCCTATCAAGCTCCTGCAAGAGCGCTTCAGCTGTCGCGTTGCCATTTGGCTGTTTTTCCAACATGGCAGATAAGCGATCAAAATCATGGTCTAAGACATAAATAGCTGGACGTTCGGACATACCGACTCCTCTAAGCCTGGAATGCAATATTCAATTGGTGTGCTTGTTCAGGGGGGCTCGCCGAACTCGGCGATTAGTACGACGAATTCAGCGGAAATAGTGAAAAGCGGCAAGACACAACGCCCTCTCGGACAACATAGTCCGATGAAATTTAAGGGGTGCAGTGTTGGGAAAATTCATAGGTTTCTTACCCAGGAAAATGTCTTTCTCAGTCCCACAATAACCCAAACCCAAAATTAAGCAAACGGGTCCACTTCACTCTTCAATTTCACCAGCGATCCCAAGCGGCTCGCCAGTTCGCTTTTTGAAATGGACAGCAACATCTTTTAACGCCGCAAAGACTGTCTTGCTGTGAAGTCACGATCAATGGCCAACCTTAGCAACAGCGTGTGGGCTGGGGGAGGGACAGTCCTTCGGGACCAACAGGCTGATCGTAATGTACGTTCGTATGAACGGCGCCATCGAGCAGCACGGCAGATAGCGGATAAGGAGGTTGTGCGTTCTGGCGCTCGGCTTCGGAGAAGTTTATCTGATCCATGGCGACAACGAATTCTATGCGGTTGGCGATGGCCCTTTTGTCGCGGATGTTGAGACTTATTCAGAGTCTCCTTAGCATTGTTATTTAGCCCCCAAGTTTATAGACCAGAATTCGATCCGGTTGCCTTCCGGATCATGAATATGAATGACTCTTGCTCCCCAAGAATGATCTTTTATAGGTGGAGGGGAAAGGCCCGCCTCATTCAAGTATATATGTACAGTTTCGATATCACCTACTTCGAGTGCAATGGTTACTCCTTTACCCTCATTGCTATCAATTGAGGCTCTTGATTCATCTGCAATGCTTAAACGACACGCCTCATTTAATTTGAACTCAACAAACCAATTAAGAGACATCCTTACCTCAAACCCGATTTTATTTTTATAAAAGTCGACACATTCCTTCCACTTTCTACAATAAAAGATCGTGTTGGCTGTTTTTATATGCATTTTGCATCCTGATCTTCGGTGTAACCATAGCGATTTTGCTTAGCGACGCCCTGACAAGGACGTCAGATGAAGATCGCGGGCTAGGCCGGAGCGACCGACTGGCCACCACTTCACTCTAATCAATAAAAACTGAGTAAGTATTGAAGCTCCACAGCAGATAATTACCTTCACTTACCAGTATTCCATTAAACGGAAGATCGTAACTTAACTCGATAAAATCTTGCCGGATTATTTCACGTATCGAATATGAGTCCACCCCAAGAGAATTCGCTCCGAGAGAACCCGATCCATACAGATCGTGTGTGAATCTATATAATCCTTTCATATAAAATAAAATGGGGATCGCAACAGATAACCTTATGCCATTCACAGCCGGCTTAATTTCGCCTAACATACTGTCGAAAATGGCCTGCCTTGACCACTTTTCTGCCTCCTCTTTCGTGGCCAAAAACCATGCAGCATCATTCACCATCAACCTTTCTGAAAAGAGCCCCCCATTCCAAAGAGTAAGCCCGCTTACTGAACCTATTACGCAGTTTTCCATGAATGAAAAATTTGCAATATACATATTAACTTCCACCTATGCTTCGATAATTTTAAAGCGCAGGCATTACAGGTTATTGGATCTATTATTCTGCGCTACGCGAGTTTTTGGCGAGCATATTCAATCTCCGCTCCATATTTCTCAGGGCATTTAATCTCAACACATAGAACAGTTTAACGCCGGCCGCCCATAGCGGTATCGAAATATGAGCGATGATCTGACCCATTATCGAAAACCTCGATGCCCAAGGATAGGCCATGAGCACTGAAGCAAAAACTCCTAAAACAGAAATACTTAAACCCCAGCTCGATACAATTAGAAGACGTTTCACTCTTACCTCCTCAACAATAAATCAGATTCAACCCATTATATTTAAAAAACAAGGAGCAGAAAGGTTTGTTCTCCACAGGAGATGATCTAGGTACATTCCGGATAACTTTTGGGAATAACATTGTGTATTTTTTAGGTTGGCGCCACTGATTTGGTTCTCTCTCGAAACACCAGTGGTGGTTGCCCGCGATGAGGATTTTGTGCGTATGATTTTCTGACGGCCAAACCAGGCATCAAGCTGCTCCAGTTCCTCCAAAGTGCCGCGTCCCATCGTATCTCCGGCGTGTATCACGCACCTCCCCATCAGGATAGACTTCGCCAGTAATAGTTTGTTAATGAATTTCCTTTCGCTTGGTGTCCACGTGCCCTTTCGATGAATGCGCGTTGGACAACTACAAACTGCATTTAGATCGTCAATTGAGCCGGAATGGGACAATCACTAACTGGGAGGACGGATAAAATCAGCAAGGAGCTCGACAACGGAATCCGCCATATGGGCGCAACGGGCGCCATCAAATGGATAGACTGTTTCAAACCCACCCTGGATACGCGACTCCAGTAACAACTTAAGATGTCGTCTTGCGCGGAACAGGCGTGTTTTGACGGTCATAACGGTAATGCCGAGGTCCAGCGCAATGTCGGCCAACGCCATCCCTTCTGCCTCTCTGAGAACAAACACAACCCGAAGATGACTCGGCAGTTCGGATACTGCTGCCTCTAACCATTCCCGGAACTGTGCAACGCCGTGCTCGTTTTCGGGGGAACGTTGTCTGCTGCCTGGAAACGCTATGACTGATGCTTCCTGATGAAATTCTTCCGAGACCGAGTCGTATTCTTCGGTAGGCTGACGTTTTCTCAATCGCATTCGGGCAACATTTAACGCGATTTTAGTGGCCCAGGTTGAAAGCTTGGCATCCCCACGAAACTCTGCAATGCGGGAAAAGGCAATGAGGTAGGTTTCCTGGACGATCTCCTCGGCTTCGGCATCGTTATCCATAATGCCTCGGGCGATACGAAACAGACGCGGATTAAGCCTTCTGATCACCTCCCTTACAGCCGTTTCATGCCCCTGTTTTGCCAGTCTTACAAGCTCGTCTTCAGAGGTTTGCAAGCCAATGGTGGGCTTGGGCGATAGGGAGTCGACAGAAGTTTTCATAACGAGACCTTGTCAGCTTTCATTAACAATATCGCGGATCGAAGGGAATTGAGTCGCTACATGTCCACTCACTCCGCCCGCACGCAGAGCGGAACTATCCCAATCCACCATTTCAGGCGTTCCAACGACGATCCGCCCAACCATAGCCGCCATTTCATGCGGCACGCAGTAATAGTCATAAACACCAGGAATCGTCAGCGTCAGACTGAATTTCTGGTTCGGAAGCAAATGGCCACTACCGAACGGTTTGGCAGCCTTTGGCATCCGCCGCACCCGATCAAAATACTCAGGGTGATACGCCGTCACCGTGTGAGAATTCCCAGGATCCTGATTGACGAAGGTAATTGTTGTGCCCGGATCTACCGCAATCCCCTTCGGATCAAACCAAACCCTTTCACCTCTGGGTGTACCTTGCATCTTGATAACAACCTGGCTTTCGCCAGCAGCCTCAGTCACACCACTACTCAGAAGTAATAGCGAGCCCGACAACTTCAGTAATCTACGCCTTGAACAGTTCATAGCCAGATACCCGGCGGGCAGTCCAATCGGTATTTGAGAAACGTCTTACTGATCAGATGCTCTTATTTCAAAAAGGTTACGCGACAAACGTACAAATATTTTGAATTCCTATGGTCATCAACGGCCTCTATTCGCAAAACAAGGGGCGTAAGTTTCAGCACCCAGGCTGAGCCAGGGTTGGTCTTGCATGCTTTTCCCGTTTTATTCAAACCCAAGTAAGCGTTCTGCCTGCGATCCCAACCCAGTTCAGCCGTGTTATGCCATAGGCCCTCCTTGTGCTCTCAGATAACCAAAAGGGAGACAACTCGTCGCCTATTTGGCCAACCGATCTTTGGCGCCCTTGTCGTGGAATAGCACGACGTGAGCATGCGGACTTTCCACGCCGGGATGCCCTGCGTTGTAGTAGATGTCAACAGCCGTCACTTCATGAGATCCGATCGCTAGGTCATCGTAAGCGACACCGTTCTTCAATTCCTCAAGGGGCGTCATGTAGACGGTAGCCGACAACTTTCCATCGTGGTCATAGCTCAA
>Ga0066839_10000712_pt1 | contig 14371 bp, 10 predicted proteins | sample ETNtaG_10_FD_66733 | JGI IMG/M metagenome (GOLD analysis project Ga0066839, IMG submission 66733) | Marine microbial and viral communities from oxygen minimum zone, Eastern Pacific Ocean - ETNP201302SV82 | ecosystem: Environmental > Aquatic > Marine > Oceanic | place: Pacific Ocean: Eastern...
AGTTGACTTCCCAAATAGTGATAATATTCGCCATCATGTGTACTCATTCTCGACTGTAAAGCAATTTGACATCAAACTTTACTCTGGTCGACCTGAAAAACCCGAAAAATTTGAATCACCTGGGATTGTTGTTCTCGGTTGTAATATCCATGATTCAATGGTCGGATACATTTATGTTGCAGATAGTTCAGAAGTGCTAAAAACGAGCGTAGATGGGAAGGTTCAATTAAATGTGAGTACATTTCCTGCTAGCTTTACGGTATGGCAACCAAACCAACAGAGTGATATCGATCAGAAAAAAACAATTACATTTGCTGATTCTTCGCAGGTTGCAGATATTGTCATTACTACAATAGAGCCGAAACCACGAAATACATTTGGAGAAATGTTTAAGGGTACTAATGATTAATAGTTTAAGAGGGCGAGTTATTGCCTTATGTGTTGGTCTTGTTCTGTTAACAAGCTTAGTCAGCCTAGTTAGTTCTTGGTGGTCTGCGAATCGTTTTAATGACCAAAAGCTTCTAGAAGATATTAATGTTGCTGAGAATGTTTTTAACCAGTATTTAAGTGCGAAAGAGAGCCTTCTTCTAACTGCTGCAAAAGTGTTAACAGCAGATTTCGGTTTTAAACAAGCTGTCGCAACTCAAGACGCCGATACTATCAGCAGTGTCTTAAATAATCATAGTAGGCGGATTAATGCTGATTTAATGATGCTCATAAACTTATCTGGGGAGCTCGTTTCTGCTAATACGGATTTCGCTCACATGCCAAATGAGTTTACGGCATTAATGAAGCAGTTATTAGATAACCCTGAGCAGTCAAATTTCATCGTTATCGAGCAGACTCTTTATCAAGTTATTATATTGCCAGTTCGCGCACCGAGAACAGTTGCATATAGTTTGGTTGGTTTTGAAATCACAGATCTAGTTGCCGAAGAGTTAAAAAAACTTACAACTATGGATGTAAGTTTTATCGGAGAGGATGATGATGTCGTTGAAACCTCTCTTGTTGATAAGCCAGAAGATAATGCAGTACTTAGGCATTTTGAAAATAAATCTACACAGCGAATTTTTGGGGAAAAGCCAGTTTATCGTAATCGCCTTGTTGAGCTACCTTCGGTTTCTGGGCATAAAGTATCAGTGCTACTAAGTGCCGATTTAACTCGAAGTTATCTTGAATTTGAGCAGCTCTTTTTTACTATTATTTCATTAGCAGCTATCACAGTTGTGATTGGTGTTTTAGCTAGTGGGATTTTGGCTAAAAACCTTACCACACCGCTTTCTAAACTTACTTTACTTGCTCAGCAATTCGCGCGGGGTAACTACAAAGCTGAATTTATAGGAAAAAAGCAAAGTACTGAAATTACGACGTTAGTTGATGCATTCAATAATATGGGTAATGACATTAAAGAACGTGAACGACAAATCAACTTTCAAGCAAGTCATGATACGTTAACAGGGTTTTTAACACGCAGTGCCATGTTGGAAATTATGGAATCGCTATTAGGGCAAGGCACTGAATATACTTTAGTTGCTATTGATATAAGAGGTTTGCGGCATATCAATGACAAACTTGGCCCTCGTATTGGAGATGATTGTTTAAGAGAAGTTGCTGAACGTATTAGTGAGTATTCTGAGCCGCTTGGTGGAGTTAATGCACGCATAGGTGGAGATGAGTTTTTAACCTTATTTCCAAGTGGAAAAGCAGAGCAATTAAAAAGTGGAGTCATGGATTTAATGGCTCAGCTACAAGTCGGTTACACTATTCAAGGCTTGAATATTACCTTGCGATTTAGCGCTGGTGTAGTTCATTGTACCTTTGAGGGAGTTAAGCCCGATGATCTAATGCGCCGAGTTTTAATCGCAATTGATACAGCTTCGTCAAAAAAGAAGAATGTTCATTATTATCAAAACGGCGAAGATGAAGAGTATCTGGAACGGTTGGCAATTATTGATGAATTAAAACATGCATTACAAGCAGACGATGGCCAATTGTTTATGACTTATCAACCAAAGCTAAATTTAAACACCTCTAAGATCGATAAAGTGGAAGCGCTGATCCGTTGGCAAAGAAAGGATGGGCAGTGGGTATCACCGGAGCTATTTATTGATTTAGCGGAGCAGTCAGGTGTTATTGTTGATTTGACTGCTTGGGTAGTTAAAACAGTTGTCACTCAAGTCGCAAGGTGGCAAGAACAAGGCATTATTATGCAAGCCGCTATCAATGTTTCGGCTCAAGATATTGCCTTCCCAAGCTTTTTCTCTCATTTGGCAAAACAATTAAAAGAGAATGGTGTTAATGGACAGCTTATTACAATAGAGCTGACAGAACGCGACATGATAGAAAATGAAGAACAAGGTATTAAAGCATTAGAAAACCTAAAATCACTTGGGGTAAAAATATCGCTAGATGATTATGGTGTTGGGCAAACTTCATTGGGTCGCTTGAAATTACTACCTATCGATGAACTTAAGTTAGATAAATGCTTTATTCTTCAATTGGAGCAATCTAAACAAGATCAGTATATTGTTGAATCAACAATAAACTTAGGTCATCAGCTAGGTTTCTCTGTCGTTGCAGAAGGTGTTGAAAATAAAGCTTCTTTAGACTTTTTGAAACTAATGAAGTGCGATTATGCGCAAGGGTATTACTTGAGCAGGCCACTAAAATCAGAGCAGTTTTTACAATGGCTAGAGGTCTATAATGAAGCATCTTAATTGGCTATTTGGACTAACTTTCATTGTTTTTACAAGTTCAGGGTTTGCAGCTTCAGGTAAATTATTAGCAACGCCCGGAGTCTCTCAGGTTGAAGGCAGTGCGGGTGGTGGGATTGTTCCATGGGCTCAGCTCGCAGGCTATGCAAGTGATGATGAAATCGCTTTGAATGGCTTTTGCAGTCGTGCAAATGTAAGTGATTACCGCTTAGATGTTTGTGGTGCGCAGCTAAATGTTTATGATCGCGTGGAATTTAGTTATGCGGAGCAACGTTTCGAAGTTCCCGCATTAAATACCGATATTGAGCAATCAATTACCGGGGCAAAAGTACGCTTATATGGTGACATTGTTTACAGTAAATGGCCGCAATTAAGTTTAGGTGTGCAGCATAAGTCTTTAGATGATGGCAGTATTGCTAGTTTATTAGGTGCAAAAGATACCAGCGGTACCGATATTTACCTTGCTGCTAGTAAATTACATTTAGGGGCGCTTGCAGGGTATAATTGGTTTTGGAACACCACCTTTCGTTATAGCGATGCCAATCAGCTAGGTTTGTTAGGTTTTGGCGGTCCTGATAGTGATAAAAAATTGTTGTTTGAAGCATCTACAGCGGTGTTTTTAACCCATGAAATAGCTTTGGGCGTTGAGTATCGGGTAAAGTCCAATAACCTTGGTTTAGGAGAGCAAGATTGGCAGGATGTATTTGTGGCTTGGTTTCCTAATAAGTATGTTAGCATCACCGCTGCTTGGTTAGACTTAGGAAGTATTGCTGGTGCTGAAGACCAAACTGGTTGGTACTTATCAGTAACAGGGTATTGGTGATGATAAAAACACTTTTTACATTTGTATTTACCGTTATGCTTGTGGGTTGCGTAAGTAGCAATAATGGCACCTTGTACCAGCAACTTAATGGTAAACAAGGGGTTGAAAAATTGGTTGAAAGTTTTATCAATCAAATAGGCCATGACGAACAGATTTTAGCTTATTTTAAACAAAGCAATGTTGCGCATTTTCGCCAAGGCTTTATCACTCATTTGTGTAGTGTCACCGACGGTCCTTGTGAATACAAAGGCGATAACATGGTTGATATACACACTGGAATGAATATCTCAAAAAAAGACTTTAACCGTGTGGTAGAGCTTTTGATTAATGCTATGGACGAACAACAGATTCCACAAACAGTACAAAATAAAATTCTTAGTCGCTTAGCACCCCTTCGCCCTGAGATAATTGATATTTAGCTTGTACAAACTTCAATTGTGGGCTGAAACAAAAATGTAATTTATGTACAATGGCTATTGATTTAAGTTATTAAGTTGTAAATGATGCAGTTATATTTTGATGTTCAACATCTATATTATATTCCACAATACCTGCCTGTTTTAAAGGAGTTAAAAGAAAAAGGCCACAAAGTTTCGATGGTTTTCTATAAAGAACAAGATGAGTGTAGTCGTGCTGTATGTTGTGACTTTATAGATAAAAACGCAATAGTTGCAAAATGGTTAACGAGTGCGAGTGAAACCTTTGACTTTTATCAGAACTCAGATGCAGATTGGGTTGTATTTGGAAATACGTTCGTAGGTGCTGAGAATTTAAATAAAAAGACTGTACTGATGCAGCATGGAATCGGCCCAAAGCAATGCTATTACGACGTATCAAACAACAAGATGACAGTGCGGTTTGTTGAAGGTGAACACCGACTACAACGTTTAAAAATGCTCTATCCCGAAGGTAACTTTATTGATAGTGGCTACGCAAAATTAGACCCTATTATTAATCAGACTCTTGGTACTATTAACCTCAAAAACCTAGGCCTAGATCCAACAAAGAAAACCTTGCTGTATGCGCCTACTTTTTATCCAAGTTCTTTAGAATGTTTTAGCGATGATTTCCCTGAGCATTTTGATGAATTTAATATTATCGTTAAGCCTCATTTCTTTAGTTTGTTTAAGAAAAAATATAAAAAACAACGTCTAAAACTCGATAAGTGGGCCAACGCTAAGAATGTTTACCTTGCGAATGAGTACGATTTTGACCTTACTCCTTTTTTAGAACTTGCTGATATAATGATTTCTGATGCATCGTCAGCCATATTTGAGTTTGCAGCATTAGAAAAGCCTGTAATATGGTGTGATTTCTATAAGCTGCGCTGGTCTTACAGAGGTATTTTTTCTTATAGGCTAAAAGCTCGGCTTGATGAAGATATCAAGTACTTTAATGAGTTATGTGCTCGTGCAGGAAGTTATAAAGATTTAAAGTATTTATTAAGTTCAAGTTTTAATGAATCAGCTGAATTTAAAGAAAAAAGAAAAGAAATTGTTTATAAGCTGGCAGGTATTACCGATGGTCACTCTGCTAAGAGAATTGTATCTTATTTAGAGGAGCATCAATGAAGCGGGTAATTACATTTGGCACGTTCGATATTTTTCATGTGGGACACATCAATATATTAGAACGAGCTAAAGCGTTAGGAGATTATTTGATTGTTGGTGTATCTTCTGATGAACTAAACTTCTCTAAGAAAGGTCGAAAGCCCGTATATAGTGAAGCTGATAGGCTGAAAATTATTAGTTCATTGAAGTGTGTCGATGAGGTATTTGTAGAGCATTCTCTAGAATTAAAAGGTGAGTATATCAAAGATCATCAAGCTCACTTGCTAGTTATGGGGGATGATTGGGCTGGTCAATTTGATCAATTTAACCAAATTTGTGATGTAACTTATCTAGAGCGAACTCCCTCTATCTCTACAACAGAAATAATAGAAGTTGTAAGGCAACCTTCCAACTGTCATTTATAATTAATAAAATTGCTATATGCGCTAACGTTCAATCAAAAATAAGATGTGTAAATGGCTTTTTTATTTATCTCTCGCAATAATGTGCACGCCCGCTATTACAAAAAACTCACTAGGAAGCTGCCTTTAAAGAGTAAAGTGCATTGCATGGGCTTGCCTAGATTTACTGCTTTAAGATACTTGAGTCAGGCGAAAAAAGTTGATTTTAATAAAATAATTGCGGAACAACTCTTACGAAAACAAGCTCGAAACAAGCTATGGAAGAACCCACTGATAATCAAAAGTTACTCTGCTTTGATGTATTTAGTAGAGCGATGCCGGTTTGCCAAGTATTATGATTTATTGCAGTCAGAATCCCCACAAGCGCTAGTTATTTGGAATGGTAATAAATTACCTAATGTTACTGTTTGTATGGCTGCTAAGGCATTAGGAGTGACCACCTATTTCTATGAAAATGGGTTATTGCCCGGAACAACAAGCTTAGATCCTAAAGGTATTAACTTTGCGGCTTCTGTACCGCGAGATAGTCAATTTTATTTAAACTTTGATCCGCAAAGGAAGTTGCCATTTTCTGCGCCTGATTTAATTCCAAGAGCGGCTCATAAGAAGCGCTGTAAGTTTGACGCAATTGAGTTACCCAAAAAATACTTATTTGTGCCATTTCAAGTTCCACATGACACCCAAATAGCTTGTTATTCTCCTTGGCTTAAGTCCATGGAAGAATATTACGATGCTGTTGTTTCAGCCGTAAAAAAGTTAAATGATCCAGAACTTAAAGTTGTTTTTAAAGAGCACCCTTCATGGCATAAGCACTATGAACATTTGTACGACAAAGATGATGTTGCCGTTTTTGCTAACGGAAATTGTACTCGAGAACTTATTGATAATGCTGAGGCTGTGATCACCATTAACTCGACCGTTGGCTTAGAATCTTTATTACTTGATAAAAAAGTAATTACCTTAGGGCTTGCTTGTTACAACATTGATGAGCTTGTACTACACGCAAGTGAACAAGCTACTTTGGTTAAGTGCTTAGAAAAACTGCAGAATGGCTGGCAACCTAATAGTATTCTGAGAGATAAGTTTTTTACCTACTTAAAGCATGTGTATTGCTTGCCCGGTGTTTGGAAAGAATGTACAACGGAGCATGTTGAAGCGGTCGAAAAGCGTTTAACTCAGCAAGATACATTTGCACAGCTATCGCAAAAGGAAAGCAAATGAAGAACATCGTCTCGCCAGAATGGCTTAACGAGCACTTAAGTCACGATAATTTGGTTATTTTTGATGCAGGAATGGTACGCCCTGGTTTACCGGGAGAATATGCACCTAAGGCGATGCTTCCTAATGCACAGCGTTTTGATTTCAAAAAAACGCTAGCAGATAACAGCAATCCTGTACCAAGTATGATGTGCAGTAGTGAGCAGTTCACAGAGCATATGCAACTTGCTGGTGTTAACCAAGACTCTCTGGTTGTGATTTATGAAGACCAAGGCTTGTTCAGTTCTGCCCGTGCGTGGTGGATGTTTAAAGCAATGGGCTTTGATAATGTAAAAGTTTTAAGCGGTGGTTTGGCTAAGTGGCAAGCACTTGGCTTTGCAACACAAGCAAGTTACTCAGCTGCTTCTGGTCAAGGCAACTTTGTTGCCAGCCCGCGTGTTGATTACTTCATCAGTGCTGAGCAAGTACTTAACTCACTTGATGAACAAAGCACACTAACACTTGATGCTCGTCCTTATGAGCGCTTTACCGGTGAACACGCTGAGCCGCGTGAAGGCATGCGCAGTGGTCATATTCCAAATAGTCGCAGTTTATCTCTTGCAACAGTGCTAAATAACGGTGAGCTTAAATCGCTAAGCGAGTTGCAGGCATTATTTGAGCAACACATAGCGCCGCATCACACCCAGTTGCAGTTTAGCTGTGGTTCAGGTGTAACCGCTTGCGCAATTGCATTGTGTGCCGATGAATGCGGTTACGCTAACTTACGTGTTTACGATGGCTCATGGAGTGAGTGGGGCGCTCGTCACGAGCTACCTATTGAAATAGGCCCGCATCAATAAACTCAGCGTAATTTTGCCAGCTGCCGATACTGTTTTTATTCAGTGGCTGGCGAATTTGCTTTTTACTCGCCGTGGCTGATGCTGCATTGTTTTTATAAAAAGTCAGGCAGTTTTCCTGCCAGCTTAAATCACAAAACGCATAGAGCTTTTGAGTTTGTGGGGTAGGTTCTGCCACCAATTGCTCATAGCTTTGCAAAAAAACGTTCTCAGGATACTTGTTGGCAAAATGACTGACTAATGCCGAGTAATCTTGATGGAACGAGGCAATATCTTCAAGTGTAAAACTGTAGTGATGAAACACACTTTGCGGGTTATACATCTGCCTAAAATTGGCGATGCTGCAATCTTGCCAGCCCCGCTGCATACAAACGATTTTAGCATTAGGAAAAGCCGCTAAAATAAAATCAATATAGTAAAAGTTAAATGGCTGTTTATCACAACTTCTTAGGCCGCCACTTAGTAGCTCGGCTCTCTGTTGATAGCTAGCCAGTGCTGTCTTTATCGCCTCAGATTGATATGCCTTATCGAGCATTTCGCTGTCAATTACACGAGTTGATTGCGTGGCGTGCTGTATGAGTTGCGCAATATCGTTTAATTCCCCAACTCCTTGCAGTTTTGAACTTTGATTAAGGATTTTCTCAACTAAGGTTGTACCAGAGCGGGGCATGCCAACAACAAAAACGGGTGCGAACGCAGAGTCACTACTTTTAATTGCTTGCTGTTTGCTCTGAGTAATAAGTTTTTGACAAAAGTGGCGATGCTGTGTGGCTTGATAATTAAGTTTACCGGCTATGGCTTGCTTACTTAGTGCAAAGTATTTAAATGCATTTTTGTAGTCATTAAGGTGCTCATAATTAAGAGCAAGACTATGAAAATACACTTGTTGTTCAACAATGCTTTTTTCTTTATCCGCCAAGGCTTGTAGTTTTTGGATATGTTGCTCTGCATCTATAGCAGTATTGAGTTCAGCCTGTGAATAGTGGGCTTGATAAAAGCGAGGTTGCTTTTTGGTTAGTTGCAGCAGCAAGCTTTTAGCCTTATCGAACAGTCCGTGAATTTTATAACACACTGCCAAATTATAGCTAATTTGTGGGTTATCTTTATTGCGTTGGTAGGCTGCTTTTTGAAAGCTAAGGGCGTCGTTATAATACCCTAAACGGGTCGCGATATTGGCTAATGTATCAAAGTCAGTGGCACTAAAGTCAGCTGCTTGTTTAGCACTTTGATAGTGCACAGCTGCATTACTTACTTTGCCTAACAGTACATATAACTTGGCAAGTGCTAAATGATAAATCGCAAAAGGGGCTAGGCTTAGCGCTTTTTCAAGCAGCTTAATCGCTTTGTTGATATCGCCAGCTGCGGTGTTGACTTCGCTGAGTAAAAAGTAACAAACGTGGTCTTCAGGATTTTGTTTTAGGCGCTGCACAAGTAGGTGATGTGCATCGTTTAGTTGCTTGTTGTTTAACAACTGTTGGATATGAGCGCGAAGCGCTTGTTGGGTATCATTTAGCATAAGCGCATAGTATATCAATTAATTATTTTCAGGTATTAAAAAGCCCTGCCTAAAGGCGGCAAGGCTTTTATGGTGATGTTTAATTACAGCTCAAAGTTGTAGCTAAACTTCATACCGATAGTACGAGGCGCGGTGGTGTAGTGACCATAAACACGCTGTAGCTCAGGTAGCTCTTTGTTAAGCTCAGCATATTGTGACATACCTGCCCAAGACTTATCACGACGTACAGAAGTGAATGCGTACTTATCGAATAAGTTGTCTACGTAAAGCGTTGCAGACCACATATCACCGGTAATTTTTGCAGATAAGTTACTTAGTGCATAACCAGGTAATACTTCGCCGTCTGCTTTTAAACCTACTTTGGTGATCACATCGCTTTGCGCTGTGATACCGTAGTTTACGCTTAATAACTTATCGCCTAGGATATCTTGCTCGTAACGAAGACCAAACGAGAATTGATGCTCAGGAGCGCCCGGTAAACGGTTGCCCTTAGCGCCATCATAGTAGCTTTGGTACTCTATTACCTCTTCATCAACTAGAATCCCTAATAACTCAGGTGCATCTTCTGTCAATTCAGCCTTTGCATACGCGTATGTCGCATATGCAGCCCAGTTATCACCAATCATAGCGCGAGTAGAAAGCTCAACACCTTTTGAATTTGCAGTGCCCGCGTTCGAGGTAATTAATTCTTGACCATTTACAGTGCTACTACCCACTTGCGCATCTTTCCAATCAACATTAAATAGAGCCGCATTGAAATGTAGGCGGTTACGTAACCATGATGACTTAAAGCCTAGCTCGTAGTTGACTGTTGTATCTGGTTTGTAATCTTCTTCGTTTGGCAGGGCACAAACAATTTGTTGCTCAGGTAGTACATCAGGGCAAGGAGCAATACCGTTACCACCACCAATACGGAAGCCTTCACTCACTGTAAAGTAAGCAAGTACACCATTATCGAATGTATAGTTAGCATTAAATTTAAATAAGTTACCGTTATCACTAGCGCTCACATTTTCCATAACAAGGTTATCTAGTGAATCAAAATCACCAGAATAAAGCGGTGTTGCAGAGCCTGACGTTGTTGATACATCGTATTCGTAAAAACGAGCACCTAAAGTTACATCAAACTGATCTGTAATGCTGTAGCCGATTTCACCAAAAAGTGCTTTTTCAGTGGTTTCACTATCTGAAATTAGAATGTACTCAAGATCTTGTTCAACATTAGGAATACCACCACCCCAGTACTCAGTCAGACCCGGCGTGTACTCACGGTCATCTGAGTGACTTTCTACTTTGTTGTAGAAGCCTCCTATAATCCAGTTAAAAGCGCTATTGCTATTTGACACTAAACGAAGTTCTTGCGTGAAGGTATCGCGATCTGAGGTGTCGTGCGTGTAGCCAACAAATGCAGGGAAGTCGGCATAACCTGACCAAATATCGTAAAGTAGATCGGTTTGATCGCGTTGACCAGACTGCTCATAGCTAGACCAACCAGATGCAGATACCAGCTCAGCAAAACCAAGATCTGCTTTCACTTCTAAACTTAATAGATCGTTTTCTTCTTCACCAGGCTCAAGAACACGAGCTACGTTTTCGTATTTTCCAGGAATCCCTTGTAGCGCACTACTATCAGCAAGAGAGTCGTATTGCGATGTCGAGTTACCGCCATTTTCTTGCTTTTGATAGAAGTAGTTTAGCGTTGCATCAACATCTTCGGTTGCAAGCCAACGAAGTGATAAACGTGCAGTGGTGATTTGCTCATCGTTAACATCGCTTACGCTTTTTAAGTTGGCATTTACATCGCTGCTGTCTGAAAAGTCAGGATTTGGGTTTGATACACCCGGTTCTTGAACCACGTGCGTGTAGTCAATGTAACCAGGGTTATCGTAATAATTTAAGCTAGCACGAAGCGCTAATTTTTCTTCAATTAGCGGGGTGTTGAATACCACACCAAACTCACCACCTGTGCCGTCACTTTCGTTAATGCTAAATATATCGCCTGTAACCTTACCTTCGGTGATATCAAGCTCAGGTTGCTTTAGTAAGTAACGAATTGCACCACCTAAAGTACCTGCACCATACAGTGTACCTTGTGGGCCAATTAACACTTCAACACGGTCAACATCAGTTAAACGTAAGTCGATGCTCAGTGGAATTTCACCAACATAGGTTGCCACTGTGCCGCTATCAGAAATACGGTCAGAGGTATTTGTATTCAAACCACGAACGATAATCGGAGAACCTTCACGGCCACCTTGATCAGAAATTGTTAAGCCAGGTACCCAGCGTGCGACATCTTCTAGATCGCCAATGTTTTGGTCGCTAATTACATCGCCATTGAGCGCTGTGATATTAAGCGGTGCATCTTGCACAGAGCCTGCACGTCGTGTTGCAGTAATTTGAATAGTTTCAATTGATTTATCAACTTCGATAGCATCTTCTGCAGCAAACGCCATATTGTTATTGATTAAAACTGCAGAAATTGCACTTGCAAGTAGAGCAGGCTTAAAGGTGTTCATGATTGATTCCGACTTAGTTACAGTATATTTATGCTTAAAAAATAGACTTTACTAGTGATTTAAGCTTAAAAATTGATGATTTAGTGAATTTATATCCAATTATAATGTATTTTTATTCTTGTCGTCCATGTGTTATTTGCAATTAAATGCAAAATAATTGAATAAATACTCTTTAAGAGGTTAGCTGTCGGAATAAGGGCAATGAGTACAGCCATTACTACAGCAGTGGCCACGTTTTAAAAAGAACCAGCGGCTAAATACCATGTAGTTGTTTTGCATGGTGTAATCGAGATTTTCTATTAAGTTACCTTGAGTAAAATAAGGCTTAGCAAAGGCAAGCTGCTGTTCAAGAGGCTGTTGGTAAAGTTTAGATAAAAATGAATTGATCTTTTTTATAGTACAGTCTCGGCATAAACATTCTGTTGCTGCCTCATCGAGTGGTAAAATATTGGGCAGCTCACTACACCAACAGGCATTAATATTGTCGGCTTGGCAGTGAAGGGTTGCTTTGCATTGTGAGCAAGTAAGGGTTGTCATTAAGTAAAAAGATGCTTTGAAATTGAAAAGGTAAGCATAGCAAATGGATAAATTAGACGCATTAGATGAGTTTGCTCGTTTTGGTGATAACCGATTTGAGGCAATTTCAGTAATTACCAGTACTCCAGACACGCAAGGTGATGTGTATATTCTAACGCAAGACGTTTTCTGTCAGGTTTTACAGCGTGTTATCGACGGCGAAATCGATATCGATGAATTAGAACTTTGGGCAAACGTATTAGAGTCTAGGCAAGACATCGACGAAAGCGCCGTTGAAGGGGCTATTTATGCACTAAGTAATAACGAGCAAATGGGTGAGTTAAATAAAAGTACGCTAGAGAAGTTGTTAAGAATAATTCACTAGTATGAACGAGATTGAGAGTCGAAAGCTTTAAGCAAACCTTAAAGCTTTCGCTCATTAGCCAATGGGTTAGTGAGAAACGACAATTAAACGAATTGCATCCAGTTTAACTTGGGCTTTTTCGATGTAAGTAGTGAGTTCACTACGTTGCTTATCAAAAAAGCTAAGCTCTTCATCACGAATATTTGGGTTGATCTGCTTAAGTGCCGTTAAACGAGCTTGTTCTTCACCGAGTGCAGTTTGCATTTTCTCTAGTGATTCAGCACGCAATGCTTCTAGCTTGGTTTGTGCCATGCCTTGTGCGCTGGTGATCATTGGGTGAATGGCACTTTGTAGCGCGCTGGCTAATTTACTTGCAGTTTGGCGACCAACCGCAGACAACTGCTGATTGAAAGCATCAAAAGCAACATTATCAGCCAGATTGTTACTGCCCTTATCTAATAAGATACGAATAGGTGTTGGTGGCAAGAAGCGGCCAACCTGAAGTGCTTTAGGCGCCATTGCTTCAGCAATGAAAATGAGCTCAACAAAGAAGGTACCAGCAGGTAGCTTTTTGTTTTTCAGTAACGCCACAGAGGCAGTACCAAAGTCATCATCACAAATCATGTCTAAGCTGCCTTGCACCATTGGGTGATCCCAGCTGATGAAATGGGCGTCTTCTTGCGAAAGCGAGGTGCTGCGATCAAACGTTACTGTGATGCCATCATCTTTCAAACATGGGAAGGATGGGTTTAGCATGTGCTCAGTTGGTTTTAAGATAATGGTATTTTCACCTTTATCTTCTTGGCTTACACCAAAGGTGTCGAACACATTGATCATATAACTTGGTAGCGTGAATTGATCGTCTAATTCTTCTAGATCAGCAACAAGACTTTCTGCTCGGCCTTGGCCACTTGAATGCAGCTCTAGTAAGCGGTCACGACCACTTTCCATTTGCTTACGAAGCTTAGCATTTTGACCCGCCACTTGTTCTAGCAGTGGGTCTAGCTCTTCTTCGTCGCAATTGTGTGCACCAATAAACTCAAGTAGTTCTTCGCCATACTCTTTATACAGCATTTGCCCTGTTGTTGATGTTGTTTCAAACGCATCTAGGCCCTCGTTATACCAACGAAGTAACACTTCTTGTGCGGTGTTTTCAAAATACGGCACATGAATGTTTACGTCTTGAGTTTGACCAATACGGTCAAGACGGCCAATGCGTTGCTCGAGTAAGTCTGGATTAAGTGGTAAATCAAACAGTACTAAGTGATGCGAGAATTGGAAGTTACGACCTTCAGAACCAATTTCAGAGCAAAGAAGAATTTGGGCGCTGTCGTACTCGTCGGCAAAGTAAGCGGCTGCACGGTCACGTTCAACAATCGACATACCTTCATGGAAAACTGAGGCTTTAATTGCTTCACGCTCGCGTAAAATCTGTTCTAGGCTAAGTGCGGTTTCGGCTTTAGCACAGATAAGCAGTACTTTTTCGTGTTTGAGGGTTTTTAAGGTTTCGATTAACCAATCAACGCGTGGGTCAAATGCGCCCCAGCTGGCATTTTCACCTTCAAACTCTTGGAAGATTTTTTCAGGGAATAGAGCGCGAAGTGCCGTTAGTTCAGCATTTTGAATGCCGCCCATGTTCCCCAGTACCGACATCGCCGTTTTATATTGTTTTGGCATTGCCATAGGGTAGGCATGAAGCTTACGGCTTGGATAACCATCAATACCGCTGCGGCTATTTCTAAATAAAATACGACCCGTACCATGGCGGTCTAGCAGCATTGATAAAATTTCGTTGCGCGCCGCTTCATCACCTTGCTCAGCTTTCGTTAAAAGGTCAGTGATGTCGGTTTCTTTTAATAGCTCTTTTAATGTTGCACGAGATGCATCATCAAG
>Ga0066839_10000718_pt1 | contig 14314 bp, 13 predicted proteins | sample ETNtaG_10_FD_66733 | JGI IMG/M metagenome (GOLD analysis project Ga0066839, IMG submission 66733) | Marine microbial and viral communities from oxygen minimum zone, Eastern Pacific Ocean - ETNP201302SV82 | ecosystem: Environmental > Aquatic > Marine > Oceanic | place: Pacific Ocean: Eastern...
TGATTTTAATTGAAACTAAACAAAGGCGCAAAATATTTTTGTCGTTTCTACTGTTGGTAGTTGCTAGGGATGATTCAACATTCATTGTCGTTGAATAGATTTGAAAAAAGTTGAAGTTATTTTATAAACAGAGAAGACACAAAGTCATGATTATGATAAAAATTTACAAACATCATGTCTGGATTTTTTTGTTTTATTCTTTATGACTGAAACAGTCAGTGCTCAACAATGGAAACTGAGAGCTCGTAAGCATTTTGATACTGCGACTCTAAATTATGGTCAATCCATTGAAAAAGAGACTACTTCCGGAATTGGACCAACAATTAATTTTTAGCTGGAAGAACCATATGAAAACGCGTTTGGTTTAGCACTTGGTTTGATGTTCATAGATTTTTCGCGTGAATCCGCAAACATCGGCAGAGGACAGCGCATGGAATTGTGGAAGCTCGGACTGGAAGGCAAACATGATCCATTTCAGGGTGACGGTGGACTCTTTATCCGTTGGGGTATTTCAAAAAATAGATTAAAAACTAAGGGAACACTTGGTGAGTTGAAAGGTAACGGAGGATATTTAGGAATCGGCTGGGAATTTCCTTTTGAAATTCTCGGTTTAGCATTTGAAATCGCACAAAGACAAATCCGCTTTGCAAATAATTTTTCTATTGAAACTTCCAGCCCTTCAATTGGAGTCCATTTCTACAAACACCTCTGACAGAAATTTGGACTAGTTAGAGAAAACACCAAACAGGAGTGCAGGCAAATGACCCGCACATCCAGTCTTGATATTACTCTAAAGGACCATGAAACAAATCCCCATGATGATAGTGGGAACAAGTGCACCCAGCAACAACCCTAACGGATTTACGCCATGCTCAAAAAAGCGCCCAAGTATAGACTGACCAGCCGGGTTGGGGGCGTTCGCAATCACCGTCAATCCACCACCAGTAACAGCCCCTGCTACAACCGCATATTTCGAAATTGGAGCAAGGTTAGGCACTAATGTCGCGAGGTAAGTAATCGCCGCATTGTCATTGAAAGCTGTCAGGATTGTGGCGGTCAGCATCAAAGGCAATTCAGCTAGCGAACCCAGCACAGGAGCGATCCACCAGGCCTGCAGGCCGCCGTGAGTTATCAAGCCGCCCAGAAAAAAGCCAACCATGATAGGCCCTTTGAGTTCAACCTTGTTCTGGTGAGTTGCGGTGAGTGACATAAATCCCAGGAAAAAAAGCATACCCGAGATGAACATGACAGGGTAATGCGCATTAAAGACTGTCCAGGCCAGAAAACAGAGATGCACCAGCGTGATCCACCAAGGTATTGGTGTTTCACGCTCGGCCCACATGGCTTCGAATTCTTCGTGGCTCATCTGACCCGGTTTTAATTTCTGCACTTCCGGAGTATCAAAATTAGCGCTTGCTTCTACGTCATCCTGCTTGCCCATTTTGGCGAACTGACCACGAAAGATAATGAAGTAAAGCACATTGGAGATGAGGATTCCCAAAGCTGCCTTCCAGCCAAAATTAGCAGCCATAAAACCCATGCTCCAATCCCAGGGTGCAGCAACCATCAGTACCGGCGGTGCCGCAAAATGAGTTAGTGTACCCCCTACTGAGATGTTTACAAAGAGCAAGCCAATCGTGGCATAGGCAAATCCGGAAGACGGCTTATACTTGTAAAATTGACTTGCCAGTAGAAGGGCGGCAATCGTAATTGCAGCAGGTTCAGTGATGAAAGAACCAAGCAGTGGAGCAATCAGCAGGATAGAGAACCACCAGGCTGCTTTACTGTGACCGCCTAATCCTGCGGCAAGTCCGAGCAATTGCTCAGCAACCTTAACCACCGGCCTCGTGGACGCAATTGCCATGATAACAACTACAAACATTGGTTCAATGAAAACACGGTCATAAACCATATAATTCTTAAAAGTCGTCCAATCGAAAAAGCCCATTGTGACAAACAACAAAGCAATGACCCACATTCCAAAAACCACCTCCACTTCTCCAAGAAAGTGAAAAAGCTCTGCTTTGAAGGGGATGTCGTGTTTTATTTCCTCTTCAGAGGCTCCGGCTGCCTTCATACGCTCGTCATGTTCTTCATGAATCAGATGCGCTTTGGCCGTAAGTTTGTTGGCCATAAATGTATGCAGGATGGCAATCAGAAAAATCAGTGAGGCTATTAGATTGAATGAATTGGCGCTAATGCGATGCGAAAGTATCTCGCCCACACTGCCGCCCACAGGATCACGATAGTTTTCAACACCGTGTATCTTGTCACAGCCTGCTTCAATAAACTTTGCTGAACCAAGATCTTCAGAGTAGCAACTGAGTGGGACAGGAAATGGAGCACGTTCATTTTGCCCACCTACTGAAGAGTAGATACTCGTACTTATTAAAGCAAGAACTCCAAGCGTAAAAAACCATTTTGCAAATCGATACATGTTTTTCCTCAAGAAAGGGTTATTTCATCAAACTTAATTTGGGAAATTTTTTCACCTTTTGATCAAAACCAGCAGGCCGGAGAAGAGAAATGCAGAATGTATTCCGAAATTCACTGAAAATTATTTCAGCATCAGTCTGTAACTTCTACTCCTGCGTTTTGAGACTGTATTGGATCCTGAACATCCTGTGGAATACCCATGAAGACCAAACCCAAAATGATGGTAGGAATAAGAGCTCCCATTGCGAGTTTTGCGGGGTTTACTCCACCAGGAAAAAATTTTGACAAAATAGATTGTCCCGCCGGATTTGGAGCATTGGCAATCACGGTTAACCCGCCACCTGTCACTGCACCTGCAACAACCGCATATTTTGCCGTAATGGAAAATTCAGGAACTAAGGTGCTCAGGAAGGTAATTGCCGCATTATCATTGAATGCAGTCAGGACTGTTGCTGTCAGCATTAATGGTAAATCTCCGAGTGAACCCAGCACAGGTGCAATCCACCAGGCCTGCATTCCTCCATGGGTAACTAAACCTGCCAGAAAAAAACCTACCAGCAAAGGCGATTTCAAACTGATATGACTTTGATGCGGTTTGGTTGCAATTGCAAAACCGAGGAAGAACAGGAAGCCTCCGATGAAAAGCGGTGGATAGTGCGCATTTAAAACAGTCCAGCCCATGAAGAGAATATGAACTAAAGTGATCCAAAGCGGTACATAATCTTCCTGATGATCTGCGGATTTTTCAACTGAAACCGCTTTTACGGAAACAGAGGCTAACTGCGCAAACTCACGTTTAAAGGCCATGAAATATAGAATATTTGAAATAACAATTCCCAAAAATGCTTTCCAACCGAAATTCAGGGCCATAAAGGGCATTGTCCATTCCCACTTTGCTGCCACCATCAATACCGGCGGGGCTGCAAAATGGGTGATTGTCCCTCCTACTGAAACATTGACGAAGAGAATCCCGATCGTAGCGTAAGCAAGTTTGCTGGAAGGTTTAAGACGGTAGAACTGCTCTGCCAGGAGCATTGCCCCAATTGTCATTGCGGCTGGCTCGGTAATAAAAGAACCCAACAAAGGTGCCAAGGTAAGAATAGAAAGCCACCAGGCACCTGGAGAGTGTTTCCCCAGGGCAGCAAATTTGCCCATGATTTGTTTCGCGAACAGCATAATTGGACGCGTTGAGGACAGTGCCATAATAACCACAACAAACATAGGCTCGGTAAAATTAACCGTGTGTGCGATGTAATTTTTAAAAGTGTCCCAGTCATAAAATGAAACGGTTACCGCACCAAGGGCCAAAACCCAAATCCCGAAAATAGCTTCAACCTCTCCGAAGAAATGTAGTATCTCTGCCAGGAAAGGAGGATTATGCTCAATTTCTTCTTCAGATTTCCCTTCCGCTCTCATTTTTTTTGCATGCTTTTGTTCCAGTTTTCCGGCAATCACCGTAATTTTTGCTGCAAAAAAAGTGTGCAGAATTGCAAATAAAAAGATGAGAGAAGCCCAGAGATTAAAGGGAGTATGCCCTATCCGGTTTGTTAAGACTGCCATGATTTCACCACTTTTAATTAGGTCAGCATCACCATAGTCATCAAGTGGTACAGGGAAAGGCAGGGCTTCAACCGCTCCGCCCGCAAAAGCAATTACCGACAGTCCTCCAAAAATGACAAGTCCAAGACAATATTTTCGTATATTTTTCATTTAACAACACCGATCATAAAAATTAATATTAAAGAGCATATTTATTAATACTCTACCCTTTTCTCTGATTACTGCAAAGTTTAAAAGCAGTCAAAACAAAAAATAAGCCACTAATTTGACGTGATTTTATTGGTTAATTCTGCAATAATATGCGAACAGCTTCAAAATTTTTATTACTTTTCAATAAATTTATGGCCAAAAAAACGAAACCGAAAAAATCCGGAATGCTTAAGCGCCAACAGCAAAAGCGCCAAAAAAAAATGCTCCGTCGGCGTCAGGTAATGCCTAAGAGAGTATCTCAACAGCCAGGTTCCTCCCAACAACTCGAACAACTTTTAAGTACTTTGCCGACTCTGGCATTTGAACCAGAACTGGCTGATTTGAGTTTGGACAAGACAGAACTCAAGACTCTGCTCGATAGTGACAGTACGGAAGTAGATATCCTGATGGAGTTGCTGACCGAAGACTTTATTGTGGATCTTGACCAGAGACTTGCACGACTGGAAGAAGCAAATCCCGAGAAGTCTATTAAATCTGTTTTGTCAAAAGCAACACGTCATCAAATTGCGAACAGTGAAAAAATTCCGAATCTTTCGAATCCTGTACTCATTGCAATATTCCTGAAAACACGTGCCTCTGTTGAAGGTGTAGAGTTGGATCTTGCAGGTTTGCCTGCAGCAATGGAAGAGTTTGATAAGCGCAATCACGAATTTATTCAGGAACTTACCGACAAAATAGAAACTTCCGGAAAAGAGGAACCCGTTGCGGAAACCGAAGAAGATCTGCTGGAAGATGAGCAACAGGAAGAACATATTCCCGCAGTTGAAGAGAGTGTTTATAAAAAATATGTTGAACTTGTTCCCGCAGAAAAACAGGAACAGGTGGAGGAAGATTTGGATGTCTTCCTGGTGGACTTTCAACCACCGCCTGTGGCTGAGTGGGACTTGAGGTTAGTTAAACGTTTCATGAACAAATGGTTTATAGAAAATGCCAATCCGCTGGAAGAAGATCTGTACAGTATGCGGGAATCGTTATTGAGCCTGTTTCAGTTTCTTGCAGAAGAGAAACTACTTCCGGACACTTTACTTGCTCAGGCAGAAAAATATCTGCAAAGTGAGTAAAGTTTTTTCCTGCAGAAGTGAAAGCGAGTTTCTTAGTTTATATACATAAAAAATGAGCCATAAAAGGTATGTCCAAAATAATGGAAACCGAACCAAACAAGGAACCCTTTCATATTTTGGTCTTAGATGATGAGCACAGTATCCGCTGGGTTTTGGAGCGTACGCTAACTCAGGCAGGATACATCCCTCATCTGGCAACAGATGCTCAGGAAGCCAGACAACTGCTCAGGAAACATGCGATTAGACTGGCTCTTGTTGATATAAATCTTCCCGGACTTGACGGACTTTCATTCACACGGGAGATTTTACAGGAGTATCCGTACCTGTTGACCATCGTAATGACTGGACAGAGCACGATGTACAACACGGTTGAAGCTATGAAAGCCGGTGCTTTTGATTATGTGGCAAAACCTTTCAATATTGACGAAATTGAAAAACTGGTAAAAAGCGCACTGAGTGTACCGCTCCTCACTTCGGAAAGTAACGGACTCAAAAAAGTTAAAGTTGCAGACGATTTGCTGACCGGACAAAGCAAAGTCATGCGCGATCTCTATAAGGCAATTGGACGAGTCGCGGCAACAGATTTGACAGTTCTCATCCAAGGTGAAAGCGGGACCGGGAAGGAACTGATTGCACGTTCAATTCACCAGCATTCTTTACGTGCCGACGAGTCTTTTGTCGCAATTAACTGTGCAGCGATTCCATCAGAGCTGATGGAATCCGAATTGTTCGGTCACGAAAAAGGTGCTTTTACCGGTGCAACTGAACGTAAGCGTGGTAAGCTTGAATTCGCCAGTCAGGGTACTTTGTTTCTGGATGAGATTGGTGATATGCCGATGAGGCTGCAGAGCAAGTTACTGAGAGTTCTGCAGGAAAAACAATTTGAACGACTGGGCGGACACGAACTGATCACAACCGATATGCGTGTGATTGCTGCTACTCACCAGAATCTGGAAAATTTGATTAACAAATCACAGTTCCGCAAAGATCTTTATTACAGGTTGAATGTGTTTCCTGTTGACATTGCACCTTTACGTGAACGTCGGGAAGATATTCCTGTACTGGTTGAACATTTCTTGCAAAAAGGCAGTAAGGAAATGGCAGTTGGACGTAAAGCTGTTGAGCCTGATGCGTTAAAAGTGCTGACTCGTTTTGCCTGGCCGGGGAATATTCGTGAGTTGGAAAATACGGTCAAGAGCTTGATGATCACTAATGTCACCGGTACAATTACCCTGGACTCTTTACCAAAAAACCTGTTCAAAAGTCAGTCCTTAGCAGATTCCGAGGAAACTCTTGAAGATCTTGCTGAACGCAAACTGGAGATACTGGTAAGAGATGCGGTTGAATTAGATAAAGATTCCCTAATGGCGGACGTGCTGCCTCAACTGGAGCGCCCTCTGTTGAGATTGCTGCTGGATAAAACAAAGTGGAATCAGCAAAAAGCCTCAAATATATTAGGTATTAACAGGAATACCTTACGCAAGAAAATAGAAACTCTTGGACTTAAAAATCAAAGAGGCATACAAAAATGAAGAGCGGAATTTCTGCAGCAATGTTTGAGCAGGTTTACGAAGTTATCAGGGAACGCAAACAGAGTTCGCCTGAAAAATCTTATGTTGCTTCTTTGATGACTAAAGGTACTGATGCTATTTTGAAAAAAATCGGTGAAGAATCCGCAGAAGTTATCATCGCAGCAAAAAACAAAAACAGAGATGAGCAAATTCATGAAATCACGGACCTCTGCTTTCACCTGCTCGTCCTGATGGCAGATCAGGGCCTGACGCCGGAAGACATCTCAAGAGAATTTGAAAAACGTTTTGGTCAATCCGGCTTGGAAGAAAAAGCACAGCGCCAATAATTCAACATATAACACACAAAATCAACAATGCCTACCGTAACCAAAACAAAAGTAGCACCGGCAAAAACGACTCCGTCTAAGGTTGAGTCAATGTTCCAACCGTTTAAAATTAACGGAGTACAGTTCCGGAACCGTATCCTTGCTCCACCAACTGTGGACGATCACGCAGATGTAGACGGCAAGGTAACGCCGACACTCATTAAACATTACCGCACCTTAGCCCGTCAGGGAGTCGGCACGATCATTGTCGAATCTGCATATGTGACAAAGCAGGGACGGAGCCATGTAAACCAGTTGGGAATCTCAGAAGAAGAACATCTTGAAGGCCTGGAAAACCTGGCCCGCGGAGTTAAAAAAGAAGGTGCCTCTATCGGAATCCGTATCAGTCATGCGGGCGCACAAACTTCTGAAAGTACCTGCGGTGAACAGCCTGTCGGCCCGTCGGTTTTGAACTTTGGACGCGATTTTGACGTCAGCCGTGAGTTTGATCAGGGCGATGTTGAAGAGATTATCCTGAATTATGTTCATGCGGCTGAACGTGCGGAGGAAGTTGGGATGGATTTCCTCGAAATAAACGGTACTGAACAACAACTGCTTGATCAATGTTGTTGTGTCAAACTTAACTCCCGTATGGACGAATATGGTTCTGCGAAGATTGAAACACGAATGCAGTTGGCACTGGAAGTTGTTAGAGCCATCAAGAATCGTGAATCGGTCAAAATACCAATTAGTTATTACTTTTCTATTTTTGACAAAATTGAAGACGGATTCAAGCCTAAAGACCTTAAACGCATGTTAAAACTGCTGGAAGACGCAGGAGTTGATTTTTTCCATCCTCTGGCAGTTCATGCGATGAACAAGTGCTTTGAAAACAAAGAACCGCTGTGTCAATGGAGTGCAAAATATACTGACAAACCATTGATAATTAATGGTAACATCAAATCTCCGCAGTTACTAGATGAAGCAGCAACAATGGGATGTGCAGACTGGTTTGCAATGGATCAAAGTATTTTTGACCGCCTGCAGTGGTACCAGTTTCTCAAAAGAAAAATCACTCAATAATACTTTAAAGCAGCCAAAATATGTCCCGATCAATAGTTAACACATCAAAGGCACCCGCTCCGGTAGGACCGTACTCACAGGCAGTTCGCTGCGGAAACATGCTCTTCGTTTCAGGACAGGTTCCGCTTGATCCTGAGAGTGGAGAACTAGTGCTGAATTCTTTTGCTGAACAATGTCATCGAGTACTTTTGAATCTGAAAATAATCCTGGAAGCAGGAGGTTCTGCTTTGGGAAATGTGCTGAAAGTTACAATTTACATGCAAAATATAGCACAATTTAATGAGCTAAATGAAATATACTCTGAATATTTCGATGCTTCTAAGCCTGCACGTGCATGTGTAGAAGTCAGTGCTTTACCAAAAGGTGTTGCTGTGGAAATGGATGCAATTGCAGAAATTTCTTCAGGGGACTAATCTTCATCAACATTCAAAATAGTTAAACAAATGCCAGTCTTAAATGTAGCTATTGCCGGATTCGGCACAATTGGCAGTGGCGTCGCTCATGTTTTAGCACAGCACAGTGAACATCCGGATGCAAAAATAAATCTCGCAGGAATTCTGGAACGTGATACTCAGGGGAAATTTGTCCGATCGTGGTTTGAAAAAAATCCGGAATTGTTTTACGAAAGCCCGGAAAAACTTCTTGAGGATCCAGAAGTTGATGTGATAGTCGAGACAATCGGCGGTAGCGGATTTGCACGTGAACTGATCACCAAAGCTTTGCAAAACGGTAAACATGTGATTACTGCGAATAAAGATTTGATTGCGGTACACGGTGCGGAACTGATGGAGGTCGCGCGGGAAAACGGACGTCACCTGCTCTTCGAAGCCGCTGTAGCAGGTGCGATTCCGGTTTTGCGTTTACTGAAAGATTATTTGCAGGTTCAGGATATTCAGGGAATCCGGGCAATCCTAAATGGTACGACAAACTACATTCTCAGTGAAATGGAAACCAATGACCTTTCTTTTGAGGAAGCTCTTTCACAGGCGCAGGATTTGGGATTCGCGGAACAGGATCCCACCAATGATATTAAAGGGATTGATGCACGTTACAAACTGGTAATTCTGACTTATTTAATCACCGGACAATGGTTTGCACCTGAGCAAATCTCTTTGGAAGGTATCGATCATTTGGAACTGGCAGATTTTGAATATGCTGAACGAATGGGACGGAGGATTAAATTGATCGCAAATCTACGACTTAGTGCTCAAGAAAGGGTACAGGTTTATGTTTTACCGCTCATGATTGAAAAAGATGACATCCTCACAAAAATCGCCGGTTCAACAAATGCAGTTACTCTCACAGGAAAATATGCGGAAGACATCACGCTCATCGGTAAGGGTGCCGGCAGCCTGCCGACAGCCTCAGCGATTGTTTCTGACCTGAATAAAGTTCAAAGTCATCCGGAACCATTTCCGCCGCCGGCTGCTTCCAGAAAGTTAGCAATAGAATCGATGGATGAAATAAATTTTCGCCACACTCTACGTTTTGAAGTTCGGGACCATCCTGGAATATTTGGTCACTACGGGAAAATTTTTGAACGGCTTTCTATTAATATTTATGCCCTCGAGCAATTACCTCAGTATCACCGAATTGGTAAAGAAGGTGAGGAAACCGTGATTTTCACTTTGACTCTCCAGAACTGTAAAGAAGGCCTCGTACAAAAAGCTCTTGAGGAAATCAATCAGGCAGACTACATGTTGAAACCGGTCGTCCTCCTCAGAGAAATTGTCTGAAGTTGATATTTGGCAAATCGTCAGTAACCAACTGACAAAAGAATCTCGTCAATAAAATAATGTTCAAATTTATCAACACATACCGGCTGCAGTTACTCATCATTGCCACTTTCATTGGTCTGTTTTTGCTGATGTCTCAAACACATACCAATGAAGGGACATCACGTTTTCAGTCGGTTGCACAAACTGTAACCTACCCCCTGCAGGCATCTGTACACTCAATTGCATCCACTATTAAAAATCTCTGGTATTCTTACATTTCACTGATTGATGTAAACGAAGAAAATAAGCTTCTCCGGCAGCAGCTCTTTGATATGGAGGAGAGGATGAATCAACACATTGAGAATTCAGTCCAGTTTCTCCGTTTGAGAAACCAACTGCTCTTTGCCAAAAATAAAATCAAAGAGAAAATATTTGCGGAAATTATTGGAGAATCTGCGGACAATAACCACGATATTAGTTTGATAAACCGCGGCAGCAATCAACTGGTACAGCGGAACTATGTCGTTCTACGCAAAGAGGGCTTGGTTGGACGTATTCAGTCTGTCTCTCCATTTCAGTCTTCAGTACAATTAATAAAAGATCACCGCAGTCGCGTTCCCGCCTTGATTCAACGTAACCGGATTCGGGGGCTGATTTATGGAACACACGAAGGTTTGGAAATGAGGCAAATAAATCAGCATGCAAATATTAAAATCGGTGACCGTGTCATTTCCAGTGGACTTGGCGGACTTTATCCTAAAGGATTGCTTATAGGCTGGGTTGAAGAAATTCAACATCAAAAGCATGAATTGTTTAAAACAGCAATTGTGGACAGTGCAGTAGATTTTAACCAAATTGAAGAAGTGTTTGTCATCGTCCCTTCTAAAACAGATTCCCACTTATTTATTGATTGATGCGCTTATTTCTGCTTTCTTTGGGTTTGATGTTGATTGGTGTCTGGCTGAACATTGTTTTCAATAATTATGTTCAAATCGGAGGATTAAAAATTAACTGGATACTGATATTCATGTTAATCCTGGCATTCCGTCATTCAAAACTGGTAATTGGATTCGTCGGCATCCTGGCCGGCCTGATGATGGACGCGCTTTCACATGGAATCATGGGACTTTACGGAACATCATTTTTTCTGACATTATTACTTATCAGTCATTTGAATAAATTATTTTACGCAAATACTTTTTTTGCAGTCAGTCTGGCTGTCTTCTTTATGTCGAGTTTTGAAGGTTGGATTTCTCTCTCAATTTTAGGTATGTTCGAGCCAGGATTTGAACTATCCAGCCATCTGCTGACTTTAACTCTTCCACTTGCACTTCTGCAGGGATTAATGACACCTATAATTCTTCAATTTGTAATTTGGAGCGAAAATCTTTTCCTGAGAGATGTCGCGTGAAACCGGATACTCTGGAGTTTGAAGAACTTGACCGGATTCGGATTCGCCTTATAATTTTGGGTGGAGTCGTGATCCTGATTTTTTCTTTGCTCGCATCCCGTCTCTGGTATCTGCAAATTACAGAGGGTCAAAAATACACAGAATTTTCTCAGGGCAACCGTGTCCGTCTTGTTCCGGAACCGGCTTTACGCGGAATTATCTACGACAGAAATGGGGTTATCCTCGCTGAAAACCGACCTGCTTATCAACTGCAGTTGATTAGAGAAGACACACCGGATTTGGAAAGTACTTTGGGAAAGGTGTCGCAAGCACTCAGTCTCTCTTTTGCAGAACTGAATGAAAAAATAAAGGCTAGCCACGATTTAGCTCAGTTTAAACCGATTGTTCTGGTAGATGACCTGGAATACGAAAAAGCCATGTATTTGGAAACATTTCAGGACGATTTCCCAGGTGTATCAATTGTTGTTCAACCACGTAGATTTTATCCGTACAATAACCTGGCTGCGCATCTGATTGGTTATGTAGGAATTGTTCAAGAAGACTGGAAAGAACTGCCTGAAGAGAAGCGCAGTTCCAGTCAGATCGTAGGTCACTCCGGGATTGAACTACTGGAAAACGATTACATGATCGGACTCGATGGCGGGAGACAGGCAGAAGTTGATCATATGGGAAGGGAGATACAGGTCTTAGGAAAACCTGTCGCATCTGTTCCCGGGGAAGATATCCATTTAAACCTTGATATACGCCTCCAAAAGATTGCAACAGAAGCCATGAAGGGTGAAAGCGGCGCGGTGATAGTCACTAAACCCAGGACCGGAGAGATACTGGCTCTGGCTAGTTTCCCGGACTTTGACCCTAACTTATTTTCAGGTGGAATTGATCAGAAAAACTGGAGCAGCCTCTTAGCTAATCCGGAAGACCCTATGGGTAACAAAGCTATACAGGGCTTATATGCTCCCGGTTCAATTTTTAAAATAGTCACAGCATACGCAGGACTTGATCAAGGAGTTATAACTCCACAAACGGAACATGTTTGCAAAGCTGAATTTTTTATTCAAGGGCGAGTCGAACCTTATAAATGCTGGAAAGAAGGCGGTCATGGAAAAGTTAATCTGTTAAAGGCTATTATGGGCTCATGCAATATCTACTTCTACAATACCGGTGTGGGCGCGGGAGTGGATGAGATCCATAAATATGCCAACCTATTTAGGCTTGGGAAAATAACCGGCATGGGCCTCCAAAATGAAAAAGCAGGATTGATTCCAAGTAGTAAATGGAAAATAGCCAACCTCAAAGAACAATGGTACGAGGGTGAAACACCGGTCGCAGCAATCGGTCAGGGCTATATTACCACAACCCCTATGCAGGTAATAAATATGATAAACATCCTTGCAAATGATGGTTTGTGGATGCCTCCCAGTCTTTTTAAAGAACAGGAAGGTATTAGGCCTCAGCAAATTCCTTTAAAAGAAGAATATTTAAGTTTGATCCGAGAGGGCATGGTTGCCGTAGTTAACTCTGAAGGCGGTACCGCCAAAAAAGTTAAATTTGAAGAATTTACTGTTGCTGGAAAAACGGCGACTTCACAAGTCATCAGCCATAAGACACTAGAAACGATGGATAATGAAACAAAGGCCAATAAAATTTTTCAGAATCACGCTTGGTTTGTGGCTTTTGGGCCTGCGGAAGATCCGGAAATTTCCGTTTTAGCTCTTGTCGAACACGGTGGTGGTGGATCAAAAGCAGCTGCACCAGTCGTGCGTAAAATACTGAGTTACTACATCGATAATATTTACATACCAAAAACTGAACAGACTCAGCAAAACAACGTTGAATTAACAAACCGAAAATTCAGTGATCGCCTTAGAACGGCTTTCAATTAAAATATGCAATTCAGGTAGACACCTAACAAAACCTAAAGGTACCTCATACTTTGAAAATAAACTGTTTTAAACTCTCTGATAATGTCCAATTTTTTACAACATAGACCTTTTTGTCTGGCTTCTTCTTCACCACGACGCCAGATGTTACTGAAAAAGTACGGTCTCAAATTTGAGTGCCACTCTCCAACAATTGATGAAACTCCACATAAAAATGAAGCCCCAAAAAGTTTTGTTAAACGGATGTCCAGCGAAAAAGCAAATGCGGTGCATAGTGCATTCCCTGAACTGCCACATGATGTGATCATTCTCGCAGGTGATACAATTGTGTTTTTTGAAGATAACATCCTCGGAAAACCGGAAAATGGAGAACACGCATACTCTATGCTTGAACAATTGAGCGGACAGACTCACCAGGTTTTTTCCGGATTTTCGATTTTAAATAAAGATTCCGCAGAAGAAATTACTGAAGTTATTTGTACGGAAGTACGTTTTCAAAAACTTGCTGATGAAATGCTTGAATGGTACGTCAATTCCGGAGAAGCTTTTGGCAAAGCAGGTGCTTATTCAATTCAGGGTTTAGGAGCAATTTTGGTAGAATCAATCAGTGGATCCTACAACAATGTGGTTGGATTCCCGATCGAAGGTATCATCCCTCATTTAACAGCAAATGACTGGATCTCCTTTGCGGAAAAGGAAAATATGGAGGTCTCCGCATGAAACAGTTTTTAATCACATTCGTTTTAGCATTCATTATCCCGGCAACATTATCAGCGTTTGAACTGGAAAACCGTATCCCTGCTTCAGTCTGGGAACTGGAAATGCGTTTTCAGTTTACTCCGGCTTACAGCCGCGCATTTAACGGTTACGGTCAGGAAGTGCCTTTACAGCAGCTCATGCTCTGGGATCGAGAATGGCGCGATTCTGTTGAAGGTGAACTGCAGCGGCAGGAGCAGCGCTTAGAATTTAGCATGGCATATGGTTTGACGGAAATCTGGATGATAGAGGCAACTGTTCCTCTGGTACAAAGAAAGCAAACCTCTTCGCTAAATTTTACATCCGCGACTTCAAGCCAGCAGATAGTGCTTGACAGTTTAGCTTCCGAAACTCAAAGCGGA
>Ga0066839_10000725_pt1 | contig 14207 bp, 10 predicted proteins | sample ETNtaG_10_FD_66733 | JGI IMG/M metagenome (GOLD analysis project Ga0066839, IMG submission 66733) | Marine microbial and viral communities from oxygen minimum zone, Eastern Pacific Ocean - ETNP201302SV82 | ecosystem: Environmental > Aquatic > Marine > Oceanic | place: Pacific Ocean: Eastern...
CGTCCGAAGAAAAGATCGGCGACGATGAGCACCCTCTCGCGGCGATGCGCACCAAGCCGAATTCCTCGGTGGTGGTCGCCACCCGGCTGGTTAAAAGCGGCGACGCCGACGTCATGGTCTCCATGGGCTCCACGGGCGGTTCCATGGCCAGCGCCGTCCTAACCCTGGGCTTGATGCCGGGCCTGGACCGCCCCTGCATCGGAGGCCCGTTCTTAGGATTGGCCCCCAACACCGTCCTTGTGGACATCGGAGCCAATATCGACTGCCGGCCTGCGTTGCTGCTCAACTTCGCGTCCTTGGGAGTTACCTGGGCGCGCACCTACATGGGCATCGAGAACCCCAGGGTAGCGCTGCTCAGCGTTGGGTCAGAGTCGAACAAGGGAAACAAGCAGGTGCAAGAGGCCTACCAAGTATTCCAAGACAGCGGTATGAACTTCGTTGGCAATGTCGAAGGCATGGACTTCTTCACCGAGAAGGCCGAAGTAATCATCGCCGACGGGTTTGTCGGCAACATCCTGATTAAATTTACCGAGGGTCTCGGCAGGGTGTTCGCCGCATACGCCAACAAACGTTTGGGGTCGGCACTGGACGAAACAACCCTCTCCAAATTCTCCGCCGAATTGGTGCAATTGACCAACCGCACCCGCACCAACGGAGGGCCGCTATTTGGCGTCAACGGGCCAGTGATCGTGGGCCACGGCTCCAGCCGGGCGGACGAGATATTGGCCGCCATCAGCACCGCCGTGCGCTACGTGGACCTGGGCATGGTCGACATCATGAGGGAAGACCTGGTCAGCATGAACAAACAGGCAGAAGCCAAAGCAACCGGCAGCGGCGCGGGCAGGTAGCGACACCAGATGCCCGGTATCGACCTCAGTGGCAAAGTAGCGCTGGTCACCGGGGCTTCCCGGGGCATCGGCTCGGTTGTCGCCATCCGTCTGGCCCAGGCCGGAGCAAAGGTGGGAGTTAATTTCCACGCTAGCTCGGAACTTGCCACCGCGGTCGTCGATAAGATCAACGAGGCCGGTGGGGAAGCCTTCCTTGTTGGCGGCGACGTCTCCCAAGAAGACAAGGCCGAAGCTGTCATAAAGCAGCTTGTGGAACACTTCGGCAGCATCGACATCCTGGTGAATAACGCTGGCATCAACATTGACCAGTTGTTGATCCGCATGAAGACCGAAGACTTCGATAGTGTCATGAACATCAACCTGCGCGGCGCCTTCCTTTGCACTCGCTTCGCCATGACCCACATGATCCGGCAGCGGTCGGGCCGGGTGATCAACATGTCGTCAGTGGTGGGACTCTCCGGTAACCCCGGCCAGGCCAACTACGCCGCTGCCAAAGCCGGTCTGGTGGGTCTGACCAAGGCCGTGGCCCGGGAAGTAGCCTCCCGCAACGTCACCGTCAACGCCCTGGCCCCCGGGTATATCGTCACCTCAATGGTTGAAGAGATCCCCGAGGACAAACAAGACCAGATACTGGCCCGCATCCCCATGGGCCGCTTCGGCACCCCCGAAGATGTGGCCGAGGCTGTGGTCTTTCTCTCCAGCGACGGCGCCAGCTACATCACCGGTCAGGTCCTAACGATCGACGGTGGCATGATCGCCTGATTCCCGTTTTCCGCCTCGGTAAACCCTCTCCCCGGCACAACCCGCAGCCCCTGTATAATACCGGCACGTAAAAATTCCGTACCCGTATCGGAGGTCCGCATGCGCACGACCACCAAATTTCGCCAACTGCTCAAGGAACCGGGGATCATTCAGGCGCCGGGGGCCTATGACTGTCTGACGGCCAAATTGATCCAGCAGGCCGGCTTTCCCGCGGTATACATGACCGGGGCCGGGACTTCCGTGGCGCAACTTGGGTACCCAGACTTGGCATTGGCCTCCATGACCGAGATGGTCCAAAATGCCGCCACCATCACCGAGATATTGGACGTACCGCTGATCGCCGATGCCGACACCGGCTACGGTGGGGTGTTGAACGTGCGAAGGACCGTTAGGCAGTACGAGCGGGCCGGTGTTGCCGCTATCCATATAGAAGACCAGGAGTCGCCCAAGCGCTGCGGCCATCTGGACGACAAGAAGGTCATTTCCACTGAGGACATGGTCCAGAAGATACGGGCCGCGGTGGACGCCCGCACCGACGACGACTTCACCATCATCGTGCGCACCGACTCCATCGCCGTTACCGGGTGGGATGACGCCATGCAACGCTGCGACGAATACGTTAAGGCCGGGGCCGACGCGTTGTTCGTCGAGGCCCTACGTACTCCGGAAGAGGTGGAGCGCGCCGCCAAGAATCTCGATATTCCCCTGCTGTTTAACTTCGTGGAATCCGGAAAGTCTCCGTTGCTGCCGGCCTCCAAGTTGGAGAGACTTGGGTTCAAGATCGTGATCTATCCGGCCAGCGCCCTGCTGTCGGTAACCCACATCGTTGGGCAGGTCATGGCCCAGTTGAAAGAGACCGGCACCACCGCCCACCTGATGGACAACATGGTCAGCCTTGAGGCTTGCTTCGAGGCCATGGGTCTCTCCAGCATGCTGCTTGAGGACGCCCAGTTCGCCCAGCCCACCATAGGCGTGTAGCACTCGTTCCGAGTACCTAAACTTCTGACTACTTCAGCACGATGGGAACTTTTACTCGGTGACTTACATCTCTAAGTAAGAGATATGGCACAGAGCAGTTCAAATATCGGTCCAGACGGCGAGCGGTTTTTAGAAAAGCTGCCTAGCGAATTGTCCCGCTGGGAAGCCTTTGACGTCATAACGGCCGAGCAAAGCCAGGCCGGCTGTCTTTCGGCATCGACACCTTCTTTATCCCGGAGGGCACAGGGCACATTATTGGACGGTCCAGAGACGTGAAGGCTTTGGTGTCGGTCAATTCTTCGGGGCCTGCGTTGATTGAAGACCTGATCGTGGACGGTCTGCCATTTGACCCAAGAAAATCGACCCAACCCTTTCAGCCGCTGGGAGATGCGAACCTGCCTCCCGGGCAAATCCGGCCGCAGTCAGGCGGAACGGGTTCGAGCGGCGTCGACGAGTTCATCATCGGCGTGAACGGCGATATTTGCAATTCCAAAGCAAAGTCATGCTCACATTGCCCGATGTGGAGATCAAGGTGACTTTCAACAATTCATCCAGGATCAACTCGCAATCTGGTGATCGTACAAGCGAATACCAGAAACACGATGGCAGCAGACGGTATGGTCGCCGGAATAGCCAATAATTGGGTGCCTTCAGGAGACTCCAGGGTGATTGCCAGCACGAGGTTGCTAGCTCCCGAGTCCACCAGTGAAATGAGATTCATGGCGCCTGCGCCCGGCGAATACCAGTTCGTGTGCACCTTCCCCAGCCGTAACTTGACCATGTTCGGTAGCTTTATAGTGTTGGAGTCGGCGACAGAAGTTGAGCCGCTGCGCAAGCCATAAAGAGAGGCAGAGACATGCCAAACGTAGTGCTGGTTATAGACATGGTTAAAGGGTTCCTGGAACCGGGCCATAATCTCTACTGCGGCGATGAGTCGCGGAAGATCATACCCAGGGTCCATGGCCTGCTGGAGCGGGAGCGGGCGGCCGGCTCCAACATCCTCTTCATATCGGATCACCATGACCCCGACGACCTGGAGTTTCAGGTGTTCCCAGTCCATTGCGTGAAGGGCACTTCGGAACCCGACGTGATACCGGAGTTGTCTGAGTTTGTGACCGGTGACAACATCATACCCAAAAGCCGGTACAGCGGCTTCTTCAACACTCCATTAGAAGGCAGGTTGGCTGCCATGAATCCAGAGAAGATAATAATCTGCGGCGTTTGCACCGACATTTGCGTCCTGCACACCGCCTCCGACGCCCGCAACCGGGACTACTCCGTGGAAGTCCCGGCAGACTGTGTGGCCAGCTTCAAACACGACGCCCATAAGTGGGCGCTTTCCCATCTGACAGACATCCTGGGCGCAAAGGTGGTTTAGACACGCCGTTCAACCTTGCTATTGCCGGAAACTCCCAGGTATCATGAGCCTAATATTCTGGTCGTGAACGGGCCTGACAACTAAGGAAGTCGCGATGCTCTATCGCACATACCGGTATTCCCAATGGGACGGCAGTCAACGGATCTTCGAATTTGACGCCGACCAGTTAATGGACTTCCTCTCCGACGACATCCTCAACCATGGCGATGTCATGCAAGCGCTGCGGGACATGATGCGTCAGGGGATGCAAGACCGCGACGGACAGCAGATGCCGGGCCTGCGGGAACTCATGGAGCAGCTCAAGAACCAGCGCCGCGAACAACTACAACAACACAACATGGACTCGGTGGTCGACGACCTCAAGGAACGCCTGGAAGACATCGTCAAGACCGAGCGGGAAGGCGTTAATCGCCGGTTGGACGAGGCCTCAAAGCAGGTCGAGAACGACGAAAGCGACGACAAGTCCCAGCAAGAAAACCTGCTGGACCTGCTGAAGAAGCGCGCCGACAACAACCAAGAGAAGCTGGATGCTCTGCCCGAAAGCCCCGCCGGCCAGATCAAAGAATTGCTGGAGTATGACTTCATGGACCCCGAGGCCCAGCAGAAGTTCCAAGACTTGCTGGACCAACTAAAGAGCCAGATGGCCCAGAACATGGGCCAGCAGATGATGGACCAGGTCCAGGGCATGTCTGAAGACGACATGGCCGCCTCTCGCGAGATGATGCAGGCGATCAACCAGATGATCGGGGACAAGCTGGCTGGTCGAGAACCGGACTTCGATGGCTTCATGCAGAATTTCGGCCAGAATTTCGGCGGCAACCCGCCCCAGAGTTTCGAAGAGCTGATGGAGCAGTTGCAGCAGCAGCTAGCTCAGATGCAGTCAATGCTCGATAGCATGTCCCCGGAAGCCCGCCGCGAGATGGAAGACGCCCTGGCCCAAGCACTGGACCCCGAGACCCAGCAGACCATGGCCCAGTTCGCCTCCCTGATGGAACAACTCATGCCCATGGACGACCTGCGCCGTCAGTACCCATTCTTAGGGGACGACAGCATGAGCATGGAGCAGGCCATGGAGATGATGCGCGGCCTACAGGAACTGGACCAACTGGAACAGTCCCTGCAAGACGCCATGCGCACCGGGAATCTGGATGATATCGACCCCGAAAAGCTGGCCGAACTGCTGGGAGACGAGGCCCGAAAAGTCTACGACGAACTGGACCGCCTGCGGAAGCTGCTCCAAGAGTCAGGATACGTGACCAACGACGACAAGATGAACCTCACCGCCCGTGGCATCCGCCGCATCGGTCAGAAGGCGCTGAAAGAGGTCTTCACCCACCTGAAGAAAGACCGCATGGGCAACCATCAGATGGACGCCCGCGGCGCCAACGGCGACCTACTTGGCGAGACGAAGCCATATGAATTCGGTGACCCGTTCCAGGTTGACCTACAAACCACGGTCAAGAACGCCGTGCTTCGGGGCGGACCCCAGGTGCCGGTGAAGCTTAGCCCAGAGGACTTTGAGGTATTCCGGAATGAGCACATGACTCGTTCCTCAACCGTCCTTCTGTTGGACCAGAGCCGATCCATGGGTCTGTTCAACAACTGGCAGGCGGCGAAGAAGGTCACCCTGGCCCTGATGGCGCTTATGCGCAGCCAATACCCCAGGGACAGCCTCCATATCGTCGGGTTCTCCGACTACGCCCGGGAGATCAAGGAAGAAGAGCTGGCCAAATGCACCTGGAACGCCTGGGTGTCGGGAACCAACCTGCATCACGCACTGATGCTGTCACGGAAGTTGCTGTCCAAAGAGAAGGGTGGCACCCGCCAGATATTGGTGGTGACCGACGGCGAACCAACCGCCCACCTGGAAGGCGACCGGGCCTTCTTCGCCTATCCGCCCAGCCACCGCACCGAGCTTGAGACCCTGAAAGAAGTGCGAAAGTGCACCCAAGAAGACATCCTGATCAACACCTTCATGCTGGAGAACAACTACCAGTTGGTCAACTTTGTGGAACGCATGACCCGCATCAACAGCGGCCGCGCCTTCTACAGCAGCGCCGCCAACCTGGGCGAGTACCTCCTAGTAGACTACGTAACCAACCGCCGTAGACGTGTTTCAGCTTAACCAGAGTCAGTTAGAACAAACATCCCTTCCCCCGTCGTCCTTCGGCGGAAGGAGGGAAAGGTTAGGATGAGGGCCTCTGCCTCTCGCACAACGGACGCTGAGGTTCCGCAGTACCTCCTCTTCCGCAGAGAGAATGGCTCTGTTAAGATAAGTAAACAATCGAATAACCAAGGGTCGTGAGGCCGGTCTGAATCAGTCCCGGCCACACTTTTAAGACGGTCCTGTGAGGCTGGCAAAGTAGAGCGCCCCAAAACTCCACTGAGTGCGTCAGTGCACCCTTTGTGTGAGCCGCTCATGCCCTTGCCAGCAGATGGTAAGGGTTTTTTATTGCCTGCTAAAGGCCGGGTAAGCAAATGCAAGAACGACAGATAATGAACCGGGAGGACGTGCGCCGGGCCCTGGCCAGGGTGGCTCACGAGATCCTTGAACACAACAGGGGCGCGGAAGACCTCATTATCGTGGGAATTCACACCAGAGGGGTCCATATTGCCCGGCGTATCGCCGCAAACCTGGCGGAGTCCGAGGGTATCGACGTGCCGGTGGCAACGCTGGATGTCAGCTTCTACCGGGACGATCTCCGGGTCCGCGACCAGACCCAGACCAAGGTTATGCCCACGGACATCCCAATGGGTATCCAGGGCAAGCGTCTGGTGCTGGTGGATGACGTTCTTTACACCGGCCGGACCATCCGGGCCGCCATGGACGCCCTGGTGGACTTTGGCCGCCCTGAGCAAATCCAGTTGGCCATCCTGCTGGACCGGGGCCACCGCGAGCTGCCCATCCGGGCCGATTACGTTGGCCAGAACCTGCCAACGGCCCTGGAAGAGCGGGTGAAGGTCCGCTTGATGGAGACCGACGGCACGGACGAAGTCGCCCTGGTATTTGAATCCCTGATTGATGAAGACCAAGAATCGACCGAAGAGCAACAGTCTTAGGAATTGTCGCTATGAGCCTTTCTAGAACGATCGACACACCAGAGATAGGCGGGGTTCAGGGCCCTGAACCCGCGCCTCGGAAGCATGTCTTGGACTTGGACGACTTCTCTCAAGAGGAGATCTCCATCGTCCTGGAGTCCGCCCGCAGCATGAAAGAGGTGCTGGGACGGGACATCAAGAAAGTGCCGGCCCTGCGCGGCAAGGTCGTTGTGACCCTGTTCTACGAGGCCAGCACCCGCACTCGGGTTTCCTTCGAGGAAGCGGGGAAAGTACTGAGTGCCGACGTGATCAATATTTCGGCTTCCGGCAGCAGTACAGAGAAAGGCGAATCGCTTTTGAACACCGGGCTGACCATCCAGGCCATGGGCGTGGACACCATCGTCATACGCCACCCCCATTCCGGAGCGCCCCACCTGCTGGCCCAGCACCTGGATAAGGTCAGTATCATCAACGCCGGAGACGGCCTACACGCCCACCCAACCCAGGCCCTGTTGGACCTGTACACCGTCCAGGACAAGCTGGGCAGCCTAGAGGGTATGAAGGTGGTCATCGTGGGCGACGTGCTCCATAGCCGGGTGGCCCGCTCCGACATCTGGGGGTTCGCCAAGATGGGGGCCAAAGTGGTCCTGTCCGGCCCCGCCACCCTGATGCCGACCGACCTGATGCGCACCAGCGGCGACCTCGCCCGGTCGTCCTTCGCCTCCCTGGTTGAGGTCGACACTGACTTGGATCGGGCCATCGAAGGGGCCGACGTGGTCATGGCCTTGCGCCTGCAACAAGAACGGCAGCACACCGGGTACCTCCCCAGCCTGCGGGAGTACATCCGCCGCTGGCAGGTCAACGAGGACCGCCTGGAGAAAGCCAAGCCCGGAGTCATGGTCATGCACCCTGGCCCCATGAACGAAGGCATCGAGATCGGCAATAGCATCGCCCACGGCGGGAATTCAGTGATCGAAAACCAGGTGACCAACGGAGTCGCCGTGCGTATGGCGCTGCTTTACCAATTGACCATCGGATCCGGCCAGGAAGTCTAGGGTAAAAATCCCAGGGTTCAATCGTAATTCAGCACGCGGGAGAGGTGTGTGGAAACGGAAAACGTAGTGATTCGCCACGCCAGGATAATTGACCCCAGCCGGAAGTTGGACCGGGTAGGCGACATCTTGCTTGGCAACTGGGAGATCGTCGCCGCCGGTAGGCTGGGGGTTGACCGCATCCCCGACGGCTGCAAGGTCATTGACGGCACCGGCCTTGTGGCCAGCCCTGGGTTCATCGACCTGCACTGCCATCTTCGGGAACCGGGCTTCGAGTATAAAGAGACCATCGCCGCCGGCTCCAAGGCCGCGGCCAAGGGCGGGTTTACCACCCTCTGCGCTATGCCCAACACCGACCCTCCCATCGACAACGCCGCGGTGGTCGAATTCATCCAGCAGAAAGCCCGCCAGGACTCTTTGGTCCGCATACTGCCGATCGGCTGTGTCACCAAGGAGCGGAAGGGTCACGAACTGGCGGAGATGGAAGAACTGGCCAGCGCCGGTGTGGTGGCTTTCAGCGATGACGGCGACCCGGTGTACGACGCCAATTTGATGCGCCTGGCCCTGATCTACAGCCTGGACCTGGGCTTGCCCATCAGCAACCACTGCCAGGACAAGTCGTTGTCTTGCAACGGGGTCATGGCTGAAGGTCCGGTGGCGACCCACTTGGGCTTGGACGGCATCCCAGCGGCGGCGGAAGAAGCCATGATAGCCAGGGATATCGCCCTGGCCGGGGCGACTGGCGGAAGGCTCCACGTGGCCCACCTCAGCACCGCCGGCAGCGTGCCTCTGGTCCGCGAGGCCAAAGAACGGGGGCTTTCGGTGACCGCCGAGGTCTGTCCCCACCATCTGACCACCACCGACCAATGGGTACTGGGCCGCAAGGACGAGCCCGCTGCGGCGGCTGGCAATCTGGCCTACGACACGAGCACCAAGGTCTACCCGCCGCTACGTTCCCAGAGGGACGTCGACATTCTTGTATCAGCCCTCGCCGAAGGCGTAATCGACTGTATCGCCACCGACCACGCCCCTCAAGATTTGACCAGCAAGCAGGTGACCTACCAGGAAGCCGCCTTCGGCATCAGCGTTTTGGAGACCGCATTGGGCTCGCTACTGCAGTTGGTACATACCAAGAAACTGAGCATGGGCGCCATGGTCGACCGACTAACCACCGGGCCGGCCAGGGTATTGGGCGAGAGCTACTCCGACCTGGCGTCGCTGCAGCCCGGCACCGCCGCCGACCTAGTCCTCTTCGACCCGGAACAGGAATGGACGGTGGACACCTCCGAATTCGAGTCCAAGGGCAAGAATACGCCCCTGGAGGGCACCACTCTAAAAGGTCGGGTGATGGCTACATTCGCCTCGGGACGCATGGTCTACCAAGCGCCGCGACTCAAGATCGAAGAGTTTAGGGCCAAGGTCTAAACGGCAGAAAATAACTAACGAAATCTAATAAACGGAAGGGTGCGATAGATTGCAAGGGCCAGCCTATCTGGTTTTACAAGACGGCTCCGTACACCAGGGTGTCGGGTTCGGCGCCGAGGCGGAAGGCCTCGGCGAAGTGGTGTTCAACACCAGCATGACCGGTTATCAGGAGGTCCTGACCGACCCGTCATACGCCGGGCAACTGGTGACTTTGACCTATCCCCTGGTCGGCAACTACGGCATCAATCCCCAGGACCACGAGTCCTCCCGTATACAGGTGGGCGGGCTGATCGTCCGAGAGAATTGTGACCTGCCCAGTCACGGGCGCAGCGAACGGACCCTGCACGAGTTCCTGGCCAGCCAGGGCATCCCAGGCATCGCAGAGATCGACACCAGAGCGGTAACACGGCGGCTGCGCTCCCAAGGCGTGATGCTGGGCATCATCACCAATGGCGGCCCGGATGCGGCGTTAAGGCGGCTGCAGGACTCGCCAGCCTACCATGACCGGGACTACGTTGCCACAGTCACGACCAGCGAAGAATATGACTGGGATAACGGGGAAGAAGACGCCAAGCACCGGATACTGGTCGCCGACTGCGGCCTGAAGTACAGCATCCTGCAGCAACTGCGCCGGCGGGGCTGCCGGGTGACGGTGGTGCCCGCGGCCACTCCAGCCGAGGAGATGTTGGCCATGAAGCCGTCCGGGATACTATTCTCTCCCGGACCCGGCGACCCCAAGCTGCTAGACTACGTGGTGGATAACACTCGAAAAGTATTGGGCCGTGTTCCGGTCATGGGGATCTGTCTGGGCCATCAGATCATCGCCCGTGCTTTGGGCGCTGAAACCTTCAAGCTGAAATTCGGCCACCGGGGCGGGAACCACCCGGTGAAAGACCTGGCCGACGGCCGCGTTTACATAACATCTCAGAACCATGGTTACGCTGTGAGTCCCGACAAATTACCGTCAGGCTTGGAAGTCTCACATATCAACTTAAATGACCAAACTGTGGAAGGATTTCGCCATAAATCGCTCCCCCTCTTTACCATACAATATCACTCTGAGGCTTCACCTGGGCCCAGGGACAACGAATATCTCTTCGACCAGTTTATCGAAATGCTCGAAGATCTTAACGGTTAATGTCTCTCTAGTTCAGGCCCGGAAGCCCGAATTGTTTTCGGAGGATGCCACTGACCCAACGGCGATCTGCAAATAGGGCAATCTAAAAAGCCCAACTACGATTCCGACCCCAACAGGCGTGTTATTTTTGGAGGATTATTTATGTCTTCATTCGCCATGTTTTTGCTGGAGGGGGGTGTGGATGTGGCGGTGGCGGTGGATTTTGAGAAAGTTGCCTCTTTACTAGATGAGGAAACGGCCCAATATTCATGTGGTGAGTACGTTTACAAAATTAGATCAGGCAAAGGGACTCTAGGACAACATTGGGACCTGGTGATAGACGCCATGGACCCCAATATGGAAGGACAACCCCTGTTTCCCCTGGGACGTATCGAGATCGAACCGGAAGGCGACGGGATGGTGAACCTCAGAGTTCCACCCCGGATCCAACAGACGGTTCATGGAGAGGATGCCGCCGATTGGGACGGAAAACTCTTCGGCTCGTACGTCTCTCAACTGCTGAATTCGTTGGCTTCTCGGCAACTCATAGAATTGCCAGGAGCGCTGCCTATCGGTTAATTCGCAGCGATTTCCGGCCGTACCGGATGGCATATAGCCAAAAAGCATGGCTGGGTATAATATCGGTAGTAGATTAACTCAGACTCCAATATGGGGCCGTGGCCGCAGAGCACTGCGGAAAGGGTGGCTAACATACCCGACAAGCCAAAAAAGGTGCTCGTGATCGGTTCCGGCCCCATTGTTATTGGGCAGGCCGCAGAATTCGATTACGCAGGCACCCAGGCTTGCAAATCCCTCCGGGAGGAGGGCGTTACAACCGTCCTGGTCAACTCCAATCCGGCGACCATCATGACCGACCAGGGCATCGCAGACCGCGTATATATCGAGCCGCTTACCGTGGAGGTTCTGGAAAGGATCATTAATAGGGAGCGGCCCGATGGCATTCTGCCCACCCTCGGCGGCCAGACCGGCCTCAACCTGGCCGTGGCCCTGGCCGATGCTGGCATCTTGGAAAAGTACGACGTCGGTCTTTTGGGAACTCCCCTAGAGACCATCCGTCGCTCTGAGGACCGCGATTTCTTCCGCAGCTTTCTCCACGAGATAGATGAGCCCGAACCCGAGAACATAAGCGTCAACACCATGGACGAGGCCTGGGCCGCCGCCGAGCGGATGGGCCTGCCTCTGGTGGTTCGGCCCGCCTACACTCTGGGCGGCAGCGGCGGTGGAATCGCCAACACCGAACAAGAGTTCGAGACCTTCGCCCGCACCGGCCTAGCGGCCAGCCCCATCTCCCAGGTGCTACTGGAGCGCTCGCTGGTCGGCTGGAAAGAGATCGAGTACGAGGTGATGCGGGACAGCGCCGACAATTGCATCACCATCTGCAACATGGAAAACATGGACCCCATGGGTGTCCATACCGGCGATAGCATCGTAGTAGCCCCGAGCCAGACCCTCAGCGACCCGGAATACCAGATGCTGCGTACGGCCAGCATCAAAATCATCCGCGGGCTGGGCATCGAGGGCGGGTGCAACGTCCAATTTGCCCTGCAACCCCATCCCCGGGTCTCCGAGGCCCTGGGTCAAGAATGGAAGCCTGAATCGCCCTATTACGTGATCGAGGTCAACCCCAGGGTTAGCCGGAGCTCGGCACTGGCCAGCAAGGCAACCGGCTACCCGATCGCCAGGGTCGCCGCCAAGATAGCGGTGGGCAAGAAACTGGACGAGATCGAAAACGCGGTCACCAAACAGACCACGGCTGCCTTCGAACCGGCCCTGGATTACTGTGTGCTGAAGATACCTCGGTGGCCCTTCGATAAGTTCCCTCACGGCGACCGGCGCACCACCACCCAGATGAAGGCCACCGGCGAGGTCATGGTCATCGAGCGGTCCTTCGAGGCTGCCCTGCAGAAGGGCGCCCGCGCGCTGGAACTCAGCGGCCGCACTCTGCTCTGGGAGGACCCGTCCTGGCGGACACCTGGGAAACTATCTTTGGAAGATCTACCCTTGGGACCCAACGACGAGCGGCTTTGGGGGCTGATGTCGGCCCTACGGCAGAGCGCCACGGTCGACGAGCTGGTTGAGCACACCTACATCGAACCATGGTTCATAAACGCACTGGAACGCATCGTGAAGATGGAGCGCCGCCTGCTGGGCGAAGAGCTCACCCCCAGCCTGCTCAAGTCCGCGAAACGCATGGGCTTTTCCGATAGCCAGGTGGGCACTCTGGCCGATATGCTGCCGGAGCAGGTGCGGAACCAGCGCCACGAGTGGGGCCTGAGGCCGGTGTACAAGACCGTGGACACCTGTGCCGCTGAATTCGAGGCCGTCACTCCGTATTACTACAGCACCTACGACCAAGAGAATGAAGCGACGCCACTGGAAGGTAAGAAAGCGGTGGTCATCGGCAGCGGTCCCATCCGCATCGGCCAGGGTATCGAATTTGACTACTGCAGCGTCCATGCGTCCTGGGCACTCTCAGAGGCCGGGGTCCGCAGCATCATGATCAACTCCAACCCGGAGACCGTATCCACCGACTTCGACGCCAGCGACCGGTTGTACTTCGAGCCCCTGGACGAGGAATCGGTGCGGAACATCTTGGAGAACGAAGAGATCGACGACGAGGCTCCGCCCTCGGTGGTCCAGTTCGGCGGCCAAACGGCCATCAACCTCTCGCAATCTCTGTCCATGGCCGGCCTGCCCATCCTCGGCTCCAGCGCCGAGGCCATCGACATAGCGTCAGACCGGCATAAGTTCGAAGATTTCCTCTCCCGCTTGGGTATCCCCCAGCCACCGGGCGCAGCCGTGACCTCGGTTGAAGAAGCCCTGCAAGTAGCCCAGAACATCGGGTATCCGGCCGTGGTCCGGCCCAGCTACGTTCTTGGTGGGCGGGCCATGGAGATCGTGCAGAACGCCACCGAGTTGATCCACTACCTGACCGCGGCGGTGGAGATGTCCCCCAACAAGCCCGTGCTAATCGACCGGTACCTGGAGGGCAAAGAGTGCGAGGTCGATGCCGTCTGCGACGGCGAACAGGTGCTGATTCCCGGCATCATGGAGCACATAGAACGAGCCGGCGTCCATAGCGGCGACTCCATGGCCATTTACCCCGGCCTGAACCTCACTCCCCGCGAAGTTGATACCATCGTTGACTACACTACCCGTATCGGCTTGGCCCTAGGGGTGAGAGGACTGATGAACGTCCAGTTCGTCATCCACGGGGGCGCCGCCTACCGCAGCCCCAATTCTCCTCAAGACAACACTGAACTCACCACGGTTTACATAATCGAGGTCAACCCCAGAGGCAGCCGGACCATCCCCTTCATATCGAAGCTGACAGGCGTGCCGGTGGCGAAGCTGGCCACCAACGTGATGCTGGGAGAGACCCTGAAGGACCAGGGATACGCCGGGGGTCTATGGCCGTCGCAAGACCTTGTGGGCGTGAAGGCACCGGTGTTCTCCATGGCCAAATTGGTGGGAGTGGACTGGCATCTTGGCCCTGAGATGAAATCCACCGGCGAGGTCATGGGCGTCGACCGGGACTTCCAGATGGCCCTCACTAAGGCGCTGACGGCGGCCAACCTAGACTTGAA
>Ga0066839_10000727_pt1 | contig 14204 bp, 16 predicted proteins | sample ETNtaG_10_FD_66733 | JGI IMG/M metagenome (GOLD analysis project Ga0066839, IMG submission 66733) | Marine microbial and viral communities from oxygen minimum zone, Eastern Pacific Ocean - ETNP201302SV82 | ecosystem: Environmental > Aquatic > Marine > Oceanic | place: Pacific Ocean: Eastern...
CGACGACTTCCCACGCATCCCCCTGTTGTTCGGCCCGTCGCCGATCCACCCGTTGCCGCGCCTCAGCGAGGCCCTGGGTGGTGGGGTGGAGGTCTGGGCGAAGCGGGAGGACTGCAACTCGGGGATCGCCTTCGGCGGCAACAAGGTCCGCAAGCTGGAGTACCTGGTAGCCGAGGCCCTGGAACAGGGTTGCGACACGCTTGTCTCCGTCGGCGGCGTGCAGTCCAACCACACCCGTCAGGTGACCGGGGTGGCCCGGCACCTGGGGCTGGGTGCCGTCACGGTGCAGGAGGGCTGGGTGGACTGGCCGGAGTCGTCCTACGAGAAGGTCGGCAACATCCAGTTGACCCGGATCCTGGGTGGCGACATCCGCATGGACCCGGCCGGGTTCGACATCGGGATCAGGGACAGCTGGAACCGCGCCCTGGAGTCGGTCGAAGCCGCCGGTGGCAGGCCGTACGCCATACCGGCGGGGGCATCGGACCATCCTCTGGGTGGCATGGGGTTCGCCAACTGGGCCCGGGAGGTCGCCGTCCAGGAGGCCCAGCACGACGTGTTCTTCGACCACGTCATCGTCTGCACGGTCACCGGGTCCACACACGCCGGGATGATCGCCGGTTTCGCCCTGGAGGGCCGCCACGACCGGCGGATCCTGGGCATCGACGCCTCCGGCACGCTGGACCAGACGATCGACCAGGTGACCCGGATAGCGACGGCCACCGCTGAGCGGATCCTCGTCGGACGGGACCTGGGGGACGACGAGATCACCGTGCTGGCGGGCTACGAGGGGCCCGCCTACGGCGTTCCGGACGAGCAGACCATCGAGGCGATCCACCTTGCGGCCCGGACCGAGGGGATGATCACGGATCCGGTCTACGAGGGGAAGTCGATGGCCGGCCTCATCGACCTGGTCCGGAGCGGCTCGATCCCACCCGGCTCGAAGGTCCTGTACGCGCACCTCGGCGGACAACCCGCACTACCCGCGTACGCCGGAGCGCCGGGACTCGGCTAGGTGGGCGGCTGGCCCACCGGCAGGCCATCTGGCCGGACCACCGGAACGATCCGGCGCATCGTCCCGCCTAGCTCCGGCTACCGGCGGACACGCCATGCAGGTAGAGGTCGACGGCCAACTCGGGGATGGTCGCCTACCAGTCGACGGTCCAGGCCCTGGTGCCGTCCGACACCCGTGGGCGCGCCTTCGGGTTCTTCGACGTGGTGTGGAACGGTGCCCGGCTGGTGTCCCTCGCCGTGGGCGGGGTGCTGGCCGAGCTGGTCGACGTCCGGTTCGTCTACGTCCTGTCCGCCCTGCTGCTCCTGGCAGCTGCGGCGGTCGGGTTCACGACCCGGATCGAAACCTGAGGGGGACGGTTCCTCGGTCCCTGGTTCAGGTCGGTCGGTCGGCCATGAGGTCGCGGCAGGGCCAATCCTCCACCTCGCCCTGGTACATGGCCCGGAACCGGTCAGCGGGCAGGGGGTCCACCCAGGCGTCGTTTGCGACCAGTGAGGCGGCCAGGGCGCCCAGCGGATCGGCGCACTTGGCTGACCGGCCGTGTCCGCCCACCGCCAGGTACAGGCGACCCGGTACGACGGTGTCTATATAGGTGTGGCCCTGACCGGTGTAGGTGACGACGCAGCGGTGTGTCCGCCAACCCGTCACCTCCATACCCGGATAGGTGGCCTCCATCGAGGGTCGCATCAGCTCGACCAGGTCATCCTCGTCACCGTGCCGGTACCAGGCAGAGATCTCGTCGGGCCGCTCTACCCATCGGTCGCGAATGGTGTTCGCTCCCCACTTGAGCAGCACCGAGCCGTCCGGGTAGGTGGTTGGCGGCGCTGCGTAGATGTCGGCCACTACTGGGTCGTGGATGCCGTAGTGCATCGGCGGAAGGCCGGCCAGGCGTTCCGCCTCGTGCTCGCCGATCTCGGCCAGAAGGACCGTCTCCGTCTTCATCCTCAACGCCAGGGAACGTTCCAGCAGGCCGATCCCGTTCGTGAAGGCACCGGTCGCCACCAGCACCTTCCGGCACCCGATCCTGGTGCCGTCCACCAGCGAGACGGTCGGGGTGGGATCCATGGTCATGCCGGACGCGCCCACGGTGAAGACGTGGGCTCCCGCCGCCGTCGCTGCCCGGAGCTGGGCGGCCACCAGCGCGCGGGGGTTCAGGCACCCGCCGCCAGGCTCGAGGTACCCGACCACGCCCTCCTGGAAGTGGACCTCCGGGTACCGGTCGACCAGCCCGGCGCCGTCCAGCACCTCAATCCCGTGGCCCTCGGGCATGTCCGCCACCAGGTCGCCCAGGCCCTCGTCCTCTTCCGGTCTCGATGCGTAGAGGTAGCCCGACCCCCAGTACACGGGGCGATCGGAGAACTCCTCGATAGCCGGGATCGCCGACCCAGCACGGCGCATCAGCTCGGCTTCGACCGGGTCGGCCCAGACGGTCCGCGTCAGCCTCGTCTCGTCGTAATGGGCGCCGAACGGGCCCGTGTGGGCAGCCGGATCAACCGGTTCGGGCGGTGCGATGACCGCTACGTCCAGGCCACCCTGGGCCAGATGGCGCGCTGCCGACGCGCCGATCATGCCCCCACCGATGACCACTACGTCCAACATGGTGGGAGGGTAGGAGAACCGGCGGTTCAGGACCGCAGCAGGCGCTCGATTGCCGTGACGGCCTCGTCGATCTTGGCGTCGCCTGCGGTCTCACCCTCGAGAACGGCCCCCCGCACGCAGTGGCGGATGTGCTCGTCCAGGAGGCCCACCCCGACCCCCTGCAACGCCTTGGTCACCGAGGAGATCTGGGTGAGCACGTCGATGCAGTAGGTGTCCTCGTCGATGAGGCGCTGCAGGCCGCGGACCTGGCCCTCGATCCGACGCAGCCGGGTGAGGTAGTCGTCCTTGGAGAGGGAGTAGCCGTAGGTAGGGATAGGGGGTACCCTATCATGCATGGAACACCGGTCCACGCGCCGATGACCCGGACCATCGAGCTACCCATCGAGGGCATGACCTGTGCAGCCTGCGCGGCCCGCATCGGTCGAGGCCTGAACGGCCTGGAGGGCGTGGCCGAGGCCAACGTCAACTACGCCACGGCCCGGGCCGTCGTCTCATACGACCCAGACTCCGTGGATCCGGCCACGTTCGACACGACCATCCAGGAGCTCGGCTACGCGGTCGCCGCTGATGGTGCAGACGAGAGCGCCGCCGAGGATGACCTGGCGGAGCTGGGCCGTCGCCTCGTCGCCGCCTTCGTCCTCTCGGTCCCGGCCATGTTGGTCTCGATGGTGCCGGCCCTGCACTTCGGAGGATGGGAGTGGGTGGTGGCAGCCCTCACCACCCCGGTGGTCTGGTGGGTCGGATGGCCGTTCCACCGGGTCGCCCTGCGCAACCTCCGCCACCGCTCCACCACGATGGACACCCTCGTGTCGATGGGAACCGGAGCCGCATGGACCTGGTCCGCCGTTGCCCTCCTGGCCGTGGATGGCGGCCACGTCTACTTCGAGACGGCTGCGGTCATCGTCACGCTGATCCTCCTGGGCCGATGGTTCGAGGCCCGGGCCAAGCGCCGGTCCGTCGACGCCATCCGGGCCCTCGCCGGCCTCGGCGCCAGCACCGCCCGCCTCGTGGACGGCTCCACGATCCCCGTCGAGGATCTGCGTATCGGCATGCGCGTCGTCGTGCGACCCGGCGAGAAGGTCCCCGTCGACGGCCTGGTGGTGGACGGAGCCTCCAGCGTGGACGCCTCCATGATCACCGGCGAACCCGTACCCGTCCCGGTCGGCCTCGGCGACGAGGTGATCGGAGCGACCATCAACGGAAACGGCTCGATCACCGTCGAAGCCGTCCGGGTCGGCAACGAGACGAAGCTGGCCCAGATCATGCGCCTCGTGGACGAGGCGCAGGCATCCACCGCCCCGGTGCAGCGACTCGCCGACCGCGTCTCGGCTGTCTTCGTCCCCACGGCACTCGGGATCGCCGCCGTGACCCTGGTCGGTTGGCTGGCGGCCGGACAGCCGGCGACCGACGCCTTCACCGCTGCGGTGGCCGTGCTGATCATCGCCTGCCCGTGCGCCCTGGGCCTCGCCACCCCGACCGCCATCATGGTCGGTACGGGTCGTGGCGCATCCCTCGGGGTGATCATCAGGGGAGGCGAGGTCCTCGAGGCGACCCGCCAGATCGACCACGTCGTCGTCGACAAGACCGGCACCATCACCGAGGGCCGGATGGAGCTGGTGTCGGTCACGGCGACACCCGGGACGGACCGCAGCGAGGTGCTACGACGGGCAGCCTCCGTCGAATCACGCTCCGAGCACCCGGTTGGAGAGGCGATCGCCGCCGCCACACCGGACCTCCTGCCGGTCTCCGACTTCCAGAACGCCCCCGGCCTGGGAGTGAGAGGCTCGGTCGACGGCCTCCAGGTGGTCGTGGGGCGAAGGCAGATGTTCGACGAGGTCCCGGAGGACCTCGCGTCGGCCATGACCGAGGCTGAGGATGCCGGCGGCACGGCGGTCCTCGCCGGCTGGAACGGCACCGCCCGTGGAGTCCTCGTGGTAGCGGACAGGATCAGGCCGACGAGCGCCGAGGCGGTCACCGCATTCCGGGACCTCGGCCTGGAGGTGACCCTCCTGACCGGCGACAACGGACGGACGGCTCGGACCGTGGCGGCGGCGGTCGGAATCGACCGCGTGCTCGCCGAGGTCATGCCGGAGGACAAGGACGCCGAGATTCAGCGCCTCCAGGCCCAGGGCCACGTCGTGGCAATGGTCGGTGACGGCATCAACGACGCACCGGCCCTGGCACGCGCCGACCTGGGCATCGCCGTGGGCACCGGCACCGACGTGGCCATCGAGACCTCCGACCTCACGATCGTCTCGGGCGACTTGAGGGCCGTGGCCGACGCGATCGCACTCTCGCGACGGACGCTCTCGACCATCAAGGGGAACCTCTTCTGGGCCTTCGCCTACAACACCGCAGCCATCCCGCTGGCCGCCTTCGGCATCCTGAACCCGATGATCGCCGCCGGGGCCATGGGGTTCTCCTCGGTGTTCGTCGTCACCAACTCGCTGCGGCTACGCCGGTTCAACGGCTACCGCCGGCCATCGACAACCCATGGAACAGTTCCGGCCACGGACCACGAGAAGGCGACCACATGACGAACCGGGAGTTCAGCGTTCCGGACATCTTCTGCGACCATTGCAAGCGGGCGATCGAGGAGGCCGTGTTCGCGGTTCCAGATGTCGAATCCGTCGTGGTCACGGTGGACCGGCGGCTGGTCGAGGTCGCCGGCGGCGCGTCGGACGATGCCGTCATAACCGCCATCGGAGAGGCCGGCTACGAGGTTGCTACCGGTTCCTGACCCGACCTGCCTAAGGCGCCAGACACCCAACCAGCGTGGCGGTTCGGAGCCCTACGTCGGGGCGGTGGACCGGATCCCACAATAGTTTGACCACCATGTTCAGAGCCCAGCGATGATCAGCACACCGGTGGTCCTGGCGTTCACCGCCGGCATGGTGGCCGCCTTCAACCCGTGCGGGTTCTCACTGCTCCCGGCATACATCGGCGCGTTCGTGAGCGGGGACGATACGGGCGCCAGCGTCGAGCGTCGGGTCCTCCGGGCGATCCTGGTGGCGTCGGCGGTCTCGATCGGCTTCGTCGTCGTGTTCGCCTCGGCGGGCCTCTTCATCACGCACCTGGCCGGCGGCGTGCGCCGACAGCTCCCCTGGGTGACCATCGGGGTCGGGACAGCCCTCGTCGTCGCCGGCATCTCGATGGTCGCCGGGTGGAAGCCCACGCTGGCGGTCCGGGTCCCGAGGCTGGGTCGAGCCGACGGCGGCCTGGCGTCGATGGTCGGCTACGGGATCACCTACGCCGTGGCATCCCTGTCGTGCACGATCGGGCCGTTCCTGGCGGTGACCGGCACGGCGCTGACCCGCTCGACCCTCCAGGGGGTCGCCACCTACGTCTCGTATTCGCTCGGCATGGGGGTCGTAGTCCTGGGCATCAGCGTGGCCTCGGCGCTGGCCCATTCCGCCGTCTTCAGGAACCTGCGGCGGTTCTCAGCGTCCGTCCCGCGGATCGGGGGCGTGCTGCTCGCCCTCGCCGGCGGCTACGCCATCTGGTACGGGCGCTGGGAGCTCTCGGTCTACGGGGGCGAATTCGGTGCGGACCCCGTCGTCGACATGATCGAGGGCATCCGGCTGGACGTCGTTGAGACCATCGAGTCGATCGGTGCCGGACGCCTCAGCGCCCTGGTAGTAGTGGCCATCGTGATGGCCATCGTGACGGCTCGAACCGGGCGGAGCATGGAAGACAACCGGGCAATGGATGAAGCCCATGGGTCGTCCACCGACAGGTGACCCCCATCGTGTGGTCAACCTCCCCGCCGTGGCACGGAGGTTGACCGACCCGTACTCTCGCCACAGGAGGATCCGATGGCCGAACCAACGCGACCACGGCGTAGCCGACAGGCAGGGCGCACAAGAAGGGCAAGGCGAACCGTGCGGCCCCGTCGGATGGTCGTCGCCTCGGCGGCCATCCTCGTCCTCGGCGGGTTCCTCCTAGCGGGTTGTGGTTCCGAACCGACCGCAACGAGCGGTACACCTGACCTCCAACTCACCAGCGTCGACGGGGAACGGGTTGCCCTCAGCGACTACCTGGGCAGGCCCGTCGCCGTCATGTTCATGCACACCTATTGACCGGTCTGCACCGCGAGTGCCCCCGAGTTGCGGGCGGCCTACGAGAACAACCGGGACGAGGGCTTCATGGTGCTCTCGGTGAGCACCAGGGAGAGCAAGCAGACGATCACGGACTTCATCGCCCGCCACGGCCTGACCTACCCGTTCCTGATGGACCGTGACGGCAGCGCCAGCCTCGACTTCGGCGTGGTGTCGACCCCGACGACCTTCTTCATCGGTCCCGACGGAGCGATCCTGGACTCGAAGGCGGGGATGATCTCCCGGGACTGGCTGGAAGGCCTGATCCGCGAATCCACCAGCACCTAGGGGATCGGTGCCGGGGTGGCGTCCCGGTCAGTCGACGAGCGGCAGGATGCCGCCGGGGAATGGGCCGGAGGCATCGAGGTGCTGGACGACCAGGCCGAGGCGTTCGATGATCCCGAGGCTGTCCTCGATGTGGCCGGTGTGGTCCGGACCGCAGTCACACAGGGCCACCAGGCCCTCGACCATGGCCTCCATGGACTCGACCTGATCGGGTCGTAGGTGGGTACCGGCGATCGCTGCCCCACCCTCGGACAGCACGGCAGCCCGGGGCTGGACGGCGTTGACCCTCACGCCGGTGCCGTGGAGCTGCACGGCCAGGCCGTCGGTGATCCGGTTCAGCGCCGCCTTCGACGCTCCGTAGACGGCGAGCATCTTGGACGTCTCGGTGACGTTGAACGGGGCGCCACCGTGCAGGTTCGCGGTGGCACTCGACACGTTCACGATCCAGCCCTCGCCCCGGTCGACCATGCCGGGCACCACCCGCTGGGCCAGCTCGAGGGGGGCGACCACGTTGGCCTCCATGGACAGGCGCACCCTCTTCGCCGGGAAGTCCAGGATGGATCCCCCGATGTTCGCAGCCGCATTGTTAACGAGCACCGCGATCGGGCCGAGGGCGTCGACCACCTCGTCGACGATCCGGTCCCGGTCCTCGGGATCGGTCAGGTCGGCTACGACGACGACGGCCCGCACGCCGAACGCCCTGATCCGCTCGGCGGTCTCGGTGAGGCTGCCCGGCAGGGTCGGGTGGTGGTCCAGGGTCCTCGCCACGATGGCGACGTCGGCGCCTTCGGCGGCCAGGCGGGTGGCGGCGGCTGCGCCGATGCCCCGGCTGGCACCGGTCACCAGGACGACACGGCCCTCGAATCGCCTCGACATGCCGATGACGGTAATCCGCCCGCATTCCACCGCCCCAATGGAGGGCCCTAGTGTCCGGGCATGTTCGACCTCACGGGACGCACCGCTCTGGTGACAGGAGCCGGACAGAACATCGGTGCGGGCATCGCCCGGGCACTGGGGGCGGCCGGCGCCACCGTGCTGGTCAACGACCTTCGTTCCGAGCGGGCCGAGGAGGTCGTCGAGGCCCTCGTGGCCGACAGCCACGCCGCCGTGGCCGTGGCGTTCGACGTGACCGACCGGGCCGCCATCGACGCGGCGGTCGCCGAGGCGGGTCCCATCGACGTGCTGGTCAACAACGCAGGCAACGGCGGGGCCGAGGCCATGCTCCCGAAGAAATTCGCTGACACCGACCCGGACGACTGGCGGGGACCGATGGAGGTCAACCTGCAGGGAGTGCTGCACTGCTGCCACGCGGTGCTGCCCGGCATGGTCGAGCGGGGCCACGGCCGGATCATCACCATCTCGTCAGCCGCCGGAACCCACGGGGTCGGCATCGGCTTCGCCCCGTACTCGGTGGGCAAGGGCGGCTCGCTGAGCCTCATGCGGAGCCTGGCCCTCGAACACGGACGGGACGGCATCACGGCGAACTCGGTGGCCCTAGGGATCATGGACTCGGTCCGGGCCGAGACGGCTGCCGCCCTCACCAAGACGATCCCCGTCGGCAGGCTGGGATCACCCGACGATGTCGGTGCAGCCTGCCTGTGGCTGGCATCGGACGAGGCCGGCTGGATCACCGGCCAGACGATCGGCCTGAACGGCGGTGCCTTCACGTCGTGAGCAGGCCCATTCGCCAAGTAGCTGAGGAGACCCTTCTGGCTTTCCTGCTGGTCGGTCAGGAATCAGAGTCCGTCACTATGTAGCAGCGTTCCCCGGTTCAGTTCTGGACCGGGTCAGTTGGCTCAATCGAAACTGGCTCTTTCGGCAGGTGGACCCTCGGCCTCCGTGGCGTCCTTGAGGACCACTGCACTCGACCACTTGTCGACGAGGTTCTGGTTGCGACTGTCCCAAAAGGGCATGAACCACAGGATCCCCAACGTGAGCAGGATCGCGAATATCGGAATGACCGCAAGGATTCCGCGCATCCAGAACATCCGACCTGTTCCAAGGGGCTTGTGCATGCGCTCATCGACGACGGTGAGCGAGAGCAACTTCTTCGCTGGCGTCTGCCCGTTCCCCGCTGTATTCAGGGCCCAGAGCAACCAGCCGATCCCGAGAGTGCAGATCACAAGAACGCCCTCCAGGAAGTAGGAGCCGAGTCGAATACCCGGGCTTGCATACTCAACGTTCGAATCTGGTTTGGATGCCATGGTCGCGATCTTTCCATCCCTGATCCGCCCAAACCGGCCCAACGGGCACCCCGCTGTACCCTGACAACCGGTGGTCGACCGGGTTTCGCACCGGGTTTCAAACCGCCCTCGGGTCGCTAGCTCATCGGGTAGAGCAGGGGACTTTTAATCCTCAGGTGCCGGGTTCGAGCCCCGGGCGACCCACCAGTTCAGAACAGGTTTCCGGTGCCCCTCCTGTGGGTCATGACCGGCAGGCTTTCCCAATGTTTTCCCATCAGCGGGCTGTCAGCCCCACAGGACGGCCCCGACGCCGCCGCCGAGGTTGTGGCCACAGCCAGCGCAGAACCTGTCCGTCGACGACACCACCGCACCGCACTCGGTGCAGAACCCGCCCTGGTCGACCATGCGGCGAGTCTTGCACTTGGCCGCCTGAACTGGTTTGGCCGAACCGGCCCAGGCCGCCTCTTCGATTCCTCAGGCAGTTGCCCTCTCGATGTCGCTCAGGCTGAGCTCTATGCCGAAGCCAGGCGCATCGCTCGGTTGAAGCATTCCCTTTAAGGGAAGGTTCATACCCGGAGTGGCCCTGTAGGAGTTCATGAGCGGCGAGCCGCGAGAGCAGCCGATATACATCTCGGCCCAGAGGTTGCCAGACAGGGCAGCCGACAGGTGCTGTCCGTAGCTGTCGTTTGCTCCGCAGTGAAGAGCCAGGTCATATCCCGCTGTAGCGGCAGCATTTGCTATCCGTCGGCACGGCGTCACTCCTCCTACCCATAGCGGGTCTGGTTGCAGAACATCTACCCAGCCGTACTCAATCGCTCGGAGAAACGGAAGGTCTGTGTACCAGCGTTCACCGGCCGCAAGCCGGTGATCGGGCAGGGCTGAACGAACTTGCGAGTAGCCATCCCAGTCCTCGGGATAGATCATGTCTTCAATCCACTCGATATCGAAGGCACGGACCGCCTCTCCGATGCTGATGGCGTGTTCAACAGATTGGACCGCCCAGCAATCGAGCATGAGGTCAGCCGAAGGGCCCACAAGTTCGCGACCGTTGCCAACCAGATCGACAAGTTGGTCGATTGCAGCGGTGGTGTCTGGTCCCCAAGGGCAGGCCAGCTTAAAAGCCTCGAACCCGAGCTCGCCGAACCATTCAAGGTCAGACCCAGTTGCATAGCACCGGACCGGTTGAGGATCTGTCGTTCCAAGAAGTTCGTAGACGGGCTTATCGGCAAGCTTTCCTGCCGCGTCCCACAGTGCTAGATCGACGGCACTAATCGCGTAACTGGCGACACCCGACGCTCCGAAATGTGAACCGCAGGCGACCGTCATCATTTCCCAGAGTCGTTCGCGGTCTTCGATCGGTTCTCCAGAGAGCATTGGCGCGAGGTAGTCGTTGATAAGCGGCGCTGTGACGCCAGCCAAGGAACCCATGCCCAATCCCCATACGCCAGAGTTCGTGGTGACGACGCACATGACTTCGCCCCAAGGCGGTTGGAACCGAGACGCTTGGCCGCGATACCGCAGGTCTGTGCAAAGTGGGTTCATGTGGTCGAACTGGTAGTGCCAATCCGCTATGCCTTCGACCGATCTGCCCAGGACCTCCGGGTTGGTTACAGCTTCGGCTCGCACCGACGTGATCTCCATACGCACAGTCTTTCATTCAGTCGCCTGAACCCTTCCGGCCAGGTCGTGTCCTCGTCCCAGTAGTAGGACTCGCCGTCATCGGGCATGGGGGTCGGTGGCTGCCAGCGGAGACTCCAACGTCCCAACCGACGAGATCTTCACCTAGGTTCCACAATCTGAGGCCGACAGGGCCCCGACACGGAGCACACTGAAACCAGTGGAAAGCACAGCAGTGGCCAGGCGACAGGGACCCGGGCCGTGGTGGCATGGCGCCATCGGATACCAGATCTACATCCGTTCGTTCGCCGACTCGAACGCCGACGGCATCGGCGACCTGACCGGAATCCGCGGCCGGCTCAGCTACCTGGTTGACCTGGGTGTCGACTTCGTCTGGATCACCCCGTTCTACCCGTCGCCCATGGCCGACTGGGGCTACGACGTCGCCGACTACTGCGACATCGACCCCCGCTTCGGCACCCTTGCCGACTTCGACGACCTGATCGTCGACGCCCACCGGCGAGGACTGCGGATTTTGGTGGACCTGGTACCCAACCACTCCAGTGATGCGCACCCCTGGTTTCAGGATGCCCTCACTGGCCCGGACAGCGATTACCGCGACTACTACGTGTGGGCCGATCCGGACTCCGACGGCGGCCCGCCGAACAACTGGATCGCCTATTTCGGTGGCCCAGCCTGGACTCTGGACCAAGCTTCTGGCCAGTACTACATGCACCTGTTCCTCCCCGAACAGCCCGACCTCAACTGGCGCAACCCATCGGTGGTCGACGAATTCGACCGGATCCTCCGTTTCTGGCTGGAAAGAGGGGTCGACGGCTTCCGGATCGACGTGGCTGGCGCCCTGGTCAAAGACGACCGACTGCGCTCCAACCCTCAAGTCGGGCCTTGGGACCCGATCGCCGGCCGAGTCAAACAATGGCTGGCCTTCGATCACCGCCACGACGTGTTCCAACCCGAAAGCCACCAGGTGTTCCGCCGGTGGCGGGCCATCTGCGACGAATACGACGCCTACCTCCTAGGCGAGACCTACCACCGGGACCCGCAGGGTCTGGCCGACCTGGTACCAGGTGACGGAATGCACGGGGGGTTCTGGTTCGAACCGATGCATGTCGACTGGGACGTTGACGAACTCCGCCGGGCCTTGGCCGCGCCGGTCGACCTGCTCGGCGAGCGACTCCTGTGGGCAACTGGTAGCCACGACGTGCCGAGGTCACCCTCCCGGTTCGGCGGTGGTGATCTGGGCCGGGAACGGACCCTGGCTCTTAACGTGCTGTTCTCCTGCCTGCCTGGCGTGCCGGTCCTCTACCAGGGCGAGGAACTGGGCCTGGTAGACGGCCGGGTGCCACCCGGGGCGGTACTCGACCCGGTGGAAAGCGGCCGTGATGGCTGCCGCACCCCCATGCCGTGGGAGCCAGGGCCGGGGACCGGGTTTACCACCGGCGAGCCGTGGTTGTACTCGGACCGCCGGGCGGACGACGAGACCGCCCAGGCCCAGGTAAACCGCCCTGGCTCATGGCACAGCCGCTACACCGATCTGCTGGCCGCCCGCCGGGACCTACCTGATCTGGTCAACGAGCCAGTGGTCTGGACCGACGGCGGTGACGGTCCGGTCATCGCCTACCGACGCGGTCCGGTCACCGTGGTGGCCAACACTTCTGGACACGCGCACCAGGCGGAAATACCAGTCGACGGGGCGGTCGCCTATGCCACCCCGGGGGTTGTGGCCGCCGACGCGGGGCACCTGTCCATCGCGGCCCACGGCGCTGCCATCTTGGTCACACCCTCCTAAGAGCCGACCAGCAGCCCTGCCAGAACGGCCTAGTCGAAGATCACTCCGGCGGCTTCCGGATCGAACCCATCAGGCCACACGGTGGACGTGTTGACTATCGCCCTGGTGAGGTCGGTGTTTAGGAGGTGCGCCCTGGTGAGGTCGGCCCCGAGGAGGTTCGCCCCGAGGAGGTTCGCCCCTTCGCGGCTTGGCTCCTACTCGTCGCGACCATCATTTGTTATCCCAGTCGCGTAGGAATCGCCTGACCAGAGTTCCATCCTGACGCGTCCGTCATAGTAATAGTCAAAGAAATCGAGAATGGCTAAATGAAGCGGCACACCGGGCCGACAGCCGTAGAAGAGTTCGGTGGTGATCAAGGGTGACTCGCTCCAGGCCTGAAAATGCTCCTCTGTATCCCACCGCGTCACGACAAGCCACGTCCTCATGTCCCAGTCCTGGCCGATGGCCCATGGTTGGTCGTTCAACTCGCCGCCTTCCCATAAGTCAGTTGGTCCCACCAACTCGAATCCCCGAAACCCATCGTGGTCTTGGACCGCTTTCTCCCAGTGGGAGAGCACCTGGGAGGTCCCTGGGGGACAGGGGGAGCTTGGAATGGCGATGACGTGGATTTTGATAATCGACACGACGAAAACCTATTCCTGGACCGCTAGGCCGGTGGGCTTTCCACGCGTTTTTCCATCCCGTCGAAAAGTCCCGGCAGGAGCGGAACCGTGGACGCAAACCGGCACCCGGTTTTCGCTGCTATTTCAACGAAAACAGGGGTCGGCTGGAATTTTGAAACCAGCAGAATCAACGCCGGGCGATCTTTCAATCCTCAGGTGCCGGGTTCGAGCCCCGGGCGACCCACCAGCTCAGAACCGATCTTCTTCCAGCGCCAGACGGCTGTTTCGGCCGGGTTGTCCAAAAGTTGTCCAACCCGGTTTCGAATCCGAGTTGCAGCTACTGATCGAAGACGAGCCCGCCGACGGCCCCACCGGTCGTCGTCGGTTCGACAGTCGGCGTGGACACGATGGTCGTAGCGACGGCAGCCGACGGCCCGTCCCCTGGCACACTCCCCCCACAGGCGGCAAACGTGGGCACGCCGAACACCATGAACAACAGTGGGATCATCAGGCCCCCCACGAGGTACGCCAGCGGGAACCTATTCGCCTATGTCCTCGTTCCAGAGGTCCGGATTGGCGGCGATGAAGGTGGTCATCAGCTCGATGCACCCGGCGTCGTCCACGACCTCGACCACGACCCCCTCCTCGGCCAGCAGGTCCTCGCGCCCGAGGAACGTCCGGTTCTCACCGACCACGACCCTGGGGATGCCGTAGAGCAGCGCCGCACCGGTGCACATGGCGCAGGGCGAAAGCGTGGTGTAGAGGGTCGACCGCCTGTAGTCGGCCACCGACAGCCGTCCCGCGTCCTCCAGGGCCGCCATCTCGGCGTGCAGCACCACCGAGCCCTGCTGCACCCGCTGGTTGTGGCCGCGCCCCACGATGACCCCGTCCACCACCAGGACCGAGCCGATGGGCACGCCCCCCTCGGAGAGCCCCAGGCGCGCCTCGTCGACGGCCGCATGGAAGAAGGCGTCGGTCATGCCAGCAGCCTCTCAGCCTTCA
>Ga0066839_10000731_pt1 | contig 14184 bp, 15 predicted proteins | sample ETNtaG_10_FD_66733 | JGI IMG/M metagenome (GOLD analysis project Ga0066839, IMG submission 66733) | Marine microbial and viral communities from oxygen minimum zone, Eastern Pacific Ocean - ETNP201302SV82 | ecosystem: Environmental > Aquatic > Marine > Oceanic | place: Pacific Ocean: Eastern...
ATCGACGCCCCGGACGCAGCAGGACACGGCTACGGCTACCACCCCTCGATTCCCCAGTATGTCGCAGCCATGAACCAGAGCGATGCGTGGCTTGGCACGATAATGGATGCGATATTCGCTCGGACCAACTACGCCGAGGAAGACTGGATGGTAATCCTCTCCACGGACCACGCTGGGTCCGGATATGGCCACGGGTACAACATCCCTGAGCATAGAGAGGTTCCGTTGATCATCTGGGGTGCCGAGTCCCCAGGCCTAATTTGGCCAGCCCCTGACGCGGTTGACATCGTGCCCACGGCACTGCACCACATGGGGGTGGAGGTGAGGCCCGAATGGGATTTGGACGGACGAGCCGTTGGCTTGGAGCCGACCGGGCCGCCGGATGCCGAACTGGGGGTTAATCTGGTCTTCAATGGCGACGGTGAGTTCGAGCGCGGGATGACTCCCGGCTTCGACGCATCTGTGCCGGGATGGGTCGATAACGGAACGATGACGACTTGGATCTACGATGTCTGGGATTATCTGCAGAAGACCGATCCGGGGCCGGCCGACGGGGGGTCGAACTACTTCGGCGGGGGATCTGGAGATGGAAACTCAACGATGCACCAAGAGATCGACCTCACCGGAATCGCAGAGGAGATTGGTTGGGGCAATCTGACCTACTCGCTCACGGCATACATTGGGGGTTATTTGAGTCAGAATGACTGCATGGAGGTGCTCGTCGAATTCTTCGATTCTTCCGGCAACCTCCTCCTCTCGGGGGGAATCGGGCCTGTCTACGCGGCCGACCGCAACTACACGACCGGAATCCACCTTCACGGCGTGATTGGACAGGTCCCAGCGGATTCTGCTTGGATCCGAGTCACGTTGAACGCATATCTGGAGTATGGCTACAACGATGCCTATGCTGACGACGTCTCGCTGATTCTCTATACTCAATGATTGGCTAGTAGAATGCAATTCATTCCTAACTCAGACGTAAAAGTCGCTGGAACCTTCAGACTCCGATGCACCGAGTGTCTCCTCTATCGTGCCGCTGACCTCCATGGTCTCGATCAGTTTCCTAGCCGTCTCCTCAGTCGAGTCGAGGTCCAGACCCAGAGGGATGTCAAGCCCCGCTTCTATCCACGAAGCCAGACGGTCGGCTGCCAGCACATCGGTGCTGGCCCCGATGGTCTCTGCCACTAGACCGACTGCGGGAACGCCGTACAGCGGGGACAGAGAGACCAACAGTCCGGCTATGCCTATCATCCCGGCCTCGGGATGCTCCCTGCTAACCGGGATGTCATTCGCCTCGAGGTTATTCCTGACTTCGGCATCGGCGCAGATCACGTGAATCTCCCTGTCGTCGGTGCCGGCTGCGAGTCCGGCCAGTACCAGCAGCTGGGGGGTGCCTGACTCCGAGGCCAACTCGAGGATTGCCTCGGAGACCTCGTGCTGTCCGGCAGCTGTCATTGGCTGCAATGGCCCGCCGACCGTGATCACCGTCCTGCCGTTGGGGAGAAGAATCGAGTTGATGTTGATGCGAGGGGGTGAGACGAGCCCGTTGCCGTCCAGAGTCGAGTGTGGCGGGAAGTCGGGGTGGAGAATCCATCCTATGGTACGTGAGGGATGCTTGTCCACTAGCGAGTCGACCACTATTTTGCCGACGTTGCCTACCCCCGGCACCGCCTCCAGCATCGCTGCGTGCTCGGGCAAACCATCTCCTACGAGCCAGTGGATTCTGGTGCGGTTCATTCCTCCTCGCTCCCGTCGTCTCTGGGTGTCGGGAGGGATGCGAGCCACTCCTCACTACCGACATCGAGCCTCTTCCTACGCCTCGCCCCCTGTGGGTCCTCGGGCGAGTACTTCATCGGCGATACCGCCACCATCGCAGCACCGCACTCCTTGCACCTCGTTGCCAAACCGTACTCGCCGCAGGCGCTGCAGCGCTGTAATCTGGTGCGCACCATCCTATCCCCAGTCAGCTTCCGCGGGAAAGGGTCAATGAAGCCTACGCCTCGTTCGCACTGCTCAGAGACGTTCGACTGATATTGTGCCCTCGACCGAGGACATGCGCTCTGAGGCCGCCTTCTGTGCGGCCTCCCACACGGATTCCGCCGCCTGATAGTCCGGAGCTCGTATGTCCACTCGGTAGTGAGGAGCCCCGTCATAGTGGCAGGTCAGCGTGACCTCCTCGAGTCCCACTGCACAGGCTTCTGCGGCCAGCAGCGCCTCGCGAATCGCATTGACTCCCTCGGGCCCCCAGACCTGTAGGTCGAACTCGCCGCGGATCTCGACGAAGGGTGGTACTATGTTCTCCACCGCGAGCTCGGTGACCACATTCATCCAGTCTCCGGTGAAACCGACTTCGCTCAGAGCATTCTCGCTCATGGCGCACTCCTCGAGAGCCCCATACAGAGTCCCGAAGATTTCGCGCATCTCATCGCAGACCTCGGCCGTCCTCTGTTCCTCCCAGCCGACCCTCTCAGCCGCGACTCGCATGATCTGGCTGGCCCGTTTACGGTTCTTCCAGGCCTGTAGGGTGGCTCTCTTGCGCTCGTCGGAGACGGATTTGATTGAGAGCTCGATGCGCTCCTTGGAGCGCTTGACCTGAATCGCCTTGGCGACCACTCGCTGGCCTTCTCTCAAGTGGGTGCCGATGTTCTTGACCCAGCCAGAGGCGACCTCTCCGATGAAGACGAAGCCGGTCCTGCCTTCGTACCCCTCGAGGTTGAGGTAGGCCCCGTTCTCCTTGACGCTCCTGACCGTGCAGATCAACAGCTCCCCCTCTTCGGGCCAAGCAGCAGAACTCACCTGAACGCCCCCTTCACTCGAGGACGTCTACAATCGTGCTGCCTGACAAGTCCGCTCTGCCTCCTGCGGGGCGAGCCAGCGTCGCACCGCAGATGGAGCAGGCAATCGAGGTCGACGCCCTGTCGAAGATGATGGCCTCGTGACCGCAGTCACGGCAGCTCACGCGAAGGAACCTCCCACTCATCATCTCACCTCAATCACTTGTCGACTAGCTCGAACTTCCTAGCACGCTTTCCCGCAGGGGAGTGCGCCTTACCGGTCTCTTGGCATCGGTAGATTAGGTTCACACGCTTGGTCGGCTTCTCTCCGGACGGCTTCGGCCGGGGAAAACCACGATATCCCGCAGTGACGCGGCGGAAGCGGCGCTGACCCCACTTCAGTTCGCTAGCAGGGCGCTTCTTGACGCGCTCGACGGTGTGCTCGGTGTGCTTGCCAGCTGCGGGGCTGTAGCGCTTGACCGTTCGCGGCATCTTCACCATGTCTCCACCTCAGCGTCTTGCGACGTCGCGGCCACCGATGACCCGTTTATGAACTCTATCGAAGCTCCTGCGTAGCAGGAAACCCCACGATGGGCTGAATGCACAAATACGATGTAATGCCCCAGCGCGCAGCAGACCATGTCTCTGTGGGCCGCTCAGGTGTGGCTCGGTCTAGCCGTCGCTGTCATTGGCATCAGCATGCACAGGACGGGCCCCTCATTCAGGCGGCACCCCTTCGGAGCCCCAGTGGCGCTGCTAGGAGTAGCATTGATGCTGTTCCGGGTCGAGGAGCCGCCGCAGCCCGAGTTAAGCGTGGTGGCAGCTGCTATAGTTGCCGCTATGTGGCTTCTGCCCGCGTTGGTCGGATCGGGACTCGTGCTCATCGGAGCGCCATTGTATTGGAGGACTCGCCCGGCGCCGCTGCTGGTCGGCTGGACCCTGATAGCGGTGGCATGGTATCAGTACTACTCGACCATGAGCGTGGTCCTGACGGACGCTCTTAGGTGGGTGAGTGCCCTACTGGGGGCGCTACTGGCTCTCGCAGTGTTCGTCCTGTGCGTCCGCACCGCTGAGAGGATGACTCCGCAGGAGCCTGAGACCAAGGGGCTGACTGAGAAGGAGAGGAAGTACGTCGAGAGCGTTCTGAGGAGGCATCTGGAGGTGACGGATGACCCCTGAGCTCGAATCGGTGATTGCGGCCTTCGCGGGTTCAGCCGCACTGACCTCGCTGTTCGTAATCCTCGCCCTGATAGGCACCCTGAACCCGTACCACCGGCCCGCCATCCCGATGCTGGGCGCACTGACTGTCATCCTCACTTCGACCTACCTGTTCGCACAGACGGCAGGCATCGCTGCCGACAGTGGCGCCCTCAGGCTGACGATGTCGGAGGGCGTATTGGTCCTGTTCGAGCTATTGCCTCTGGCCTTCCTAGTGTTCACCCTCCTGTTTCTACAAGCCTCCTTCCGCAAACGCCCCGACGACCCGCTGTTGGCCCTGCTGGAGTCCGAATCAGGCTCCGAGTGACTCATTTCGCTTGGGCAACTCTCATAACACCCCCTTCGGTCGCCGCGCTGTCCTAGGTGGTAACGATGTCAAAGGGAACTCCGAGTATGGGCAAGCGGCAGAAGTCGACTCACATCCGCTGCCGACGCTGTGGCAGGCACTCGTATCACAAGACCAAGAGCGTCTGCGCCCACTGCGGCTACGGCGCCACCGCTAGGATACGCAAGTACCGGTGGAACAAGCGCTCCCGCTCGATGGGAGCCAAGTGAGCCGGAAAGGGCTAAGTCCCGAACCACTAGGGCCGAATGGTATCCGATGTGCGGCATCATCGGGATCTTGGGGAACCCGGACTCCCAGGTCGCACGCTGCATCTACGACGGCATGATCGTACTGCAGCACCGTGGGCAGGACGCCGCCGGAATAGTGACCAGTGATTCCGACAACATCTCGCACCGCCGGGCCAATGGGCTAGTCAGAGACGTCTTCAGGTCGAAGCACATGTCCAAGCTCATAGGGTCGATGGGAGTCGGGCACGTCCGCTATCCCACGGCCGGCTCCGGCTCAGCGGCCGAGGCTCAACCCTTCTACACCAACACCCCGTTCGGAGTTAGCCTCGCTCACAACGGTAATCTGAACAACACCGTGGATATCATCAACAGCCTGCTCGAGTATGACCACAGGAGAATCAACACCAGTTCCGACTCAGAGGCCCTGCTGAATCTCTTCTCCGCCGAGATCCAGCGCTCCGTCAACGGCCGCCCAGGAGGCATGGAAGCACTCACTGAGGACGATATCTTCCGCGCCGTAGAGCGCACACACCTCCGGGCCGAGGGCAGTTACAGCGTAGTCACCATGATTACGGGCTGGGGGCTCGTGGCCTTTCGTGACCCGAATGGAATCAGGCCTCTGTTCATGGGCAAGAACGAGGTCGACGGTTTCACCGAACGCCTATTCGCCTCGGAGAGCGTGACCTGTTCCGCTTTGGGATTCGAAGCAGACCGAGACGTCGCCCCCGGCGAAGCGGTGATAGCCAAGATGGACGGATCGTTCTCATCGAAGGTCTGCCACGCCGAGCCGGTCCACACCCCCTGTATTTTCGAGCACGTCTACTTCGCTCGCCCGGACTCTACCATCGACGGGATATCGGTACACGGGGCGAGGCTAAGGATGGGGGCCTCTTTGGCTAGGAGGGCCCTCAAAGAGCGCCCAGAGCACGGTATCGATGCGGTGATTCCAGTGCCGGATAGCGGCAGGATAGCCGCCATGGAGATGGCCACTGAGATGGGTGTTCCGTTTCGAGAGGGCTTCGTCAAGAACCGCTACATCGGCAGGACGTTCATCATGCCAGGCCAGTCTATCCGCAAGGATTCGGTGAAGAAGAAACTCAACACGATAGAGGAGGAGTTCACTGGCAAGACGGTGATGATCGTTGACGACAGCATAGTCAGGGGCAACACCTCGAGAAGGATAGTAGAGATGGCCAAGCAGGCCGGCGCCAGACAGGTCTACTTCGCATCCTCGGCACCTCCCATCGTGCATCCGAACGTGTACGGCATCGACATGCCGGCCCGTGAGGAGTACGTCGCCCACGACAGGACCATCGACGAGATAAGGGAGACTATCGGCGCTGATTGGCTGATCTACCAGGAGCTCCCAGATCTCGTTGAGGCCTGTCTGGGAGCAGGGGACAATAATCTGGCAAACTTCGACTGCTCCTGCTTCGACGGAGTGTATGTCACTGGGGGAATCACCGAGGAGTACCTAACGAGGATAGGGGGCACACGCAGCGATGCCGCCAAGAGCGAATCTTCGGCCGAGCACGCGGACGCGGCAGAATGAAGTCGCAACGAATGCTCAGGAGCCCATGAGAGGGGTCATCGACGCACTGGCGGTCATCGAGCTGGATGAGGTGGCCCGCTGCGTCTGCACACTCCCTGACGGCAACTTCGCCGCGGGCTTCGACTCAGGGATGCTCCGCGTCTACGGCTGCGACGGAGGCATCATCGGCTCCGATGCGCTGGACAGCCGAGTGGTGGGTCTCGCGAGTCTGGGCGGCTATTTGGTCGCCGCCACCAGCACCGGCGGGGTAAGGGCCTTCCACAACGAGCCTCTCTGGAGCCATCCAATGGAATCCGGCTGTGAGGCGGTAGCTGCCTCCTCGGACTACACAGTGGCGTCTGACGGCATCGGACGCCTCATCGCTCTCGCAGCCGACGGGAGTGAGGTCGCCGAAGCCGAGTTCGGGCACGTCACATCGCTCACATGCTCGCCCGACGGGGTATGCGCTGCTGCCCTCGAGGACGGCAGGCTGCTGCTCCTCGGGCCCACGCTTGAGGTGCTGCACGACTCACCTGCTGCCGAGGACGACGTCGAGACCGTCTCATGCATGGCATTCCGCCCCGACGGGGTCCTTCTGGCCGCGCGCAACTCACTAGGGATGACCGTCGACGACAGGCCCGAGAACAGGCTTGAGTGCTGGCATCCCGAGAGGGGGTTGCTGAACACCTCGGAGCTTCCCTCTAGGGCCACGGCGCTGCTGCCTACGGAGTCTGGGACAGTCGTGGGCTGCTTCGACGGTAGCCTTCTTTCCCTCGAGATCGGAGACCGGGACCCCAAGCAGATTGCCAGATTGGACTACCAGATCTCACGAGTCATCCAGTGGGGCGCTGACATTCTGGTCGCATCGTGGTTCGACGTCTTCCGAATCACCACCGATGGCGAGGTGGTCTGGCATTTCGAGCACATCGGGGTTGTCGAGCACATCCTAGCCCTTGAGGAGAGGGCGGCTCTTCTGGGCGACGACAGGAAAGGCAGGATACCAGCGCCTCTCGTCATAATCAACCCGGACTCTCCTCCTCGGTACGATAATCTGCCTGCGGAGGAGGAGGCTGAGGAGACATCCGAGGAGTACTCGGGAGCCCTCTCCGACGAAGAGCGGAGGCTGGCAGAGATGAGGCCGGATGTGCCTGAGGAGGCCGGCGGGATACTCGAAACGCTGCACGAGGAGATAGAAATCAGGACCGGTGGGCCGGTTGTCGAGAGCGACCTACTTGAGGATCTCTCGGCCTCGGCGCGCGCAATCAACCTGCCACCGGTGGCCGATGCCGGCGAGGACCGGACAGTTAACGTCGACGAGGAGGACAAGGCAACCGTGCTGCTGGACGGCGGGCGCTCCTACGACCCGGACGGCAGTATCGGAGGATGGGCTTGGGAGGACGGCAGCGGGAGGGTCATCGGGGACACTCCACAGGTCCGCGTCAGATTGTCTAGTGGGGTCCACATATTCCATCTGACAGTGACTGACGACAGAGGCGCTTCGAGCAAGTCGACGATAACCGTCCAAGTAAGATAATCAGAGCCTGCCCAACTCGGCCTTGAGAGCGGGAAGCGCATCCTCCCAAGTGGCTACTATCCCGTAGTCGGCCACACCGAATATTGGCGCATCGGGGTCCTTGTTGATGGCGACGATGTACTTGCTCGTCCTCATCCCGGCAAGATGTTGAATCGCCCCGCTGATGCCAACCGCGATGTACAGCCTCGGAGTGACCGTCTTACCGGTCTGGCCGACCTGCATGCTGTGAGGTATCTCGTCCCATGTGTCCACAGCGGCCCTGCTCGCTCCGACAGCAGCCCCAATCATGTCGGCGACCTCGTTGAGGTGCGAAAAGTTGGCCGGATCGCCCATGCCCCTGCCACCGGAGATGATGATGTCGGCCTCCGCCACATCCAGCCTCTCGCCAGCCTTGGCTATGGCCTCCTTGACTGCGACAGCTACGTCAGCGCTCTGGTTGACCGTGCTGACATCCGCGTTACCCCCGCCTCCAGCGGCAGCGAATGCATTGGCTCGCAGGGTGATGGCGCATGGCAAAGTCACCGTCGAGGTCTCAATCGCCTTGCCTGAGTAGATTGGACGGGTCACAGTAATCCCAGGTGCGAGTCCGGTTGCGTCCTGCACGATTGGGATGCCGCGCATTGCCGCCATCGTGGCAGCTATCTCACGGCCCGAGGGGGACGCAGCGGCGATGATCACATCGCCTCCCGCCACAGAGTTCAGGGCCTCTGACCAAGCCCCGCCGTCGAAAGTCCCGAAGCAGTCCCCGACGACCGAAATCACCTTGGCGACTCCTGCGATGGAAGCCGCCTCGGTAGCACCCACTCCTCCGGCGCACAGCACTGTCGGTGTGCCGCCTATCGATGCTGCAGCTCCTACGAGCTGGGCAGTTACCGGGTGCAATCCGTCTCCAGAGGATTCTGCTATCACCGTGATGTCCATTCTCTCACCTCAGATGACGTTCGCCTCGTCGCGCAATTTGTCCACTACCTCAGCCACTGACTCTGCGCCCTCGAACTTCTGTCCGGGTGGCTTCTCTAGCGGTGGCGTGTGGCCTTCTGTGGAAACTGAAGAGCCCCTCGTGTCGACACCGAGGTCGGCAGGGCTCAACGTCTCTGCGACCTTCTTCTTGGCCATCATGATGCCTCGTACGTTGGGCCGGCGCAGCTCGGTGATGCCCTTATCGAAGGCGAACACGCACGGAGCAGACACAGCGACCCTCTCGTTGCCACCAGCACTGGCGCGCAGGGCCGTGAACGAGCCGCTATCGGAAGTGACCTCGGATACCATGGTGACGCAGGAGGCGTCCAGTATGTGGGCCACCCCTGGCCCTGTAGAGCCGGCATTGGTGTCGGCGGCTTGCTTGCCGCAGAACACGACGCTGGAACCGGATCGAGCAACTGCAGCCGCCAGAATGGCCTGCACTTGGGTGCTGTCGAGGGTGCTTAGATCGTCGACGAGGACGTGAAGCAGGGAGTCGGCACCAACGGCCGCAGCGTCAGTCAGCATCTTGGCCGCCCTTGCCGGGCCACATGTGATGGCAACCACTTCGCCCCCTCCAGCCTCCTTGAGCTGTAGAGCGGATTCGAGCGCGTACTCGTCGTACGGGCTCATCGACCACTTGCTGACCGCAGACTCGTCGACCCTCCCTCCCGAGACGCTGATCTTGGCTGTGGTATCGGGGACCTGCTTGAGTAGCACAGCTATTCCCATGTCAGCACCAGCGCTTCGGCGACTAACGGCCCCTCTATGAATTTTCGGCAATCCCACCGTAGGTGGGAAATGCCATCGCGAACCTCAAGGCTCCCTTGTGAATGCCTGTATCCCGGTGATGTGGCGACCGAGAATCAGATTGTGGATGTCATGCGTCCCCTCGTAGGTCTTGACTGATTCTAGGTTGGCCATGTGGCGCATCACTGGGTACTCGTCGAGGATCCCGTTGGCACCATGGATGTCACGAGCCATACGGGCGATCTCGAGTGCGATGTCCACATTGTTCATCTTGGCCAGCGAGATTTGCTCGGCAATCCACGTCCCGTCGTCCTTCTTCTTGCCGAGGTGGTAAGCCAGCAACTGAGCTTTGGTGATCTCCCTGAGCATCCAGGCCAGCTTGTTCTGCACCAGTTGGAACGAGGCTATCGGATGGTCGAACTGTATCCTGCTCAGAGCGTACTCCCTAGCTGAGTTGAAGCATGACTGAGCGGCGCCGACTGCACCCCATGAGATTCCGTAGCGGGCGTTGTTGAGGCAACTGAACGGCCCCTTCAGGCCCTCTACATCGGGTAGGATCCTGTCCTTGGGAATCACGCAGTCCTGGAACACCAACTCGCTGGTTACGCTGGCCTTCAGAGAGTGCTTCCCGGTCATCTCGGGGGCCGTGAATCCGGGGTCGCCCTTCTCGACGATGAAGCCGCGAATCACCCCGTCGAGCTTGGCCCACACCACGGCCAGGTCAGCGATGGTGCCGTTGGTTATCCACATCTTCGCGCCGTTGAGCAGGTAGTGGTCTCCCTTGTCCTCGGCGCGTGTAATCATGTCGCCCGGATTCGAGCCGTAGTCGGGCTCGGTCAGGCCGAAGCAACCAATCCACTCGCCAGTCGTCATCTTGGGCAGGTAGTGGCTCTTCTGCTCCTCACTTCCAAAATCCCAGATCGGGTACATGGCGAGCGAGCCTTGTACGCTCGCGAACGAGCGCACGCCACTGTCACCACGCTCCAGCTCCTGGCATATCAGGCCGTACGCGATGTACGAGAGACCCGGGCAGCCGTAGCCCTCGAGCGGGGCTCCGAGGATACCCATCTCGCCGAGGTCGACCCGCCACTCGTCGGGAAACACGCCGTCGCGGCAGGCCTTCTCGATGTTCGGGATGACCTTCTCATCCACCCAGTCGCGGACCATGTCACGCACCATGCGCTCCTCATCGGTCAGCAGTGAATCGATATCGTAGAAGTCCAAGGCCTCGTACGCCATATTCCTCAACTGTCCGCGACGGTGCGGCGCAAATGAACGTTCCTCGGCTACCTGCCCTTCTTCCTGCGTGCCTCTCGCCGTGCTATCCGCTTCTCCTCGGCGGTGCCGAATCGCAGGGTGAACCACTGTTGGAGACCTGGTGAGAGGCTGATCGCGAAACTTAGTATCACCAGCAATGTCACAGCCGGGATTGCTATCAGAATCCAGACCTCGAGCACGCCTCCTATGGTGTTCGAGTACGGCGGGTGGTACTGCACCAGCGCACCCCGATCCGTCAGTATCCACCCGCTGTCCCTGTCCGTGCCCCAGGTCGCCACTATTCGGCTGCCCGAGACACCTGCGTCGTATTCCGTCGCATCGGCGTTCTCCAACCATGGGAAAGAGGCATTCTCGCTCAGGTCGTGCTCTATCAGGCTGAAGGGAGCCACAGAGATCAGGGACCGGTCACCGTTCTGGTGCGATATCCCAGTCAAGTAGCCCTCGACCCCGGTCACTTGCACCAACCTCACCTTGGAAGTCAACGCGACGTCTTCTTGCAGCGTCACACTCGCGATGTTCCTGTCGCTGGAGACGGCCACGCAGTCGGCAGTCTCCGCGGAGGGGCAGATGACGTCAGACCAGGGATAGCCGGTGCCACCTACCCAGTACAGGGTATGGTCCCTGTCAATCACCCCAATCCCATCCATCAGACTGGTGACCACGCAGACCATCATAGAGGGGTGACAGTCCATTCCGGTGATGTCACTGGCCCCCCGGCCTTGGATTGGATGCACCTCGGCGCCACCGTCAGCGGCCGCCCTCATCCTCCAGAGCCAGCCGTCTGAACCCCCTACATAGGCCCATGAGCCTCCGGTGTTCCAAGCTACTGCGGTCAGCCTGATTTGCTCGAACTCCAGATCCCCTCCGGCGTCGGTGACCGAGTGGTCTTCGCGTGCGTATCTAAGCACCTGCCCGCCGCTGCCTACGATGAGGGCGGTCTGGCCCCCGGGGTGGAAGTCGCCATACGTCAGATCCTCGCCGCCGTTCCAGATCAGCTCCACTCTTTCCTCCGGATTAGAGGTCCTCACGAGCTCCAGATAGGAGTCGGCGCCGAAGACTATCGCCCATTCCCCCAGAGGATCCACCGCAGCCCCATTCAGCCCGAGATCCTGCTCAGACAGGCTGATTTTCTCGTACAGCCCGACAGCGGAACCAGCACTGGCCACGGGCACCATCATCAGCATCGCGAAGGCAAGGGCGAGCGCTCTGCTGCTGCCTCGGTGCATGTCCGGCCGACGGGCGATGCCGGTTTAGCCCGTTCGACACAAGCCCCCTCGGAGCATGTGCGGCAACAGCATTCAAGAGGGGCCCAGCCAGCGCTCGGCCATGGAGAGATTCGATGTCAAGCGCGGGCTGGTAAAGCAGGTATCATCGGACGGGGGACTGGCAGCGCTGGCGCGGGATTACTTCGACAATGTCGAGGATGCCGGGGACAATTCATTCAACGGCTCGCACGACATAATGACCTCCATCGTAGCCAGTTACAACGAGCAGGGAGCGCTCGTGGTGAACATAACTAACATGCCTCCTGACTTCGATGACGAACAGGCTGTGAAATCAGCGATGGAAGCGCGCAGGAGATGGACCTCGTTCCTCGACGCGGCCACCGGTTACAACTCGAAGCAGAGAGGTGACAAGGCCAAGCAATGGGCCAAGAAGGCCAGTAAGGCGAAGTCCGGTATCTCTGCAGCGCGACACTTCATGTCATTGTCACAAAACATCTCCAATGAGGTCTCCGCGCAGGCAGAGTCTATGATTGAGGAAATCGAGGCCGCGCTGGAGCAGGGAGACAACACGAAGGCGGCAGGACGCGCGGAGAAACTGGCCAAACTGCTAGAATGAGGTGAAGCATGAACGACAATGATCCCCTCTCGTCTCTGGACGAGAAGGGTCGCGCACGCATCTCCCGTATGTTCGCTGGTTGCGCGGAAGTCGTCGGCGTGGGACACATCGCCTCGGTGGTCGCAGGAGGGCCGACGCATTCGGGGGATGACCAACTGGTCGCTTACATCGGCCTTGAGCCAAGCGGCAAGGCGCACTTGGCCTACATGCTGCTTGCCGACACCATCCGCAACATGCTCGATGAGGGCGTGAACGTGATTATCCTGCTTGCTGACTGGCACGCCTGGGTAAACGACAAGTTCGATCGCGACATGGACAAGATCACGCTCGCCGGCGAGTACATGACCGAGGTCTTCAGGGCGCTACTCGCCAATCCCCCTGAGGGAGCGGGAGCAGGTCAACTCAGATTTCTGAGCGCATCGGAGTTGATGGACTCGGGCAGGTACTGGGAGAGGGTGCTCAGGTGCTCGAAGAACATGAGCCTCTCGAGGGTGCGCAGGACGTTCAGCATCATGGGTCGCGACGAGGACTCCTCGGACCACGACCTAGCAGCATTCTACTACCCGGCCCTACAGGCAGCGGACATATTCGAGCTGGAGATCGATATCGCCTTCGGAGGCATGGACCAGCGCAAGGCGCACATGTACATGCGCGAGGTCGCTGACAAGTACGACTGGACCAAGGCCACGTGCATCCACACCCCCATGATGTCGGGGCTGAAGGGCCCAGAAGGGAGGATGGACTCGTTCGACCACAAGATGTCCAAGTCCGACCCCGGCAATGCAATTCTGCTCGATGACGATCCCGACTCCCTGAGGGCCAAGATGAGAAAGGCGTTCCTCGAGGTCGGCAATCCGGACTCCCCTGTATTCGAAATCGCTCAGCACATTGTCTTCCCTAACCTCGACTCCATCACCGTGACCCCAGACCCTAAGCATGGAGAGCCTTCGACTTGGGGGGATCTGCAGAGTTTCACCGACGCCGTCTCGGACGGCATGATACACCCACTCGACGCCAAGATGGCTGTAGCACAAGGACTCTGCGAGATACTGGCCCCGGTTTCACAGCATTTCTCCGATAAACCAGAGCTCCTCGCTGCAATGAATCGACTAACTGGCTCGCAGTAGGCCGTTTTATACTCGTCGTTCCAGTAGTTGCGTAGGGCGAGGACTCATAACCCGTGCTCGCCCGCGCGGGCTTGAGAGTGAGCAGATGGCTTTGGTTGGGATAGACGACATCGCGATTCACTTCCCGAGACTGTACTTCGGCATGGAAGATTTCGCTAAGCTCAGGGGGGCCGATTTTGGCAAGCTGAACCGAGGCCTCGGACTTGCAGCGATGGCGATTCCCGATGTCCACGAGGACACTGCCACGATGGGCGCGAACGCGGTCCGCAGACTGCTCGACCGCAATGGCATCGACCCATCTTCAATCGGCAGAATCTACCTCGGGACCGAGTCGGCTCTGGATGGCTCCAAGCCGACAGCGACCTACATCATGGACATGCTCGAGCAGCTCTACACCCCTATCCACGGCAAGGACTGCTTCCGCAATTGTGACGTCGTCGACCTGACCTTTGCCTGCATCGGTGCAGTGGATGCCATGCACAACACCCTCGACTGGGTCGCCCGCGGCGGTGAGGAGAAGGCCAGGGTCGGCATCGTGGTGTTCGCTGACAACGCGAAGTACGATATCGGCTCGTCCGGCGAGTACACTCAGGGCGC
>Ga0066839_10000738_pt1 | contig 14084 bp, 15 predicted proteins | sample ETNtaG_10_FD_66733 | JGI IMG/M metagenome (GOLD analysis project Ga0066839, IMG submission 66733) | Marine microbial and viral communities from oxygen minimum zone, Eastern Pacific Ocean - ETNP201302SV82 | ecosystem: Environmental > Aquatic > Marine > Oceanic | place: Pacific Ocean: Eastern...
GCCGACCACAGCGCTCTTCTGGACCAATGGTTCGAGGACATGGGACTAACCAGCAACGTGACCTTGGTGATCCACGACTGGGGCTCTGCACTGGGGTTCCACTGGGCTAAACGGCATTCGGAGCGGGTCAAAGGCCTGGTCTACATGGAGGCCATCGTCCGGCCTGTTACCTGGGAGGAGTGGCCGGACGCCGCCCGTCAGGTCTTCCAGGGTTTCCGCTCTCCCGCAGGCGAAGACATGGTTCTGGAAAAGAACATCTTCGTGGAGCGGGTGCTGCCAGGCAGCGTGCTCCGGGGACTGACTGAAGAAGAGATGGAGGTCTACCGCCGACCCTACTTGGAAGTCGGGGAGTCGCGGCGGCCCACGCTGACTTGGCCTCGGGAGATTCCCGTGGGCGGCGAGCCTGCCGATGTGGTGCAGATAGTATCCGAGTACGCCGAGTGGCTGGCCGGAAGCGACGTGCCCAAGTTGTTCATCAACGCCGAGCCGGGCGCCATCCTCACCGGGCCGCAGCGGGAGTTCTGCCGCACCTGGCCCAACCAGCAAGAAGTGACGGTCAAGGGAGTCCACTTTATCCAAGAAGATTCGCCGGCTGAGATTGGGCAGTCCATCGCCGGGTGGTACGGCGGGTTGTAAGTCGACAATCAGACTTTTACCAGCTCATGGTAAGGTCGTAGAGTCATCATTTTCGCGTAGATGTCCTTCGACAGGCTCAGGATGAGCGGTTTGACGCCGACAGATTCGTGATTACATTGGACCCTGAATCAACAGATCATTAAGTGACGGAGTACACATGCCGGAGACCATGAACATACCCTTGAGGGGCGGCGATTTCGAAGCCGAGGTGCTTAAGGACGGCAGCGGACCTCCTCTGCTTTACCTGCACGGGGCTGTCGGGCAGAAGGGCTGGGCCCCGTTTCTGACCGCCCTAGCCCAAAAGTTCACGGTCTACGCCCCCTACATGCCCGGCTATTCCAAGTCCGACGGCCTGGAGAAGCTGGACGACGTCACCGACCTAACCCTCTATCAGTTTGAACTCTTGGACGCCCTCGGGGTATCCAAAGTTCACGTAGTGGGCCATTTTCTAGGCGGGATGATCGCCGCCGAGATGGCCGCGCTATCGCCCAGCTACGTCGACCGGCTGGTACTGGCTGCGCCTGCGGGAACCTGGCGCGACGCCAACCCGGTGGCCGACCTGTTGGCCATGACCGCCAACGAGCTGCAGCACAACCTCTGCTCGTCGGCCACCAGTTCCATGAGTCTCTCTCCCGCCGATTTCGAGGCCAACGCCCGCCTGAAAGCCGATCTGGCCGCCGACCGGATGCAGGACCTGACCGCTGCCGGGAAGTTCCTCTGGCCCATACCCGACCGGGGCCTGAAGCGCCGGGCCTACCGCATCAAGGCGCCGACGCTGGTTCTGTGGGGCGAGAACGACCGCATCATTCCGCCGGTCTACGCAGAAGACTTCACCCGGCTCATATCCGGCGCCCAGGTATCGGTCATGCCCAACGCAGGGCATCTGTTAATGATCGAACGGGCCGAGGTTTTCGCCGCCGCCGTGTCTGATTTCCTGAGCTAACTGCCCGTGGTGGACGCCTTGCCCTGATGGCATATATCATTGTCATGCCAAATGCGTAGTCCATATGGCGCGGCACCCGGAGGTAACCATGGCGTCACCAACCAACCCGCGATTATCGGCCTTAGAGGCTATCCTTCGGGATATGGGCTCGGTGGTTGTCGCTTTCTCGGGGGGCGTTGATAGCACGCTGGTCGCGGTTGCGGCCCACCGGGTGCTCGGTCCAAAGGCCCAGGCCGTGACTGCGGTTTCCCCCGCGCTGGCCAAAAGAGAACTGGAAGAAACAGTCAGTCTGGCTGAGAGAATGGGGTTCGCCCACCGCGTCATCCACACCAACGAGATGGACCGGGAAGGCTACGTTGCCAACTCCCCCCAGCGGTGCTACTTCTGCAAGACCGAGCTTTACACCCAACTCACCGAGTTGGCCGACGCGGAGGCCATCCAATGGGTGGTCAACGGCGCCAACACCGACGACCAGGGAGACTACCGTCCCGGCATGGTAGCAGCGTCCGAGCACCGGGTCCGCAGCCCGATGGTGGAGGCTGGACTGACGAAAGCGGACGTGCGGGCCATCGCCAAGTCCCTGGATATCCCCATCTGGGACAAGCCGGCCCAACCCTGCCTGTCGTCCCGCATCCCCTACGGAACGCCGGTGACTGCCGAGAACCTGGCGAAGATTGAGCAGGCCGAAGAATTTCTCAGGGGCCTTGGACTCAAAGAGATTAGAGCCAGGCACCACGACAAACTGTGCCGCATCGAGGTTGGCGAGGATGAGATCGACTTCGCCTTCGGACACCGCAAGGAGATTGTCGCGGCCGTCAAGAAGATCGGCTACCTGTGGGTGTCTATGGACATGTTGGGGCTTCGCTCCGGCAGCCTGAACGACGGATTGAATCTCCAGGAAAGTAATATCGGCGCCGTGCTGAAGGCCTGAGCATGAGGATCGCTTTCATCCAGCCCATCGGAGGCGCCAGCGGCGATATGATGCTGGGCGCGTTGACTGACCTGGGGATGCCCATCGAACACCTGGAAGACCAACTGGGCAAGTTGAACGTCGGCGGCTACCGGCTTGAGGCTCGCCAAGAGACCCGCTGCGAGATGCGGGGCACCTACTTGAAGGTCGACCTGGAAGACCAGACTCGCTACTCCCCCAGGCAACTCTTGGAGACTGTCGAGGGCAGTAGCCTGTCCGACGCTGTAAAGTCCCAGTCCAGCCAGGTCTTGAAGGCGTTATGGGAGGCAGAGTGCCGGGTCCACGGCGAGACACAAGATATCCTGGAGCTTGAGGAACTGGGCAGTGTCGACACATTGGTCGACGTTGTCGGTTCCGCCATCGGGTTCGGATACCTGGAAGTCGCGGGTATCCACGCCGCGCCGTTAGTGATTGGGAACGCCATGCCACCGCGCTGGGTGGGAGGCTATTCCAACCCGGCCCCGGCCACTCTGGAGTTGATAGCGTCCGCGGGAGCCCCGGTCATCGGCGACAAGCCGATGTACGAAGAGGCCGGCGAACTGACCACGCCCACCGGAGCAGCCCTGATCACGACTCTAGCCGCCTTTGGCCGGCCCGCCTTCGCGGTGGACCGCGTCGGTCTGGGATTGGGCACCAAAGACCCGGCCGGATTCCCCAACGCCCTCCGGGTGTGGCTGGGCGAGACCGACCTAACCGAGGCTGATTCATCTGCTCAGCAGGGCCAGGTGGTGCTGTTGGAGACCAACTTGGACGATGTCTCCGGTCTGGTCTTGGGATACGCCCAGGAACGGCTGTTTGCCATCGGCGCCCTGGATGTCTGGAACACGCCCATCCAGATGAAGAAGAACCGCCCCGGCACTGTGCTGTCAGCCCTGGTGCCCATCGATAAAGAACGGGAAGCGTCGGAGTTGATACTGCATGAGACGCCCACCTTGGGTATCCGCACCCGCCAGGTCGACCGGTATGTGGCGGGCCGGCAGATAGCCAAGGTGGAAACCGGATTTGGTCCGATCAGCGTAAAGATTAAGATTCTAGACGGCAAAGCGGTCAGCGCAGCCCCGGAGCCCGATGAGGTGCGTCAGATCGCCTTGGAAACCGGCAGGCCGTTCCAAGAGGTCTACCAGATGGCCACCGAAGAAGCCAGTCGCCAATTGCTCTAGCGTCTAGTCCCATTAAACTCAGGAGAAACACCATCCAGGAAGAACGGCTAAGGGACCTGCTGGCCCGGTTCAAAAAGAACGGTATGACCGTGGATACCGCCTTGGAACACTTGCGCGACCTGCCGTACCAGGATCTGGATTTCGCTAAGCTGGACCACCACCGGCCCCTGCGGACCGGCTGGCCCGAGGTTGTCTTCGGGAAGGGCAAGACCCCAGAGCAAGTGGCCCAGATCGTGAGCGCCATGAAAGGACGGGGCCATCCGGTATTGGTGACCAAGTCTGACCAAGAAGCCTACCAAGCGGTGCTCCAAGACACCCCTGACGCCGAGTACCACGAACTGTCCAAGGCCATCGTCGTCCGCGTGCCCCAGACCGCACTGCTCAAAGACGGCATAACTGTGGTCACCGCCGGGACCGCCGACCTGCCCGCGGCCGAAGAAGCGGTGCTAACCGCAACCCTGATGGGCAACGATGTCACTCTGGTGAGCGACGTCGGGGTAGCCGGCCTACACCGGCTTTTGGACCAACTCCCGGCGCTCCAGAAAGCGCATGTTCTAGTGGTCGTGGCGGGCATGGATGCTGCCCTGGTGGGAGTGGTATCCGGGTTGGTGTCTGTCCCAGTGATCGCAGTGCCCACCAGCACCGGCTACGGCGCCAGCTTCGACGGTCTGGCCCCTCTACTGAGCATGCTGAATAGCTGCGCCCCGGGCGTGTCGGTGGTCAACATAGACAACGGCTTCGGCGCCGGCCACCAAGCCGCCCTAACGAATGCAATTCGATTTGATACCTCCGGCGGCGAAGACAGCCTCGGCAGATGAGCGTAGCCCTACCTGAACATAGCTGTTAGACTGCTCCTTTGAACGCTCGATGGGGCTGCATGCTTCTGGCTTTTTTCCTGACTGCGGTCATGCTGTTGATCCTGGTTTCGGTGCGTGTTTCCGGAGGGCCTTTTTAGAGGTGTTACTCCTACTCCCTCTCACTCCCACACCGCGTTCTCCAAGTGGCTCACCTCAAGCAGTTTTCCTTACTCGTCCAGGTGGACGCTGACCACGTCAATGCGCCATGACGCCTGCTCAAGGTTGTTTTTTGAAGGTAGTCTTGGGCGGTGGCGATGAGGCGTTGTGACTTCGTGGCGGTGATTGATTCCCCAGGGGTGCCGAACGCGGAGCCACGGCAGGTCTTGACCTCGACGAAGATGTATTCATCGCCCAACCGGGCCACTATGTCGACTTCGCCCCAGCGGCTACGGTAGTTGGTGGCCGTAATCGAGTAGCCTTTGCCCTCCAGGTGGCGGCGGGCATGGTCTTCTCTCCATCGGCCCAATCGGCCCTGAGGCGTGGCCACGTTCAGTCGTCGCCGCTGAACTGCATGAGGGCCTGGGCCACCGGTGCGAATGACCGGCGGTGGATGGGGCAGGGGCCTAGCTCGTTCAGCCGCTCGAAGTGGGCTTTGGTAGGATAGCCTTTGTGCCTAGCGAAGTGGTAGCCGGGGTAGGTCACTTCCGCATCCACCATCAGCCGGTCGCGGGTGACCTTGGCCACATTGGAGGCGGCGGCGATTGAGTAGCTGCGACTGTCCCCCTTTACGATGGTGTCGTAGGTGTAGGGGCACTCGCGGACGTGGATGAAGTCCAAGAGGAGGTGTCCCGGTTCTAGAGGAAGCTGGCCCACAGCCCGGAGCATGGCCGCCAAAGCCGCGTGTCCTATGCCCATCCGGTCGATGTCTTCAGGGCTGACCATCCCCACGCCAACGGCCAAAGCGTGTTTGTGAACGATATCCACCGCGTGTTCCCGCCGGTTGTGGGACATCTTCTTGGAATCGTCCAGATATTTGAGCCAGAGTTCGGAGCCGGTGAGGCCCGGGGGGAGTATCACGGCGGCGGCAACCACCGGCCCAGCTAAAGGCCCGCGTCCCGCCTCGTCGACACCGGCAACCAACTGGATACCACGCTTATGCACTGAAGATTCCAGGGATAGGTCCGGCATTGGCCACCTCGCTAGATGCTAGACAGTGGCCGTGGGCTGGTTCTCTGGCGTCCCGGCTTCTATACCGGGCTCTATCGTCCCACCGCCCAACAGCACATCACCTTGATAGAATACCGCAGCTTGTCCGGGAGTTACCGACCTCTCGGCCTTGGAAAACCGGACTATTGCGCCGTCGCCCGTAGGGTGCAACACGGCTACGGCCTCGCTGGACTTGTACCGGATCTTGACGTTGACGTCCACCGGCCCACGGGGCAAGAACCCCAGCGGATAATTGATGGCCGAAACCACCATCTCGTCCCGCATCAGCGCTTCTTCCGGGCCGACCACCAAACGATGGGACTCGGGCTCGATACGCACCACGTAGAGGGGCTCTACTTCGGCGATGCCCAGGCCGCGGCGCTGCCCGATGGTGAAGTACTCTATGCCCTCGTGGCGGCCCAGCACCGTCCCATCAAGTTCGACGATGTCGCCGGGCGTGGTCTCTAGACGCTTCTTGAGAAACGACTTGTAGTCTCCCATGGGGATGAAGCAGATATCCTGGCTATCGGGCTTGGCCGCGTTCAGCAGTTTGGCATCCTCGGCCATCTGACGTATCTCGCTCTTGAGGTAGGCGCCCACAGGCATCAGCGTGCGCACTAGTTGTTCTTGCCCCATGCCAAACAACACGTAGGACTGGTCCTTGGAGGCGTCGACGGCCTTCTTCAGCACCACGCCGTCGGGGCCGCGCTCGATCTGTGCGTAGTGACCGGTGGCGACGTAATCGGCCTCCAGCATGGCGGCGCGTTCCATCAGGTGGCTGAATTTGATCTTGTCGTTGCAAGCGATACAGGGGTGGGGCGTCCGGCCTCGTTGGTACTCGGACGTGAAATAGTCGACCACCTGCGACTGAAACTCCCGCTGGGTGTTCAAAACATAGTGGGGGATGCCTAACCTGCGGCAAACCGAGCGTGCGTCTTCAACGTCGTCCAACGTACAGCAGCCCTGATAATTGGGCGGGAGGTCCTCACCGTCCAGGTTGTAGAGCTTCATGGTGACGCCCACAACGTCGTAGCCCTGCTGTTGCAACAGCAGCGCGGCCACGGAGGAATCGACCCCTCCGCTCATGGCAACGACCACCTTTTTGGGCATGTTTTCAAGCTCTCCAAAAACCCTCTGAGATCTCAGACTAGCACAGGCGATACAAGGGGTACAACCGCGCCCTGATACATCCGAAATGCGGGATCCGTAGTAGTCTATAAACAGGGCGATGGGTCGTGTAACATCCAGAGCCTCGGAGACATCTTTAACTGGGAAGGCAGATGGCGGAGATAGACCCCAACGAAAATTTCGGAACCCGGTTCTGCGGCAACTGCGGCTCGGCGGTTGTGCCCGGCGCCACGACGTGCGCTCATTGCGGCACATTAACACCGCTAGAGCCCACAACCATCGAATTAGACGTCGATTATATTCCCTACTGCCGGGCCTGCGGGGTGCCGGTGGCCAGGGAAGAAGCCCTGCATTGCACCAAATGCGGCGTCACCCCCCTCTGCCGAGAACATTTCTACCCTTCCACCCGCTCCTGCTCGCTATGCCCGCCCGTTGAATCGGCCGGGCCGGAGCCCACAGCCTTTTTGGCCCGGCCCAACGGTCCGTGGGCCCAGCCCGCCGTCAGCATCCCTTGCCCTCAGTGTGGCGCCCGCATCCACCAGGGCGTGGATTATTGTCCCAATTGCGGCGTGGAGCAAGAGGGCGCCGGGCAGTCTCAGTACGCCGGTTTCTTGATCAGGCTGTTCGCCTTCGTCATTGACCAATTGATAACCGGTTTCTTGATCAGGCTGTTCGCCTTCGTCATCGACAACTTGATAACCGGGGTCTCAGTGACTCAGATCACCATTTTCAATGACATCTCAGCCCTCGGCATCGTCGTCTCCTTCGCCTACTACGTGTTGTTCACCTACTACAGAGGGCAGACCCCCGGCAAGATGCTATTGGGCCTCTACGTAGAGGACGAAGACGGCAAAACGCCCAGCCTGAAACAGGTGCTGCTGCGCGAGGTGATCGGCAAGGCTATATCCGCGTTGGTGCTCTTGATCGGATACCTCTGGATATTCTGGGATCCCAAGAAGCGGGGCTGGCACGACCATATCGGCGGTACCTACGTGGTAAAGCGGAACCGCAACTAGCCGAGGCTCGTGTCTGCTACACTGCCTCCAAACTTAACCCAAACAATATTTGGAGGACCTTGATGGCAGTCACCTTTGGCACCAATTTACCCAGCCGTGGCGAGATGGCCGGCCCGGAACAGCTCCGCAGCGTGGCTCAACGGGCCGAGGACCTGGGCTACGACCACGTTTGGGTCAGTGACCATATAATCTTGCCCAAAAAGGTAGACTCCTTCTACCCCTACGCCACCGACGGTGTGCCGACGTTCCGTCCGGATGAGCCGTACTACGAACCGCTGGCGGCCCTGAATTTCATCGCCGGTTGCACCCAGCGGATACGCCTCGGCACCCACGTATTGATCATTCCCTACCGCAACCCGGTGCTAACCGCCAAGATTCTCTCCACTCTTGATGTATTGTCCGGCGGCCGGGTGATCCTGGGCGCGGGCGTTGGATGGATGGAAGAGGAATTCCAGGCGATGGGCTTGGACACCTATAAGGAGCGCGGAGCGGTCACCGACGAATACCTACAGCTCTACAGGGAATTCTGGACCAAAGAGAGCCCATCTTTCCAGGGCAAGTACTACCAGATATCCGACAGCGGGTTCGAGCCCAAACCGCTGCAGAAACCCCTGCCCATCTGGATCGGCGGACACACCGGCGCTGCCATCCGCCGCGCCGCCAAGTACGGCGACGGCTGGATGCCAATCGGCCTGCGTCCCCCTGCCATCCTAGACCCCGAGGAGCTGAGCGGAAAGATTGCCCGTCTGCGGAAGCTGACTGTGGAAGCAGGCCGGCCTGAGGACGCGGTGTCACTGACCTTCAGCACCGGTATCGTCTTCAACGACTCCGCCGGAAGCTCCCGGGAGATGATGCAGGGCCGACCGGAGCAGATCGCCGCCGACCTGCGTCAGTACCAGGACCTAGGCGTGTCCAACTTCATCGTCGGATTCCAGGGGGGCACGGTTCCGGAGCTCCAGGAGAACATGGAGCGGTTCTCCAGAGAGGTCATGACCCTGGTTCCGGATTAGGCAGTTCCGTCATTCCGGCTGCCGCGGAATGGGAGTCCGGCTAGAGACCGTCTGATGCTAAGCTAGGCGGGTTGAAAACCCGCGCCTACGGTGAGTGGCTTTGGACGGCGATTCTTTGCGCCACCTCTGTCATTCCGGCCTTCGCCGGAATCCATGTAGCCCGGGGAAAACAAGTTGCACTTCTTGAGAGCGGACACCCTCACCCTAGCCCTCTCCCAGGCACGGGAGAGGGGATAATCCCCTTGTCATTCCTGGAAGAACTGCCTATTGTCCGGGCGCGCGGTACGTGATCTCTTTGGCTTTTTGGGCTGCTGCGACCGCGTCGGCAGTCGGGATCGACGCTGTTGTCCTCAGATTGGTCACTGCGCCTGATGCTCCTACGGCCATCGACAAACTCGCCATAGCGATATCGTCAGGCGCTTCCAGGATGAGCTCAACGTCGAATTCGCCGAAGCAGTAATCTACGGAATGAACTTTGCCGCCTACGGCTTCCACCAAAGATACGAGCCCGCCCGTTCGATATTCGGGACTGGAGACCAACCCGGCTACACCCTATTGTGTATAATTTGCCTGAATTAGATAACGGGCCATGTTGCCCCCTAACACTCGTAGCATTGGAGTCCGGGGCATCCAAGCACACCATTTCGGTCTAGGCCACCGGCGCTTGGGTCTAAGCCACCGGAGCTTCTGTCACTCCATACTTCTGCTCAAGCTCGTAGACGGCGTCCAGGCCCATCAGTCCGGCCACGTCCCAGCGGGTGCCGTAGCGCTCTGGGTTCACGGCCCCTTCTTCCATCAACTCGGTGAACGAGTCCTTGAGCTGCTTGTAGATCAGCCAAATGGTGCTGCCGCAAATCATGACCTTGTAGCCGAGGGCGTCCATCTCCTTGGTGTTGGCCAGGTCACCGTTGTACATCCGCGGCAGAGTGTCCATGTCTCTGGCGTAGTTCTTGATGTCTTCCCGGCTCTTGATGCCGTCCACGAACACCAAGTCCGCTCCAGCGTCGATGTAGGCGTGGGAGCGCTTGATGGTGTCCTCCCATCCGGTGACTGCGTAGGCGTCACAGCGGGCGATGACCACGAAATCGGGGTCGGTGCGGGCGTCCAGCGCGGCCTTGATCTTCTGCACCGCTTCTTCTTGGGGGATGACCTGTTTCCCAGCGAAGAAGCCGCATTTCTTGGGGAACAACTGGTCTTCGATGTGCACCCCGGCCACTCCGGCGGCCTCGTATTCGCGGATAGTGCGCTGCACATTGAGGGGGTTGCCGTAGCCGGTGTCGGCGTCGCAGATCACGGGGATGTCCACCGCACCGGCGATGTACTTGGCGTTGGACACCATCTCAGTCATGGTCAGCAGGCCAACATCGGGGAAACCGCGCTCGGCGGAAGTCCCGGCCCCAGTCATGTAGACGGCCTGGAATCCCACCGACTCGGCGATTTTGGCGTGGAAGGCGTTGAGCACGAACGGCGCGACGGTCAGGCTATCCGAATTAATCATCTGGCTTAACTTGGTGGTGGTTTTCATTACCTGGTCTCCTCTCGCAAAACGGGGCCATATATGCTGGCGCCCATGAATTGAGAGCATGATAACCCAGGCGTTGGTTGGGTGCCAGAGGGGGGATTTTACGAACCTAAAGTACCATGATCCAGCGGCGCGGGGAACCCCCATCCTAACCTTCCCCCATTGCGACGAGGGAAGGTACAAGTCCTCTTTTGCAAAGGGGGATTTAGGGGGATTTTCGGTTCACGGCCTATAGAACGTAACTCGAAAGGTGCTCCCAGCGGATATCGGAGGCCCAACTGCCGTGGCTCCAATCGTCGCCGGCAGCCTCTGAGTGGTATCGCAGCAACACCAACCGCCAGGCACGGGCCACGGAAGGGACTCCCACGTCGATGGCCACGCCCTTGGCGAATTCGGCGGCGTCCGCCATGACCGGCGCCGGGAGGTCGGCGTACTCCATGAGGTTGATCTTCGGGTGGAAATCTTCTTGCTGCGGAGGCAAGACCGCTCCGGGCAGTTCGTCCAACATCTTCAGCGCGTTGCAGCGCAGCAAGGTCAGAGCATGATTGGGGTCTGACTGCTTGAAGTCCAGGTAGATGCTGTTGCGCTCGCCGTTCCAGCCGCTGGCGCTACGGCCGTCGTCCACGCCGCGGCAATTGATGGAAAACCGAGGGCTGCGTTGCCTGCTCTTTTCGGCCAACCTCCCGGCGCCGTGGACCAGGTGGTCCAGCACCGAGTCTGAACACTCGAAATATCCGACAACGCTCAAACGCAACATGTGCATCTCAGCCGCCCATGAAGCGTACTGACCGCAGATTATATTCCGGGTGCGGTAGGCCCTTGCGGTGAACGCGGGCTCCACCGTTAGCTCAATGCCCAACCTTGTAGACACTTCTTCCTCCTCACACTGGGCACATCCGCCCGAAGCCCCGGCCGCCGGGGTCTTGGTTTTTTTGAGATTCTAGGTCTGGGTTAGCTCGTCGGGCAATTCCGCCAAACCGGGCACTTCCCGGGCCGGCTTGGGAGCCGTCGGGGTCGACGTAGTGAATATCGTAGCGGTTGATGTAGGCTCCGGCCGTGCCTGCGGCCCTGGCGCCCCGGATATCCCAGGCCTGGGCGGCAACGTGGAACACCTGCTCCCCCGGCAGGCCAAGTTCTTTGATGGCATGTTAGTACACCCCGGCGTAGGGCTTGTAGTAGCCTGCCTGCTCGGCCGAGATGGCGCGGTCGACGGGAAAGCCTAATCCGCTGACCGCCCGGTCCAGCGACGGCAGGTCTCCGTTGGAAAGCACCGACAGATTATATTTGCCCAGGGATTGGATCCGAGTCAGGTTCTCTTTCACGCCGGGAAACAGGGTCGGGGTGGCCTTGGTGGTGACCAGTTGCTGGATGTCGTCCATGGTGTGGGCAATCTTGAGCTCATAAAAAACCTGGCTGAGGGTCACGCGTCGGACGATCCCGAAAGGAGTGCGGGGGCCGTCCAACAGGGGGTCCACGTTGCTTTCGTGGAGGTAAGTGGCCTGGGAGGCCACGACCACATCATCAGCGCTGCCGGAATAACCTTTGGCCTTCAGGAATTCGTCAAAGCCTGCCGCAAAGCAGGTGACCAGGTCCAGCAAAGTGCCATACATGTTGAAAGTGATGGCGCGCACGGGTCCAAGGGGTATTTTCTGCATGGAGAATGCCTACAACAATTAGATTTCGCTCCCTACAGCGTCGGCTAAATGCCGGCCGCCTTGGGGGCGTGTATGAGATGCGTTTACCGGACCGTACGATTAGCGATGACCACGGTCAGGGCTATGAATGCCGCGATGACCACGATTGTCGCAGTGACCATCCACTGGGGCATCAGCGGGGCGAGACTTTCGCGTTGTTCCTCCCGATCACGCTCTAATATCTCTTGGGGCACGTATTGCAGGACCTCTCGGGCCAGGTCCTCATCGCCCTCGTAAACCAGGAGATCGTGGGGCAGATTGTAGGCCGTTCCCCAGAGGCCGGGGCCGCCGCGCAATGAACGAACTAGGCAGGGGATTCCCTCCATCTGGAGGCGTTGCTCTGCCATCCGGGCGGTGGGCTCGTTATCAAAGACCCTGAGACTTACCTGTTTGCGGCGCGGTTCCCGGGACATTGGTCTATTATAGAGGTTAGATTGCGTAGCTGTTGACAGTATCAGGCTGGGTGTGTTCCCAGGCTTAATTATGGGTGCCGCCATGCCTAAGAGGTGATATAATACCGGCTCGCACGGCTGGGCCGAGGTGGTGGAACTGGTAGACACGCGGTCTTGAGGGGGCCGTGGGCGTAAGCTCGTGTGGGTTCAAATCCCACCCTCGGCACCAATTAGGTTGATCCGACCGTGGAGCAAATCGGGGCGACGTAGCCAAGTGGTTAAGGCGGAGGTCTGCAAAACCTCTATTCGGCGGTTCGAATCCGCCCGTCGCCTCCAAAAACTTCCCCCTCCCCTCCTAGATTCCCTCCCACGAGCAGATATTCCCAGCCAGAATTCCAGAAGGTGCAGTCGGTGTAACCCTGCCCACAATGCCGGGATGGCGGAATGGCAGACGCGGCGGACTTAAAATCCGCTACCTTTGCGGGTGTGTGGGTTCGAGTCCCTCTCCCGGCACCAACTTCTAGGCATAAAACGGGCCCCTGAGATCACTCAGGGGCCTTTGCCATCCGTCCGATGTGCACGAAATGTGCACGAACTTTTCCTGAGCCCTCTTCCTCAGGCGTAAAACTATGTGCCCCCACCAGGGAACCATACCCGAGCCGGGTACTTTAAGGGGATAGGTATTGGCAGCCGGAGCGTCAAGGTCCTAACCTTGGGCCGTCGGTTTCTTCTTCGGGAACACCGAATTTAGCCTGGAACTTTGGAATATAATCTCGGGCATATCGGGGTTCGATGATTGAGGCCGAATATGAAGTTAGCAGCGTTATTGGCGGCATTCGTTGGGATTATTCTCGTGGGTTGTTCTAGCGGCGGGTCGGCTGCAGTGGAACGACCTTCCAATGGTGATGCAGCCATCACAGCACCGCATATGGCGCAAACTAAGTCGGCAAGTGAAGCCATGTGTAGGAAACATTGGATGGAGGGAACCCGTTATGCCGATGACGGACAATTCGAGGCTGCCATCCAAGAATTCGACAAAGCCATCGAGTTAGGCTCTCACTGTGCCCCTTCTTATGGCCATCGAGGTATGGCTTACGGCAACCTGGGCCAATACCGGAGGGCTATAAAGGACTACGACAAGGCCATAGAGTTCTTCCCTGAATCTGGCGGGCTCTACTTCTGGCGAGCTTCTGCTTATGACGAAATAGGCCAGTACCAAAATGCCATAAACGACTACACCAAGGTCATCCAGTTTGACCCTGGTGAAGCTTCGCTTTACTTACTCCGAGGGATTGCTCTCCAAAAACTATATAAGTTCTCCCTCGCCAACAAAGATTTTAATAAAGCCTGCAAGTTAGATAAGTCGAATTGCTAACCCATGCGCTACCTATCTTCCGTATCACTAGCACTCGTCGTGCTGATGGCGTTGGCCTGTACGGCGACGCCTGTTGAAAAATCACAACCGATTCAGTCATCCACAGTGATACCAGGGCACAGACGACATCAGTCCACTTTGGATCTACTGGTTAAGAGTTAGTAGGAAATCATTGTCAGGCGTGGTCATATGTGTTTTCTAGGCTGAGATTTGTGCCTGAGAGTACATCCGAGCA
>Ga0066839_10000751_pt1 | contig 13968 bp, 11 predicted proteins | sample ETNtaG_10_FD_66733 | JGI IMG/M metagenome (GOLD analysis project Ga0066839, IMG submission 66733) | Marine microbial and viral communities from oxygen minimum zone, Eastern Pacific Ocean - ETNP201302SV82 | ecosystem: Environmental > Aquatic > Marine > Oceanic | place: Pacific Ocean: Eastern...
GCGGACTTCGAGCCTTCCTACGTCATCATGAAGGACAAGCAGTCCCTGTTGACCCAGATCAAGAAAGCTGGCACCGAGGCCAAAGAGGTCTTCCTAGCCACCGACCCCGACCGGGAGGGAGAAGCCATATCCTGGCACCTCCAGACTGCCGCTGATTGGGCAACATTGACGAACCCTCCCAAGCGGGTGGTGTTCCACGAGATTACGAAAGAAGCTGTGGAAGAGGCCTTCCGGAATCCCCGGGAGATCGACATGCATCTCGTCAACGCCCAGCAGGCGCGCCGCATCCTGGACCGTCTTGTCGGTTACCAGATCAGCCCCCTGCTCTGGCGCCGGGTGCAACGCGGCACCTCCGCCGGCCGGGTGCAGTCTGTATCCCTACGTATGGTCGTGGACCGTGAAAGGGAGATTGAAGCTTTCATCCCTGTCGAGTCGTGGACCATCGATAACCTGTTGCGCAAAACAGGCACGGACGCCATCGACAAGAACCAGTTCCCGGCGGCTCTGCATTCTGTGAAAGGCGAACGCGCCCGCATAACAATTCCCAAAGAAGAAGACGCCCGGCGTTATGAGTCAGAATTGGCCAACGCCGACTACAAGGTCGCCGAAGTCCGCAAGCGGGACGTTCGGCAACGGCCTTCCGCTCCCTTCACCACCAGCACCATGCAGCAGGAAGCCGGACGCAAACTGCGTTTCACGGCCCAGCGCACCATGGCGGTGGCCCAACAACTCTATGAGGGCCTTAACGTAGGTAGTGACGGAACGATCGGCCTGATCACCTACATGCGTACTGACTCCACTCAGGTTGCGGATTCCGCTCTGGCAGAGGTGCGGGAATATATCCAGGAACGTTACGGGAAGGACCACCTGCCGGCCAAGGCCAAGGTCTACACCAAGACTTCCAAGGGCGCTCAGGAGGCCCACGAGGCCGTCCGCCCCACGTCCATCAGAAGGGACCCGGCATCGTTGAAAGACTATCTGTCCGGGGATCAATTGAACCTCTACACCCTGATCTGGTCGCGGATGCTGGCCAGCCAGATGGAAGACGCCAGGTCTGAAGCGACCACGTTGAACATCGACGCGGCCTGCAAGCACTCCGGTAACGTGTACAACTTCAGAGCTTCAGGATCAGTCCTGAAATTCGCTGGGTTCCGCAGCGTATATATGGAAGGCCGGGACGAAGGTTCCGACAGAGACGACAGCGACGGCAAGAATACCCTGCCGGCGCTATCTGAAGGCGACGTCTTGGATTGCTCCAAGCTCACGGCCAACCAGCACTTCACCGAGCCGCCGCCGCGCTTCACTGAAGCCACGCTGATCAAGGCCATGGAAGAGAAGGGCATCGGCCGTCCTAGCACCTATGCCCCGACTATCGGGACCTTGGTTGACCGGATGTATGTGGAGCGTGAGCGGAACCGGCTGACCCCCACCAAGCTGGGGATCACCGTGACTGACCTGCTCACCGAGTATTTCACCGACATCCTGGACCCCGACTTCACCGCCAAGATGGAAGAGGAACTGGACGATGTGTCTCGCGGCGAACGCGAGTGGGTGCCCATGTTGGGCGAGTTCTACGGCCCTTTCCAAAAGGCCCTGACTAACGCTGACGAACTGATGCCCAAGATTCGCATGGACGAGGAGACTGACGAGGTCTGCGACTGCGCCGGCAGCGACAAGTGCGAACACAAGGACACCTGCGGCAAACCGATGGTCATCAAAACCGGCCGGTTCGGCCGGTTCATGGCCTGCACGGGCTTCCCGGACTGCCGGAAGACCAAACCGATTCTGAAGACGGTCGGCGTCGCCTGTCCCAAACCTGGTTGCGGAGGCGATATTGTCGAGCGCCGCGCCCGGGGCCGGGGCCGTTCTTTCTTCGGCTGCTCCAAATACCCGGACTGCGACCTGATATTGAATCAGCGCCCGTTGACCACTCCCTGTCCGGAGTGCAGCGGCCTGATGGTCCAGAAGAACCGGGACAAGGCGGCCTGCACGGTATGCACCTGGCAGGAAGCGATAATCGAAAATCCGGAAATCGCCGAGGGCGCGGACAATTCGGAAGAGCTGGCGCCGGTTGGCGACTAGCCTCGAAAATACTAGTCATGAGGGCCTGGCCCAATTTGACCACTTTCTGAAAGAGTTCCCCCGCTACCTTCGCGGCCAGCGGGGCTTGTCCGAGAACACGGAGCGGGTCTACATGGCCGACCTGCAATCGTTCCGGCAGTACCTGGCCGATGAAGAACTGGGCCTGGCCGACATGGACCGGCAGACTCTCCGCGGCTACCTCGCCTGGCTGGCGACAGAAGGCAAGGGCGGCCAACGGGGCTATGCCAGAGTCAGTGTTGCCCGGAAATTGACCGTGGTGCGGTCCTTCTACCGGTTCTTGGTCCAAGAAGGGCTCTTCCGCTCAACTCCGGTCCCATCCGGCCAGAGCTTCAAGGTCAAAGTTGCCAAAACGCTCCCCGATTTCCTCGGCCAGCGCGAAGTTGCTCGGCTGATGGACGCGCCCGACGAATCGACCATCCACGGTATCCGCGACAAAGCCATCTTGGAGACTTTGTACGCCTCGGGAGTCCGGCTGTCGGAGATCCACGGCCTGAACGTGACCGACGTCAATTTCTCCCGGAATGAGTTATTGGTCCAAGGCAAAGGGTCCAAAGAACGGTTGGTCCTGTTCGGAAAACCGACCGAGGAAGCCTTGCGCCGCTACCTCAATGAATCCCGGCGCGATCTGCTGTCCAAACCCACCCAGGCGTTGTTCTTGAACCGGTACGGCGAGCGGCTGTCGCGCCGCAGCTTCGAGAAGCTGGTGCACCGCTACTCGACCGAGGCCGGCACCAGATCAGACGTGCATCCCCATACCCTCAGGCACACCTTCGCCACCCATATGCTGGAGGGTGGCGCCGACCTGCGGGTGATACAGGAATTGCTGGGGCATTCGAGTCCCACTACCACCCAGGTATATACTCATGTAACCAAACAGGAAGCCCTGACGGCTTACTTGGAGCATCATCCCAGGGCCGATGAACCGGCCAGAAGGACGATCTGGGAAGACTCTATCGAAGAGCCGGAAGAGCAAGTATCCACCGGGAAGGACGCCTAGAAACATGGCCAGCTTCTTGATATTGAACGGCCCGAACCTAAACATGCTGGGAAAGCGGGACGCAGCTATATATGGCTCCAAGACCTTGGACGAGGTGAATCAGGAGATTTCTTGGGTGGCCAATGAACTCAACGTCGAGGTCATCTTCTACCAGTCCAATGTGGAAGGTGAGCTGGTCAACTGCATCCAGGAGCATTGGGACAAAGTCCAAGGTATAGTACTGAATGCCGGTGCGTTGACCCATTATGGGCTCAGTCTGAAAGACGCCTTGATCGACAGCCGCCTGCCGGTGGTCGAGGTCCATCTCAGCAATCCAGGGTCAAGAGACCGTTGGCGCAGGACCTCGGTGATCACGGACATTGCCCGGGGCCAGATCGCCGGTTTCGGTTGGAGAAGTTACACGTCGGCCCTTAAAGTGTTGGCAGAGATCGTTGAAGAAGAATCAAGATGAGAGAGGAAACCAGATGAAGGAAAGAGTGGAGCGGCTCGTTGCCCAGTTCAAAGAGAAAGAGCTGGACGGAGTTTTGATCTCAGCCCCCGAGAACCGGCGTTACCTGTCGGGGTTCAGCGGTTCCGCTGGTTTCCTGTTCATCACCAAGGCCAACGCCATCTTGGTCACCGACTCCCGGTACACCGAACAGGCCACGAACCAGTCACCTCATTTCGATGTGCGGCAGGTCCGCGGCGGTTGGGGCTGGCTGATCGACGAACTTAAGTCTTCCGGAGTTAAGAAGATCGGGTTCGAGAGCCAGGACATGACGGTCTCCTCGTACAACAACTTGATCGAAGTCATCAAGGGTGATTCTGGTTTGGGCGACGTATCCATGGTGCCCGCGCCTGGGCTGGCCGAGAACCAGCGCATCATCAAAGACCAGGTAGAACTCTCAATGTTGCAGTTGGCGATCGACGCGGCCGACAGGGCTATGGACCAAGTTTGCCCTGCTATCACACCAGGCATGACCGAGCGCGAAGTGGCCTGGAAGATGGAGATGGCCATGCGTGATTTCGGGGCCGACGCCATCAGCTTCGACACCATCGTCGCCGCCGGTCCAAATGGGGCCATGGCGCACCATCAACCAACCGACTACGTGATCAAACAAAGCGACCCCATCGTGATTGACATGGGCGCCAAAGTCGGAGGTTACTGCTCTGACCTGTCCCGGTCTATCGCGGTCGGCGAGCCGGACGAGACTTTCAAGAAGATCTACGACACGGTATTAGGCGCACAGCTCACCGCCATCAACACCGTCAAGGTGGGGATGACCGGCGAAGAGACCGACAACCTGTCCCGGAACGTGATTGCCGATGCCGGCTACGGCGACAACTTTGGCCATAGCCTGGGTCACGGCGTGGGTCTGGAGATTCACGAGAACCCCAGGGTCGGCCCACGCTCGCCGGATGTCCTAGAGTTGAACACTGTATTCACCGTGGAGCCCGGCATCTACCTGAACGGCTGGGGCGGCATCCGCATCGAAGACATCGTGATACTTCGCGAAGACGGCGCGGTGCCGTTGAGCAAAGCCAACAAGTAATACTGGCCGGCTACCCGTTGTGCCGGCGTTTGCGCCCGGAGTAGTGTTACACTTTTATTCGATACTGCCGGGCATTTGTTATCGTCTATCTGCGACATCCGAAGACCGGCTTTCACCACATACCCGGAGGACTCTTAGATGAGTATAAATTTCAGTGATCTCAGCCGCGGGCTCGTCATCGAATTGGACGGCCAGCCATGGGAGATCATGGACTACCAGCGCCACAAGATGCAGCAGAGGGCGCCGGTTACCCGCATCAAGATGCGCAACCTGTTGAGCGGGGCGGTGGTGGAACGGACATTTCAGCAGTATAGCACCGGGTTTACACAGGCCGATGTGGACACTCGGCCCACCCAGTACCTCTACACCGACGGCACTTTTTACTTCTTCATGGACCAGGTGACCTTCGACCAATACGACCTGACGAAGGAGGTCCTGGGGGATAACTTGGAGTACCTCAAAGAACAGGCGATGGTGGACATAATCTTGTACAACGGCGCGCCAATCAGCGTAAAGATGCCGACCCACGTTGAACTCGAGGTCACCGACACCCCGCCGGCCTTCCGGGGAGACACCGCTCAGGGCGGCAACAAACCTGCCACACTTGAGACTGGACTCCGCGTAAACGTTCCCATGTTCATTACTCCCGGTACGATAATCCGGGTGGATACCCGCACCGGAGAGTACACCGAGCGCGTGGGCTAGACCGTGGCTGTCTATACCGTCAGCCAAGTTTCTTCCCACATCAAGGAGTCGCTGGAGTCCGACCCTCTGCTGATGGACCTTTGGGTCGTCGGTGAGGTATCCGGCCTCAGGGCTTCCTCCGCCGGGCACACCTATTTCAGCCTAAAAGACCGGGAAAGCCTGCTGCGTTGCGTCATGTTCCGGGGCATGAAGGGCGCGGAACTTCTTTCTGAAGGCGATTCCGTCTCGGCCCACGGCAAGATCACTTTCTACCCCAGGGGAGGCACCACCGACTTCATGGTGGACCTAGCCATGCCCGAAGGCGTCGGGGAGCTGGCCTTGGAGTTGGAACGGCTGAAACAGAAGCTGGCCGCGGAAGGACTGTTCGAGACCAGCCGCAAACGCCAACTCCCACGGTTCCCCAACAAAGTGGGAGTGGTGACTTCGCCAACCGGAGCGGTCTTCCACGATATCCAGAACGTCCTTGAACGCCGTTATCCCCTGGCGGAATTGGTGCTTTCTCCCACCATGGTTCAAGGGCCTGAAGCCGCTCCAAAGATAGCCGCGGCGTTGGAATTGCTGGACCGTGAAGGTGGCTGCGATGTGATAATCATCGGGCGCGGCGGCGGGTCCATGGAAGACCTGTGGCCCTTCAATGAAGAGGTTGTCGCCCGGGCGATCTACGCCTGCAAAACACCGGTGGTCAGCGCAGTTGGTCATGAGACAGACGAAACCATCTCCGACTATGTTGCTGACGTGCGCGCGCCCACACCCTCCGCCGCGGCAGAGTTGGTGGCGCCAGACATCTACGTGCTACGGCGGAACCTGGGAGCTGCTGCGACCATGATGTTCCGGTTGTTGATCGACCAGGACTCGCGGCGGCGCTCTGACCTGACGGCAGTGATGCGCCGCATGGAACAAGGCCTGCCAGACACCCAGACCATACGCCGCAGGGTTGATGACGTTGGGCGTGTCGTGCAATCGGCATCGTCCAGGCTGCTCTCGGAGAGCAAGATGCAGGTTGAGAGCTTGGGTCTGCGCCTGAGGGCTTTGGACCCGCAGGCTACACTGGGTCGCGGCTTCTCCATCGTCCAATTGCCCGACACCGGGCAAGTTGTGTCCAGCGTCAAACAGGTCTCGCAAGGCGACGCACTGGAGATCACCGTGGCTGACGGTTCGATACCGGTGGTGGCCGGCCAATGCGCTCAGGGCAAGGTTGCAAAGTCCCCTAGTGCGGCCCCCCAAAAATCGAAACCGAAGGCTAAGTCCAAGTCGGGCCAAAACACTGGAATGACCCCTCTTTTGTAACACTGGCCCCTTGCGAATCCCGCTCCATGCTGGCATGCTTGTGCCGCGGGGAAAATGTCTCGGATGAACCGCTCACCAGGAGACTAGACCATGGCCAAACCCAAGAATTCCTCGCCCCAAAACGGCGCTGAAGAAAAAGACACTAAAGAAGTCAGCTTCGAGGACTCTTTTCTTCGGCTGAGCGAGATGGCCGAGCAACTGGAGACCGGTGGGCTGACTCTGGCCGAGGCGACCTCCCGATTCGAGGAAGGCATGAAGCTGGTCCAGTTCTGCAACGAGCTTCTGGATAACGCCGAGCAGAAGATCACCGAATTGAAAGAGTCGTACCGGGCTGTCGGAGCTCAGACCGGATTCGACGACTTGGACGACGATCCGGAAGAAGAAGATTAGCCGGACGAGTAATTCAAGGACAACGGATCGATGATAGTGTTGTGGAAGGTGTCGACCTAAGGATGTTGAATATCGGATGGTTCTCCACAGGCCGCGGAGAAGGTTCGCAGGGACTTCTTAACTTCGTACAACAGCGCCTGATCGAGACCGGCGCCGACGCCCGCATCAGCTTCGCTTTCAGCAATCGGGAGCGGGGAGAAGCCGGGGGCTCAGACGAGTATTTCAGCCTGGTCGATGGCTTCGGCATCCCTCTAGTCACCCATTCCTCGGCTAAGTTCCGCAAAGAGATTGGCGACCGCTTCTCCGCACACCGAGAGGAGTTCGACCAGCAGGTCATGGATAAGCTGACTGGCCGGGAAGCCGACATCTGCGTGCTGGCAGGGTACATGTTGATCGTCGGCGGCAAGATGTGCCGCCAGTACCCTTTGCTAAACCTTCACCCAGCCCTCCCCGACGGACCTATCGGCACCTGGCGGGAAGTTGTCTGGAAGTTGATTGAAAATCGGGCTGCCAAGACGGGCGCCATGGTCCATCTGGCCACCGAAGAAGTGGACCGGGGCCCCGTTGTTTCCCACGTGTCGGTGCCCATCACCGGGCCCGGATTCGACCGGCATTGGGAATCGCTGAAGGGGCAAGATCTGGAAGTGATCAAGAAAACCGAGGGGGAAGACTTCGCCCTCTTCCAGGCCATCCGTAGGGAACAATATCGCAGGGAGCCGTATCTATTGTTCGAGACCTTGCGAGCGGTTAGCCAAGGAGAGATCAAAGTCTCTGGGGGACAAGTACTGGACGCGTCCGGGGCGCCATTATCCGCCTCTATGCCCAATGGACTCTGTCTGGACCGTCAAATCGCCCAAGCGATAGCCGAAACTCTGATTGAAGACCCGGCTAAGAAAGAAGGCTAAGCCGACTTCTTTATCGGATGGGGCGGAAGTTCGATCTCCCGTCCGTCCTCGGCGAACATGCTAGGAGCAGCATTTCCTTCGATCGCATCACGGTCCACTACGCAGCGGACAACTTCGTCCAAAGACGGCAGGTCGTACATCACGTCCAAAAGTGTGTCTTCGATGACGTACCGCAAACAGCGTGCGCCGGTCTGGTGCTCTAACGCCCGTTCTGCCGCTGCTTCTAAGGCCTCTGCGGTGAATTCCAATTCAACGTCGTCCATCTTGAACAGATGTTGATACTGTTTCACGATGGCGTTCTTAGGCTCCGTGAGCACCCGGATCAACGAATCTTTGTCGAGAGATTTCAGGCCCACGGTCACCGGCAACCTTCCCACCATCTCAGGGATGAAGCCATACCCTAGAAGGTCTTCGGGGATCACCTGGGTCAGCGCGCTTCCGTCCAGTTCCACGCCGTCTCGTCCGCCGGCCAAGAACCCCATTTGGGATGATCCGGCCCCAAGCCGATTGGCGACGATCTCTTCCAGGCCATCGAACGCGCCGCCGCAGATGAACAGGATGTGACGGGTGTCGATCTGGAGGAATTCCTGGTGGGGATGTTTGCGGCCGCCCTGGGGTGGCACGTTTGCGACGCAGCCCTCAACTATCTTCAGCAACTCTTGCTGAACGCCCTCGCCAGAAACGTCGCGGGTGATGGACCGGTTCAGGCCCTCTTTCCGCGCGATTTTATCCAATTCGTCGATGTAGATAATGCCATGCTCGGCGCGGTTCACATCCCAGTCTGCCGCCTGGATCAGCCTGAGGAGGATATTCTCGACATCCTCGCCAACGTACCCGGACTCAGTTAAGGATGTGGCGTCACACACTGCAAAGGGGACGTCCAGGGTGCGGGCCAAGGTTTCGGCCAAGAGGGTCTTGCCGCAGCCGGTGGGGCCAACGAGTAAGATGTTGGTCTTCTGGAGTTCGACATCGGAACCGCTGCGTTGGTGCCCATTCCAGATGCGCTTAAAGTGATTGTAGACCGCTACGCTGAGGACCTTTTTCGCTTTCTCCTGGCCAACCACGTAGGTGTCCAGGTTGGAATAGATCTCTCGCGGGGCCAGCGGTTTGGCCGGTTCGAACTTTTTGGGCGGCGGAGGAGTCTCCTCTTCCACCACCTGACCAAGCACCCGGATGCAGTCGTAGCAGACCGCCGCCTTGCCTTCGCCGGCAATCACCATGTCCGAACGAGGCTGGGGTTTCTCACAGAACGAACACCGCGAAAGCTTGGTCCCACTTCTTCCGTTTGCCACACTCACCCCTCAAACCCTACACAGATCCATTTTGTTGTTTGCCGTTTAGGAATCTTTTTCTTCGATCCCCGCTGAACCAAGAATTTCGTCAACCAAAGAATACTCAACCGCCTGCTCGGCAGTGAGGTAGTAGTCGCGGTCGGTGTCCCGGGCGATCTTGTCGTAGGTCTGACCGGTGTTCTCCGACAGCATTGTGCGGATCTTGTCCTGCAGCCGGATGATCTCCCGGGCCGCGATCTCGATGTCTGTAGCCTGACCCTGAGCGCCGCCCATGGGTTGATGCATGTGGACCGTAGAATTGGGCAGCACGTAGCGCTTGCCCTTTTCCCCGCCCGAGAGAAGGATGGTGGCCATGCTGGCCGCCATGCCGATGCAGATCGTCGAGACTTCCGACTTAATCAGGTGCATGGTGTCGTAGATCGCCAAGCCGGCGCTTATTACGCCGCCGGGGCTGTTGATGTAGAGGTTGATGCCCTTGTCCGGGTCTTCCCTTTCAAGGAATAGGAGTTGGGCAATGATCAGGTTTGCCACCTGGTCATTGATGGGCGTTCCCAGGAATATGATCCGCTCTTTCAGTAGAAGGGAATATATATCGAATGCCCGTTCGCCCCTCGGGCTGGTCTCGATGACCATAGGCACGATTGATTGTGGTACGAATAGTCCGTTGGCGTTGGGAAGGTCTTGCATCGACGTGTGCTCCTTATTCTGTTGCTTATTCGGCCGGTGAAGATTCCTCTTCCGGTTCGGTTTCTTGATTTGTTTCTTCAGGTTCCGCGATGGCTGTGGCGGCGGATTCCCCACCCTGGGTAATCTCCACCAACCGGGCCATTATCTTCCGGTTCATCAGGGACGACCGGACCGACTCTTTGGCGTTCTCCGTGTTCAGTGCCTGCCTCATAGCCGTTTCTGATTCGCCTCCGGTGGACGATATCAAGTTGGTGATCTCGCCTTCTACGTCTTCGTCGGAGATTTCGATATTCTCCAGATCGGCCAGCTTTCGCAGCACCAACATTGTGTTCAGCCGCTCTTCGGCCTGAGGCTTCATCTGCTCCCTAAGTTCATCCTCAGTCTGGCCTGAATAACTAAGGTAGAGCTCCATGTCTATCTGCTGGTTGCGCAGGGACCTTTCGCGCTCCTCGTACATTAAATCCAATTCACGTCGGTAGACCAGTTTTGAGGCCTCGATTTTGGCCAGCTTTTTGAGCTCTTCGAGGCTGGACGCCTCCAGACGCCGGGTTTCATTCACCTCAGCTTCGTCGATGAGACGCTGCCGCACGAAGTCAGTGAGGGCTTCCAGACTCTCGTAACCATCGCGGACGCCCTTGGCGAATTCGTCGTCCAGCTCTGGCAGATTTTTCTCTTTAATGGCCAGAACTTCTACGTTGAACCTGCACTCTTTGCCGGCGTAGTTCTCCTGGGGGTAATCGTCGGGAACGGACAGCGTGAATTCCTTGTTCTGTTCTTCGGCCATGCCCTCCAGATAAACGGAGAAGCCGGGGAAGGGCATGTTGTTGTCCATGGCGGGGATGTAATCGATGCCGTTGTCATCGATGACTTCTTCGCCCTCGATGGATCCTTTGACGTTCATAGTAACCAGGTCGCCAAAGGCCAGCGGGCGTTCCACCGGTTCCCAGGGTGCCGACTCGAACCGCAGGTCTTCCAGCACGTGGTCCACCTGGTCGCCGGTGACTTCAACCGTTTCCCGCTCCAGGCGGATGGCCTGGAACTCGCCCAGCTCCACCACTGGCTCAAGGGGCACCACGGCTTTGAACGACACGGGGGCCATGTCGATAACTTCCAACTGGGGTTCCATGAAAGCCTGGATGTCTTCGTCCTTCAACACCTGGTCCAAAGACTCGGGAATCATGAATTCAAGCGCTTCGTGGACCAGCGCTTCCCGGCCCATGTGGCTCTCAACAACCGCCCGGGGGGCTTTGCCGGGGCGAAACCCGGGGATGCGGACGCGGCTGGCGACTCTTCTATACGACCGGTTGAGAAAGGGTTCCTCGTCGTCGGAATCCATGGATATGGTTAGGGTGACCTCTGTGGTTGTGACCGAGTCCTTAGTGACGTTCAACGCCTTTCCTCTCCGTAATATGCCTTGGCCGAGTGTGAAACGGCCATCAGATTCGAGTGGTTGATCTAGAGATCAAATGCCGGGCGCAGCGGTGGCCTTTTGGTGTGTTCGGGTAGACACGATTATAACATACCTTCCTTTCGGCACTCTCCATAATCAGCGTACAAAACGGACGCCGAATCTCATGGCCCGGCAGGGCCGGGGTCAGGCCCGTCAACTGCCTTGGGCCGGGCGTGGTCCCTTGGCTATTTCTTAGATTTTGACCAAAAATGACATAAGTTTAATATTAGATTAAAACTCACACCAAATTTCATTGACGGTTATGTTTACAAGTTGGTACTGTCAGTTGCAGTCGCATCGGCTAAACGGTAGCCGGGCGGCGGGGTCTACGGGTCAACTCCATGGATTCAAGCGCATTTCGGCCGGATTTACTGATGTGGATGTTGCCAGAAAGAAGTGATGTGACCGCCTCGATAAATGGGGCGGACGGGAGCGCCGGTGGCACAAGCAACCCTGACAAGACCAGAGGAACTGTCCCAAGAGCGACCAAGCTCTTGGCTAACGGAGTTTATGGACGAAACTGGTCATACATCCGATAGAGACCTAGCGATCTCTCACCAGCCGGTCCTTCTGATGGAGACAGTCCATCGGTTGATGCTGCAAGAGGGCGGAGTCTATGTGGACGGCACCACCGGAGAAGGAGGCCATGCCCAGGCCATACTCCAAGCCGACCCACAGGTGAAAGCCGTGCTGGGAATCGACTGGGACTCCCGCTCCTTACAGACCGCCCAGTCCAGGTTGGCAGAGTTCGCCGGCCGGTTTATGCCCGCTCCGGGCAACTACGCCGACATGGTTGAACTAGCAGCGGAACAGAAGATCTGTGAGGTCAACGGCATCTTGCTGGACCTGGGGTTCTCTTCCCGCCAAGTGGAAACCCTCGGCTACGGACTGAGTTTCCAGACCGACGAACTGCTGGATATGCGATACGACCCAGATGGAGACCTGACCGCCGAAGAGATAGTAAACACTTACGACGAACGAGAACTAGGTCAGTTGATCCGGCGCTACGGGGAAGAACCTCAGGGCATGAGCATCGCCAGAGCTATCATCAAAGAGCGGCCCGTGACGACCACCGGCCAGTTGGCTTCCATAGTAGGTGGGCTCTTGGGGCGTCAACCCGGCCAAAGGGTCAATCCGGCCACCAAGACATTTCAGGCGCTGCGCATCGAAGTCAACGATGAGCTCTCCAATGTGGAGCGCGGACTTGACGCTGCAATCGGCCTGCTGGCTGTCGAAGGCCGATTGGCAGTGATCAGTTATCACAGCCTGGAAGACAGGATTATCAAATCGTTTTTTAACAGCGAGGCAGCCACTTGCGTCTGCCCTCCCCGTTTGCCGGTATGTGTCTGCGGTCAGACGCCCCGTATCAGGATCATCAACCGACGGGTAATCAAACCGTCCGACGAAGAAGTCCAATCCAACCCGCGAAGCCGCAGCGCCAAACTGCGGGTGGTCGAGCGGATCTAGTCCGGCTATCAAACAGGAATATTACGGGTGATCAAGCGGACCTAGCCCGTCGGTCAAACGGCAAGAATAAGGAAGGTGACAGGTTGGCAAGAGACACGTTTTATACAGCGGTCGACATCGGCACTGATAAAGTTACCTCCATCATGGCCCGTGTGGGTACCGAGGGAGAACTCAAGGTGCTGGGCACTGGAGTTGTAACCTCCCGGGGTATGCAGAGGGGCCGGATCGAGAACATCGAAGAAGTCCAAGAGACGGTCCGAGCCGCCATGGAAGAGGCCCAGCGGTATGTCGGGAACGGTGCGCCCTCTGGTGTGTATACCAGTGTCACCGGGACTCACCTGAGTTCACTGAACACCAAAGAAGTGGTGGACAACCCCGATGACGTGGGCGACATCTCCGGCAAATTGCTAGACCGTTTGCTGCGGGGATCCTTCCCCGACGTAGGCCCGAACCAAGAAGTCCTGCACGTGATTCCCATCGGCTATCACGTCGATGGCATGTCAGGCATCCGCAATCCGGTAGGCCTGCACGGCAACCTGGTTGAAGTGGAAGCCCACGTGGTAATGGGCGAGTCCGTGGCCCTGAAGAACACCACCAAGGTGATCGAGGCCAACAAAGCAACCGTGAAGCAGATGGTGCTCCATTCTCTGGCATCCGCCGAAGCGACCCTGAGCGGCGACGAGCGGGAGATGGGTGTTGTGTTGGTCGATATCGGCGGCGGGACCACTGACATCGTCATCTATCGTCAGGGCCAGCCCTGGTACTCGGCAGTGATCCCGCTGGGTGGAAGTCAGCTGACGCGGGACCTCTCAGTAGCCCTGAAAACGCCGCTATATATGACCGAAGAGATGAAAATCAAATGGGGCAGCGTGATGCCCGAGCTGGTCGCGGCCGAAGAAGAAGTCGTGATTCCCAGTTTCCAGGGACAGCCCAAGCATTCCCTGTCCCGTCGCATCTTGTGCTCGCCGCTGCATGACAGGATGTTGGAACTTATAAAGTTGATCGTATTGAAAGTGAGACAGTCCGGACTCAGAGAACTCCCCACCGGTGGCCTGGTGCTGACCGGAGGAGGGTCCGAGATGACCGGGCTGGCGGACCTGGTCCAGAAAACCCTGGGGGGATCAGTCCGAATAGCTTATCCGGAGGGTATTGC
>Ga0066839_10000752_pt1 | contig 13961 bp, 11 predicted proteins | sample ETNtaG_10_FD_66733 | JGI IMG/M metagenome (GOLD analysis project Ga0066839, IMG submission 66733) | Marine microbial and viral communities from oxygen minimum zone, Eastern Pacific Ocean - ETNP201302SV82 | ecosystem: Environmental > Aquatic > Marine > Oceanic | place: Pacific Ocean: Eastern...
TCTCCACCCACCCTTTTCGCTGCTCCAGGCTAGCTACTTGTTTATAGTATCCTGGGGCTTAGCATATAGCGCTTACACAATATTGGGCTTGATTTGCGTCAATAAGAGAACTGGGATCTGCGAGCCATGTGGCAGAGGTAGTCAGAGGATTAGCAGCAATTACTTAACTCTCTCGGACCGACCCGGAGTTTTTAATTTCATGTAGGAGACCGTCTCGGCGCGTGTAGAAAAACCAGGTTACCCCGGCGCAGAGCACGTAGAAGACAAGAAAGCACCATAGCGCTGCCATAGGACTACCAGTCAGGTTTATTGAAGTGCCATAGGACTTCGGAATAAAGAACGCGCCGTAGGCTGCGATGGCGGAGGTGAATCCGATAATTGCCGCTGCTTCCTTGTCCACCTGTCGTGACATCTCCGTTGCTGACAGATGTGGCATTAGTCTGGGCATTTCCAGACGCATAATAACCGGGATCATCTGGAAGGTAGACGCGTTACCAACACCGGTAGCGAAGAACAAGATCATAAACATAGAGAAGAAGCCCCAGAAGGCACCCGGCTGATCTCTATTAGCTAGAAAGTAAATCACGCCGAAGACTGCAATCACCATGCCGACGAAAGTCCAGAAAGTTACTTTGCCGCCGCCGTATTTGTCCGATATCCAACCCGTCCCTGCCCTCGAAAAAGCTCCTACCAGAGGCCCAAGGAAGGCGTATTTCAGGGCATCTACCTCGGGGAACTGTAACTGCGTAAGCAATGGAAATCCTGCCGAATAGCCGATAAAAGAACCAAACGTTCCAGTGTAAAGCCAACACATTATCCAATTCTGCTTGCGACTGAAAATGATCGACTGCTCCTTGAATGAAGCCTTGGCAGAAGCGATATCGTTCATTCCTACCCAGGCAGCTACTGTTGCAATCAGCAGGAACGGCACCCAGATAAAGCCAGCATTCTGCAACCATATCTCGCTACCATCAGTCAGGGCTTGCGCTTCCCCTCCCAACACTCCAAATACCCCGGCTGTAATAACAAGCGGAACCAAAAACTGCATGATGCTGACCCCGGCATTACCGAGCCCCGCATTCAGAGCCAGTGAATTGCCTTTCTCTTTTTTCGGGAAGAAGAAACTTATATTCGCCATAGAACTTGCGAAATTTCCTCCGCCGAAGCCACACAATAGGGCCAGTATCAGAAACAACACATAGGGCGTCTGCGGATCTTGTACCGCATATCCAATTCCCAAGGCTGGGATAAGTAGAGTTGCAGTGGATAAGGTCGTCCATAATCTGCCCCCCATAATCGGCACCATGAAGGCATAGAATATTCGCAGCGTTGCGCCGGACAGACCAGGAACTGCAGCGAGCCAAAACAGTTGGTTGGTGCTGTAGTCAAAACCGATACTGGGTAACTTCGCCACTACCACACTCCACACTAACCAAACTGCAAATGCCAATAACAAGCAGGGCACTGAAATCCACAGGTTGCGTTGGGCAATATGATGGCCCTGTTCAGCCCAAAAGGTTTCGTCATCGGGATGCCATTCTTCCAGCGTATGACTGGTGGAAGCGCGATGTTCATCGTGCCTATGGATTTCCCCCATCTCTGGTAATTCGGGCAATTCGTGAAGGACTGACGCCATTGCACCCCGTTCCATCTGACGTATAGATAGATGCATCCACAACATGGCAATGGAGACAATGCCGAATAACAACATGAAGCAACTAGTCCAGATCCCGGTCAGGTCGTTCATGACACCGAAAGCGATGGGGAGAAAGAATCCTCCCAGACCTCCAACCATGCCGACTAAGCCACCTACCGCACCCACGTGATCGGCGTAGTAGACTGGAATATGCTTGTATACCGCCGCCATGCCCAGGGACATAAAGAAGCCCAGGATGAATATGGTGACGATGAACGGCACCAAACTCATGCTGGTGGAAAAGGCAATGGGACCGTCGATACCATGGATAATGTAGTCAGTCTTTGGGTAGGACAGCATGAATGTACAGACGATGGACACCCCAAAGTTGAGATACATGATGGTCCGTGCGCCATACTTATCTGAGAGATGACCACCGTAGGCGCGAAACAGGCTTGCTGGCACGGCGAAGAAAGCTGTCAGCATACCTGCCGTATTTATGTCGAGCTCATAGACCCCCATAAGGTATCTGGGCAACCATAACGTCAGCGCGACGAAGGCACCGAAAACAAAAAAGTAGTAAACAGAGAAGCGCCAGACCTGAATATTTTTCAATGGTTCGAACTTCTGAGCCAGACTTGTTGGATTCTCCATTCGATGTCTACGGCCTTGCAATTCAGGATCGTCTTCTGTCAGGAACCAAAAGCAAATTGCAGTTAACACCAGCACCAAAGCCCAGACTTGTGCCACAGTTTCCCAACCGTAGACTACCAATACAAAGGGGGCGGTAAATGCGGTTACGGCAGCGCCTACGTTGCCAACTCCAAAGATTCCCAGCGCCGTTCCCTGCTGCTGTACTGGATACCACTTCGATACGTAGGCAATTCCTACCGCGAACGAACCACCGGCCAGACCTACGCCGAGCGCAACAAGCAGAGCCATGGGGTAGCTATCTACCAATGAAAGTAGAAATGTTGCCACCGCGGCAAATAACATCACCAGGACTAAGACTATCCGACCGCCATACTGATCGGCCCATATGCCGAGGAAAATACGGCTAAGAGATCCGGTAAGAATCGGAGTGCCAATGAGCAAACCAAACTGAGTCTCATTGAGCCCCAGATCTTCTTTCAACTGAAGACCTATGATGGAAAAAATAGTCCACACTGCAAAACATACCGTGAAGGTGACGGTGCTAACGGCGAGGGCCTTGTTCTGCTTAGATCTGGGTACTTCTTCAACTGAAATCATGGACCATCACCATTCGTTTGTTGCTCAAATACAGGTTCAAGATGCTGCTTAGCAATCTCCTCTCGGTACTGGTTGTTCCTTTGCTGTTCTCTGGTACTTCTCCAGTTGTTCTCTAGTTGTTTTTAGGTCGCGCCTCAGACCAGGCTGTGCTGCTACGACGTATCTGCTTCCTATCCCAATACCAGATAACTATCTGATAAGGTCTCCAGATATAATGGAAGGGTGCTACTAGAATGTGCACTAGGCGCGTAAAGGGAAAGACCAGAAAGATCGAGAAAGCCATGATTATGTGAACCCTAATCGCCACGGGCATGGCAATCACTGCTTCTGGTTGCGGATTAAACATCACCAGAGACCATAAATAAGGTGATAGGTCGGCAGCAAACCAGGTAGATCCCCAGCGATAATTGAGTGCGATCCAACAACCTATCAACGCCTGAAATAGCAGTGCAAATTCGATAAACAAATCCATCGAAGTAGTAACAACTCTAATTCTGGGGTGGAACAAACGGCGCAGTATCAGAGCGACCAGGCCGACTACCAAGGCCACCGCAAAGGTGAAATTGACACCCTCATGGATCGACAGTCTAGTGGGCCCACTGTTCCAGGCGATAACGGCACTGGGAATGATAAAGGCCACCAGATGACCGAGCAGAATCATCAAGATGCCCCAGTGGAATGGTACCGTGCCCCAAAAACCTACCCTGCCTTCGAGAAACTGGACCGACAGGCTGGTTACCTGAAAGCCCTTTTTTCGATAACGGTAAATGGTACCCAACAGAAATACTATGACCGCCACATAGGGATAGCCGGTAAAGAAGAATGTGTTCAATGAATCCATCTGGACTCTCCCTATTTCCGAGCATCAACTAAGCGAATTAGCTGTATGCGCTGGCATTACTCTCGATGGTGTTCTCACGAGTCACCGACTCAATAAAATCGCTAGATCGAGCTAATGGTATAGACTGAATCAGGGCGAAATCCTGTTTCAATACTTCATACAGAGTTCGCAGAGCAAATTCATACAGAGTGACCGCTTTCAGGTGTACGACTGGTGTGTCGATGAGCGTCTTATACTGCTTGGTATTCGCTTCGTCTTTTTTTTGCCGGCGGCCCGGTGAGAACTCACCAATCATTTCAAGTAGCGCCGGAGCAAGAATGGCATAGGCGAGATCTCTTAACAGATCATCATCGTTGAGCAAATCCATCAGCCGTAGCAGATTAGGTAAATGATCAGCCAATTCACTGCCGCAATCGTTGCCAGCTGCAACATGCTCACGACTTAGATTGGCCAGCATCTCACCTCTTTTATAATCATCTCCAAAAAGTACATAACCGATATCCAGGGTAGCAATTGCCTGTACATCAAAAGAACGTGTGAACAGCTCTTGCAAAGTTAGTAGATCATCTGACAATAAATCCAGGAACTGATCCAGCTCTACAATAGCCAGTGGATAATCTGCCTCCAGATGTAACTTCACTCGGCTTACTCTATCTGCGAAGCCTGCCTCGGGATAATCGAATAAATCTGCTAGGCAGCTGTAATGTCGAATCTTTTTCGTGTTCTCTATCATCCTGTCACTTTCCTCAATCTCGTTGAAATCACAGGCCACGCTGCGATGTACCTTCTTTAAATCCAAAGCCACTGCTACCTTTCTTATCGCCGGCAAATTCCATCATCTCGATCGCCTGCTCTCGATGTGAAGGAGGGATAACGAATCGGTCTTCGAAGCTGGCTAACGCCGTCAAATAGTAAATGTCCTCCGCCATCTTCGAATCGAGCCCGGCATCGGCTAGCGCCTGCTGGGCTTTTTCTTCAGAGAGGTCACCCACCGTCTTCCAGCGACGATAGATTCTTATCGCCATCAGTTTCATGACTCTAGACTTAACCTTCTCGGTATCGCCGTTACTAAACAGGCTGGCCATATATTGCAGCGGAAATCGAGCCTGCTCGATAGTGCCCCACAGCTCCTCGGTGCTGGTGTCGTAGAGCCAATCATCGTTCCAGTGTTTGGTCACTTTGCCGAGCTTCTCAGCCTGCTCATCGTTGTTCACCTTGCTCAGCGATGCCATAACCGGAAGCAATGGCGGCACGTAAAACAGCATAGGCATAGTCCGAAATTCGGTGTGTAAGGGCAGAGCCATACCCCATTCCTTTACAAATTTGTAAGTCGGCGATGCCTGTGCCGAACGAATGGTGGAGTCGGCTACGCCATTCGCCTTGGCGGCGGCGATCACTTCTGGATCGAAGGGATCGAGCAGGATATCCATATGTGCGTCCACCAAGTCTTCCTCATTGGCTGAAGCGGCCTCCTCAATCCTGTCGGCATCATAGAGAATCACTCCCAAATAGCGGATTCTACCGACACAGGAATGCATACAGGCTGGCGCCAGCCCCGCTTCGATACGAGGAAAGCAGAGAATACACTTCTCGGATTTTCCTGTGTGCCAATTATAATAGGTCTTCTTGTAGGGACAGGCAGTTACACACATCCTCCAACCGCGACACGCCTCCTGATTCACCAGCACGATGCCGTCCTCTCCACGCTTATACAGCGCACCGGAAGGACAGGATGCAACACAGGCGGGATTCAAACAGTGGTTACACATGCGTGGCAAATAGAAAAAAGCCATCTGCTCCAATTGGAACATTGCTTCCTGCTCTGCCTCCGTAAGATTTTCCAGGTTTGGATCATTGCGGGCATAGTCAGGTGAACCGCTTAGATCATCGTCCCAGTTAGGACCCATTTTAATTTCCATGGGCTCACCAGTAATCAGCGACACCGGCCGGGCAGCAGGCTGGTCATCACCTGCCGGAGACTCGATTAGATCCAGGTACTTGTACGTAAAGGGCTCGTAGTAGTCATCGATAACCGGCAGATTGGGATTGTGAAAGATATTGCCCAGGCCCTTTTTCTTACCGGCACCTTTGAGCTGTATACCGGCTGAGATGGCGATTATATTTTCTCTGCCGTCAGATTCTGAGCCGTTCGAACTGATATCCGGCTGCGCTTTCTCCCAGCCACCCTTGTAGATGTCCTGATTCTCCCATTTAGTCGGATAGCCGGTGCCTGGTTTGGTTTCGACGTTATTCCACCACATGTACTCGGCGCCCTTGCGATCGGTCCAGATATTTTTGCAGGCCACCGAACAGGTATGACAACCTATGCATTTGTCGAGATGAAAAACCATTGAGATTTGTGATCGTATGTCCATCTATTATTCCAACACTTGCTTTTTATTCAGTTGATCGGATTTGCTAATCTGCAACACACTGTCTTCAAACTCTCCATCACCATTCGACCTTAGTCATTTTTTTGACCGTGACATGGGTGTCTCTATTCGGCGCTATAGGCCCCCAATAGTTAAAGTGGTAACTGAACTGACCGTAACCGCCAGCCAGAAAATTGGGTTTCAGGTGAATCCGGGTCAGGCTATTGTGACCACCACCACGTCGACCGCCTCGAATTTGCGACTTTGGAACCATCGTTCTCTCTGGCACGTTATAGACGATGCAGACGCCTCTAGGAATTCTGGCGCTGACTACCGCGCGAGTTACATAGACGCCGTGATCGTTGTATACCTCAACATGGTCGTTGTCTTTGACGCCTAGGGTTTCGGCATCGGTTTCACTCAACCAACAGGGCTCACATCCCCGTGACAGAGTCAGCATACGTAGCGTGTCACCATAGGTAGAATGAATGTGCCACTTGCCGTGGGGGGTCAAATAATTCAGCACTAGGAAATCTTCGGCTTTCGAGGTTTCCAACAGATCACCGTATAACTTCGGCTTGGGTGATGGCTTATAGGTTGGCAGACTTTCTCCGTAGGCAATATACATCTCATGATCCAGATAAAAATGCTGTCGGCCTGTCAATGTTCTCCATGGAACCATACGTTCAGTGTTATAAGTAAACGCCGCATAGGCTCTACCACCATTCATTAGACCGGACCAGAGTGGCGAGGTATTGTAACGGCGTGGCTGGGCCTGCAGATCTTTATAGTTTATCAAGACATTTTCACTACCTTTGCCGAGGTCCACCAGTTCGACTCCAGTCTTCTTCTCCATATTTTCATAGGCTCTAACGGTCAGCTTGCCATTGGTTAAACTGGAGAGATGCAATACTGCATTGGCGGCGTCAATGTCTTCTTCGATAGAGGGATAGCTTTCGTCTTCAAAATCTCGAGTTGGAAAATGGCTGGACTCGATCATCTCTTCGTATACATCAGCACAATCAAATTGATTGCCGTGGGCACTAAGCCCAGTCTTGCAGATGTTATTACCCAAGCTGATGAATTTCTGATAGATTTTTGTATAGTCGCGTTCGACCACCGCGAGCTTGTGCATGGTCTTGCCAGGTATCGCTTCTACCTCTCCGTGATACCAGTCCTTGATACTGGGCTGGGTGACCTCATCGGGAGTATCGTGCGCCAGCGGGGCGGTAACGATGTCTTTCTGAGGTGCAGCCAGGTAGATCTCCGACAATTCACTGGTTTTCTTCGCTATTTCTTTGAAAATATCCCAATCGGTTTTTGACTCCCATACCGGTGCTATCGCCTGGGATAGGGGGTGTATAAACGAATGCATGTCGGTGCTGTTCAGATCTGTTTTTTCGTACCAAGAGGCTGCCGGTAACACGATGTCGGAATAGAGCGCTGACGAGTCCATACGAAAATTGAGATCAACTACCAGATCCATCTTGCCGTCTGGTGCCACTTCGCGCCAATTCACTTCCTCGGTCTTTTCATCAGAGTCGTGGGCGATGCCATTGTGATGGGTGCCTAAGTAATGTTTCAGGCAGTACTCATGACCCTTCATGCTGCCGACGATGGCATTACCTCGCCAGATGTACCAGACACGAGGATGGTTCTCCGGCGCTTCCGGGTCACTCACGGAATACTCCAATTGCTTGGACTTTAATTTCTCTAACACATATTCCTTGATCGCATCATCATCCGTAGCTCCCGCATCTGCTGCTTCCTTACAGAGCTCCAGGGTATTCTGTTTGAATTGAGGATAGAACGGCATCCAACCATTGCGTACGGACTGAAAGATGGTATCCGCCGTGTGCTGACTGGTAAGTGAGTTTTTGGGAACCGTGTTGTAACGAGAGTAATTTCCATCGTAGCGGTATTGGCTGGTATTGATGTAATGCCAGATGGGAGCTTGCTGTAATCGCACCGCATTCTGCCAATCTTTGGCGAAGGCTATGCTGCTCCAGGACTCCGTGGGCGCCAGTTTTTCCTGACCCACATAGTGATTGAGCCCGCCACCATTTTTACCTACACAGCCACTTAACATTAACGCCATGGCACCGGCGCGGTAGATCAAATTGGCGTGATACCAATGATTGATACCGGCGCCGATAATGATCATACACTTACCTTCGGTGATCTCCGCCGTAGCCGCCCATTCTCTGGCAAACTGCAATACAGTTTTGCGATCTACTCCGGTAAATATTTCCTGCCATGCTGGCGTATAGGCCGCATTCTTATCTTCATAATTCTCTGGATAATCTCCCTCTAGGCCTCGACCCACACCGTATTGAGCCATGGTCAAGTCGTAAACGGTGCATACTTGAACAATCTCACCAGAGGCTGTGGTTAGCTGTTTTACTGGTACGCCTCGGAGAGCCTTGTTGTCCATTCCCCATTCATCGAACTGGGTCTGCAGCACCGAGTCATGATCGTTGAGAAAACTAAGGGCAGGATTGTAAGCTCTGCCATCGATACTATCTTCCTGCTTGATGTTCCAGTTGCCATCCTTGCTGTCCCAGCGGTGACCCATGGACCCCTTAGGAAACACCAGACGACCGTCGTCCTCATCCACGTAAACAAATTTCCAGTCACCTTTCTCCAGTTCGGCATGTTCTGCCAGTTCATTCGCTCGCAGTAATCTGCCTGGCCGGTATTCACCGTCTTGCTTCTCAAGCTTTACCAACATCGGGCTGTCGGTATATCGCTTGCAATAATCAAGAAAATAAGGAGTTTGTTTCTGGTGGTGAAACTCACTCAAGATGACATGGGAAACCGCCATCCAGAATGCTCCGTCGCTACCGGCATGGAGAGGCACCCATTGATCGGCGTATTTACAGACCTGTGAAAAATCGGGAGAGAAGACCACCGTCTTGGTGCCGTTGTGGCGCGATTCGGCAAAGAAGTGCGCATCCGGTGTGCGAGTCATATTCAGACAGGCTCCCATGTCTGCGATCATCTTTGCATTGAACCAATCGGCACTCTCACAGACATCGGTCTGCTCACCCCATATCTCTGGAAAGGCCGTGGGTAAATCACAATACCAATCATAGAAACTCAGACAGACACCACCGAAAAGCTGCAAGAATCTTGAACCAGCGGCGTAACTCAGCATGGACATGGCCGGTATCGGCGAGAAACCAATCACTCGATCGGGACCGTGTTTCTTCGCCGTGTGGATATTGGCGACCGCCATGATCTCCAGGACCTCATCCCAATCGGCACGGCGAAAACCTCCCTTCCCTCGCGCCGTCTGATAGGCCTTACGTTTCTCCGGATTCGCCTGCAATGACTCCCATGCCTTTAAAGGGTCACCTGTCTTTTTTTTCTCTTCGCGGTAGGCATCGATAAGAGCGCCCCGGATCAATGGGTACTTAATGCGTAACGGGCTATACAAATACCACGAATAGGAGATACCTCGTTGACATCCTCTAGGCTCGTAGGGCGGGAGCTGGTTGTCCAGCAAAGGATAATCCAGTTGCTGTGTCTCCCATACTACAATGCCGTCTTTGACGTGTATTTGCCAAGAGCAACCGCCTGTGCAGTTAACACCGTGGGTACTTCTCACAATGCGATCATGCTGAAACCGGTTTCTATAGAACTCTTCCCAGTTTCGAGTTTCAGGTGAAATAATGTCTTTGATCCAGCTCATGGGTTGATCCTTGTCAATCTGATCCTAGTTATTTTGCCGGTCATAAATTGCCTGGTTAACAGAGCCGGTTTTTCTGTGACGCCATAAAAAAGGAATCAACACAAACAACAATGCCGCTCCAATCAATCCGCTCAAAAACAGTCGAAAGCCATAGTTTGTTTGTTGTTGTGATGCGCTTAGTTCCTCGGCGCTCTGAAAGAAAGCGACTAACGATTCAACTTCTGTTTCAGTTAATGGATTTTGACCATAGGCCACTTGCATTACAGGAAATGGTGCTTGGGAGATAATTGCTGCCAGTCCAGCACTACCCATGTTCGAATAGGCTGTGGTCAGTTCAGCTGCTAGCGTACCGCCGCCGGTAATAGCATGACTTCTGACGTCATGACAGGCATTGCAGGCAGGCCCATTGTTTTCAAATCGTCGAACGCCCTGGAATAAATCGCCACCGGTGGCTACTACTGCTCCAGAGGGTGGAACAGGGGGCGTAGCGCTGTTTTCAGCGGTTAGAGATGGAGCATTGCTTGTTTCGAGTTCCGCACTTCGCGCTTGGATATAGTTAAGCGCCTGTACTATTTGCTGGTCTGATATGGTTGAGTCTGGCATGACCATGCCATTGAATTCTTCCACCAGGGCAATCGAATCAGCATCCCCAGTTTTGATAAGCGTACTAGGAGATTTAATGAAACTCAGCAGCCAGCCTTGTGGGCGTCGCTCATGCACACCGGCCAGATCAGGCCCTACTCGCTGTATCTCACCAATGCCATGACAGGCAAAACAATAGGTCTGAAAGACTGTTTGTCCGGCTTCGATGTCAGTTTGATTTTGTGCTGTGGCAAGTTGATACTGAATTAACAGAACAATCGCTATACTGGCTCTCAGATAGCAAGCGCTAAGCTCTTTGAAATCACATCTTTTCATTGCCGGCCCCCCAAACAATGCTTCGAACCAGCTACCGGTGTAGGGGTTTACACTGCGCCTTCGGCCATTACTCAACCGTACTCCATGGTTTGAGTTGATTAGTAATACATGACCGGTGGTACCACTATCCCGTCTAACCCTGGCTAATGCTTTCTAACAAAACCCAGTAAATATCTAATCCACCAATACCCAGATAGCGGCTAGTAAGCTTTAATCGAGCATTCTTCTCCTCTTGCTGATAGGTGGCAATTTTTGCCGCATTCATAGGATCCTTGATTTTTGGCACTAATTTCGGTGAGTCGGGCAACGGAAGCAGTTCTGCAGGCTTCGAGGGAGTTGAACATACCAATACTTTCATAGGATAAGAAATCGTCAGCGCTGGGATAAACAAATCCTTCCCACTCATCTGGCGCACAGGAATTCAGAAGAAAAGTTAAAAGCATGCAGGCTGTAATAATTCTCATAAACATATCTCGCAATAGATAGTGCAAGTATCGCTCACTCAGACCTACGCTTATTTGATATACATCCAATTTTCATAAAATAGTTAGCATAATACGCGCCCTCTGGCACCTCAATTAAGCCTATTAAAAACTATTACGTGTTAAACTATACAGCCTGTAAGCCAGAGAACACGCGCCTTAGCAGCCATCCTATTATTTCCTCTTGGTTTAACGTGTCATACCTTAATTGGGGGTGATTCATGCTTAAAGAAAAGATGAAAACCAGACATCTGTCACTCGACCCTGGCAAGACGACACTCGCTTTAGAACAGGAGTATTGGCTATTGATCGAAGAGATGTCTGAAGAAGATGGATACAGTGACTGGCGGGATTGGTTTTACTGCTGCATGCTTGAGGACAAACCCGATGACGTTTCGTTATCCAGGCATGTCAGGTTGAAGCTGGCTCAATTTTTACTCGAAGACCGTAATAACCTCAGGTACAAGTACGTGCCGGAATACAAGGAATTGGGAAAGCTTGCAAAGCAATTCGCTAAGTTCGCTTAGTTATGACTGCCTCTTGCCTATTGCACTCCATAGCCCGTTACCGTCCCGTTGCTTAAAGTGACTTGATATTGTTGCCCAAGACCCCTACTTGGGCCGAAGTGCCAAAGCAATATTTCTATTCTTCCTTGAGCATTGGAAGACCGTGGTTGTCCGATGATTTCCAATACCTGAGCTTTTGTCATCCCAATTGACAGGCGGTTAACTTCAGATGAGCTTGCTATTCCATCGGAAATGTTACATTGAATTAACAATATACAACTCGCTATGACTAAGATGGCCCTCATGAATAATTCTCCTTAGCAGCAACGGAAAAGCAGAGTAGGGTTATTGTTGTTAGTAGTTTGTTCATGATTAATTACTGGCTATCAACTCTGCCTCCAATTTGTTGCAGAAAGAATCTCACGAATTGCCTGTTTATCTTCATCGCTTAAATGAGCGTAGGTATCCTCGTTATTGTTATCTAACAGAATTTCTTCCATACGAGTCGCGACGATTTCCTTTATTTGTGCCGGCAGACCGGCATAGGCATTGGAGTATATTTGATAGCTCAGTGGATGTTTGAATAAGCGTTGCTCCATATCGAGGTCCCATAACGATCTGCCTTGTCCGTCCTTTCGACCTGCCTCCTCAAATGCTTCTGTAAATCCGGAGGTGCCTTCTATGGCATCGGTAAGCGGTGGTTGACCAACCATAAACAAGGAATGCAAAAGCTCTTCTCCAAGTACTTCCAGGCCTCGCGCAACTTCGTCGTCTTCAAGGTCTTCTTTTTTCTCCAGCAATGTTCTGGCGTGAAAATTGGTGCGGGCAATTTTGTTTTGAACTTCGATCTGATGCTCAATAACCAACAGTGCCACAATATCGCTATAAGGTGTTATGTAGGGATCGATCTCAGTGAGTGTAGACAGGGTTTCCCGATTACCCATTCTTGCCAGATTCTCATCTGCAATATCAGCTGCGGTTTGAACTAAGACATTGCCCAAATGTCGCTGCTCTCCATGAAAACCTGTAACATACCAACCGCCCCAACGACTTCTGATGGGTGTCCGGCTAGTCGTCATGATACTGCCTTCATGAGAAACGAGTTGACCCGCAACACCAGTATAGTTGGAACTCATCATAAAGCGCGGAGTGCCACCCCCGGTAAGTGAAAAGCTGTCATGACAACGCAAACAAGATCGGAATTCTCGATTAAATTGCGGGTTTTTCGATTCAATTTGGTTCAGGGTAAAAAAAACCGGTCCGAGATTCGGATCCATTGAGGCAATTTCCAATAGATTAGATTTCTGCACCCAAGCAACATAAACATCTTCGTTAAAATAAATCGCTCTTGGAGTTTGGGGCGAAATCAATGGCTGCTGCACACTGGTACGGGAAAATACCAGTAACTGAGATGTTGTACTAATATCTAACGCTGCCAAGGTCGCATCTAGATAACCTCGCTGCGAATCAAATTTCAGAGAAACTTCACCTCTATCGATTTGAGCTTGCAGCTCAGTCACCACATCCTGTAGCGGAGCCGACCCATAATTCATCACTGGATAGTCTTGCTCGTAAGGCGAATCATCCTGGGCCAACATCGGCACCGTGTTTACCAACGCTAGTATCGGGAAAATGAGAATTTCGACTTTCTTCTTAAACATTTATTCAAACTCTTAAATTTAAGATTATTCTACCTGTACTCGTTCCTAAGTTCCCCCCACCTGCCAGCCTCGTCCCTGCGATGTGTGGAAACTAATTCCCAACCCATCATCCCTTCGCTGTTCATCTGTCCCTCAAGTTCAGTGTCGAACACCGTCGGTTCTAACGACATAACCTTATATTCCCAGTTCAAGTGGTCGAAGCTCGTATCTCTTTTAACCATAGCTAACTCACCTTTTTTTCAAAATCGAGTTTAGTAAATCTGGGTTGGTACTATAACAATTAAAGAATGCCGAAAGGGGGGCGGGGGGTTGTATTATCACCGCACCTTCAATGCGTTTCAGGGGGGGTAGAATTAAATCTATGAGGGGTAGGTTGAGGGGTAAATTGCCAATAACTCTATAAGTTGTTGTAATATATAGTCATTGAAGTCCGACCTTCGGCACCATCTTTTAGTTTGATCCCAGTTGATCGGTTCCGATAAAACCCAGTAAAAACCTTGCCCCCTTTATGGATCGACAGCATCTGCCTCGGCGCGCCTCGCCCCCGCTAGTATCGATGACAGCGAGTAGTTGCCTTCATGGCAGGCATACTCGTACATA
>Ga0066839_10000770_pt1 | contig 13807 bp, 12 predicted proteins | sample ETNtaG_10_FD_66733 | JGI IMG/M metagenome (GOLD analysis project Ga0066839, IMG submission 66733) | Marine microbial and viral communities from oxygen minimum zone, Eastern Pacific Ocean - ETNP201302SV82 | ecosystem: Environmental > Aquatic > Marine > Oceanic | place: Pacific Ocean: Eastern...
TCACCCTGGTGGACCTGAACCACCACCAAACGCTGTCGGGGAAGGCGCCCGAGCCTGATTCCGCGCCCGTTAGGCCCTTGATGCCAACCCATTCCCAGAACCCATCGGTGCCCCAGCCCCGGAGGTTAACGAACTCCATGATCCCTTCCAGGTTTCCGGCCAGGAGTATCAATACCGGCCCGGCGGCGCCGAAGATAAGACCTGCCCTGAGGGTGCCGCCCGACAGCCGTACCAGGTTGTAGACCAACCCGAAGGCCCCCGCGGCAACCAACGCCGGCACCAAGGACACGCCCATGTTGTAGCCCACGTTGGAAGTAACGCCGGACAACTGGGCCAAGAAGGCTATCATGAAATGGCCGAAGTAGTAGTAACTGATGTTGTTTCCCGATAACCAGGGGTCTTCCACCGGGAAGAACCGGGCCTGGAGCACGGCGTTCATGAACCCGAAGTCCATGGGTTTCTCGGTGTGGTTGATGGCTGGCACTTCTGAGACAATGGCCAGCCAGACCAGGGAGAACCCGATAAAAAGGGCCTCGGCAACCACCAGTACGGTCCAATTCTCGCGCACGAAATCTACTATCTCACCGAAGTTCCGGACGAGCAGGTAGATGCTTGGGACGGCCGACACGGCGAGAATCACGACGATGGTGAATTGAGTGTTGGGAGCGATATGGGTTAGGCCAAGCACCCAGAGGATATAGGCGAAGAAAACCATGCCGGCGGGTTTGGCCAGCGTGAACCCACGGTCAGGCAGCCGCCGGAATAACACGAACGCGGCTGGGAAGGCCAGGATGCCTAGGGCCTGGATGGCGATGTACCAGCTAACAACGTCTAGCATGGCTCACTTATCGATCGCCTAGGTTGGGTAGGACCGGAAGTTAAAGTAAGGGTCAGTTGACCGGCGCCAGCAGCGACTCCACGAAGTCCCGGGTGTCGAACGGCGCCATGTCGGTGAAGCCCTCGCCCGTGCCGATGAACAGGATCGGCACCTGAAGTTCCTGTTTGATGGCCAGAACGATGCCGCCCCTGGACGTTCCGTCCAGTTTGGCCAGGAATATCCCGGTACAATTCACTGCATCCTTGAACGATTTGGCTTGGGCCAGACCATTTAGGCCGGTCGTGGCGTCCAGAGTCAAGATAACCTGGTGGGGTGCTTGGGGTTCCAGCCGGCCAAGGACCCGATGTACCTTGCGGAGCTCCTCCATCAGGTTGGACTTGGTGTGCAGCCTACCGGCGGTGTCGATGATCAACACGTCGGCGCCCCGGGCCTTGCCGGCCTGATAGGCGTCGAAGGCTACTGCGCCGGGGTCTCCTCCGGCCTCGTGCCTGATAACATCTACGCCGATCTGTTTGCCCAGGATCTCTAGCTGCTCAGCGGCGGCGGCTCTAAATGTGTCGCCAGCGCCCAAGATAACCTTCTTACCCTCTTGGGTGAAGTGGTGAGCCAGCTTGGCGATGCTGGTGGTCTTGCCCACTCCATTGACGCCCACCATCAATATCACATATGGGCCCTTTACGTCAGTCTCATCCACCCAGACAGATTCGGCGTTTTCAGGCTCCATGCCTGCCACCAAAGAGTCCTTCAGCGACTCGAACATCTCTTCGCCCGACTCCAGCCCCCGGTCTTTCACGGTGTCTTTCAGCTCTTCGATGATGCGTAAAGACGTTTCAACTCCGACGTCAGAAGATATGAGAATCTCTTCCAGTTCTTCCCAGAGGGCGTCGTCCAGCTTGGATGATCTGAGTACGTTGAGTATCCGCCCGAACCACCGGTCCCGGCTGGGTTTCACGGCGTCTTGGGTGTGGGCGATATCCTCTTTGCGGTCCCGTTTGAAGAATCTGAGCATTTATCGTCCTGGAGTTAAGTGATGCAAGTGAAGGGCTACGATCTAGACCTGGCCGGTCAGTGTGGCCAATGCCGCCCGGGCTGCGGCGCCTTCGGCCTCGGACTTCTTTCCCCCAGCGCCGGTGCCCACCACCTGCCCGTTCACTAGCACATTCACGGTGAAAACGGGGCCGTGGTCGGGGCCTTCGCTGCTCACCAGGTCATAGGTGGGGGGATTCAATCCTTGGCCTTGGACCATCTCTTGGAGAAGGGACTTGGGGTTCTCCGGCGGCTCGCCTGTCTGTTCGGCTTGGGCAAGCTCGGCGTCGAACAACTGGAGGATGGCCTGTCGGGTAAACTCGTTGCCTTGATCAATGTAGATGGCGGCGATCAGCGCTTCGAAGGCCGCCGACAACACAGAGTCCTGTTCGCGTCCGTTGCTGGTCTCTACGCCATTGCCCACGAACAAATAGCTACCCAAGTCGATGCGGCGGGCGACCTGTGCCAAGGTCTCGCGGCGAACCAAAGAGGAGCGGGTCTTGGTGAGTTCCCCTTCGTCGGCGTCGGGGAAGCGGAGGTAAAGTTCCGTGGAAACGGCCAACTCCAAGACAGCGTCGCCCAGGAATTCCAGCCGTTCATAGGACTCAGACTGTTCCAGGCCGTGCTCGTTGCAGTAGGAGAGGTGCATCAGGGCCTGGCGTAACAGGCTGGGGTTCTTGAAAGAGAACCCCAGCGCTGATTCAAGGGCCTTTATGGAGGTCCCAAACGGTTCGGTACGGTCTCTAGATGACCCCATGAGGCCACGGGGGCTGCGGGCGCTTGAACTCGCCTACGTGGGCGAATTCACTCATGGCTTTGGTCATGGTCTCGTAGATCTCAACAGCCTGTTCGTCCGGGGGTATGAACATCTTGAGGAAAGTGGCGTTGCCTCCGTCGGAAACGAAGGTCGGCACGCCAAAGGCCCCATGCTCTTCCACGGCGATGGTGTGGGAATCTGCGATGTCTTTCAGCAGTTCTGGGTCGGTCGCGTCCTCGCGGAAGCGGGCCATGTCCAGACCGGCGGCGACCGCAGCTTCTTCCATGACGGCCGGGTCTAGCAGGTCTTTTTTGTCTTCATGGCGGGCTCGCAGCAGGGCCATGAAGAAGCCTTGGAACGCCTCTTCGCCCTGACGCTTGGCGGCAAGGCCGGACATATGGGCGAGGAAGGTCTTATCCGTCCCGTCTATGACCTCGGGCTGCTCCCAGAGCTTGACTTCGTTATCAGCATTGTCGCTGTTGACCTGGGCCAAAGAGAACGGCTGCCAGTCGATCTTGATTGCCTCTCCGGATGCCTCTTCTACTTTCGACAGCCACACGGCCGCGTTGTAGACAAAGGGTCAACGGAAATCGTAAAAGGTGGTGAACTGGACATCGGCCATGGTGTTACCTCCCAAAATTGGCTAGGACGCGCGCCAACGCGCACGTTCAGCCTGTGCGTACGACCTGTGCGTACGAATGAATTGTATCCACAGCGCCACCCGTTGTCAAAGTACAAAAAGCAGCTAATTTAACGTATTCAACGCGACATAACTGGCATGCCACCACTCCTAAGTGTCGGTCCTGCCATGCTATAATTTGTGCCCCGCGCTGTTCTCAACAGGAGGCCCTCCCACGCCTGATTCCCGGCCCCCAACCCACATCTCTTTGGACCGAGTCGCCGGCGGCGTCAACGGCGGACAGTTGGCGGTTTTTAACTCGATGCGCCGGCGCGCCACCGGAGAAGGAATCCCGGTTTATCTGGTTGGCGGACCGGTCCGAGACGCGGTGCTGAATGTCCCAGCCAGAGACCTGGATTTTGTCTTGATCGGAGACGCCCCGGCGCTGGCGGCGGACGTGGCTGACGAGCTTGGCGGACAGGCCACCGTCCACCCTAGGTTTGGAACTGCCACCGTGGAAGTCGAAGGCCACCGGATGGATGTGGTCACCGCTAGAAAGGAGAGCTACCCATCCCCTGGCTCCTTGCCCGAGGTTTCGGCCAGCAACCTTGATGACGACCTGGCTCGGCGAGATTTCTCCATCAACGCCATGGCGCTGCCCCTGTCAGGGGATTCTCCCGAGGTAATCGACCCCCACGGAGGACTGGATGCTTTGGCTGGCAAGTCAGTAGGCACCCTCCACCCCAGCAGTTTCGCCGACGACCCGACCAGGATGCTGCGGGCCGTGCGCTACGAGCAACGGCTGGGCTTCCAGATCACCGCCGATGCCCTGTCCGAGATGCAGCAGGCCATTAACGGCGGCCATGCAGACGCGGTTTCAGGAGACCGCTGGCGGCAGGAATTTCAGAAGATATTTGAAGAAGATCGGGCGGCAGAGATGCTGCTTCGCGGCATCGAGCTAGGGGCGCTGGCCGCGATTCACCCGGTGCTGACCGACGGCAAGGGACTTACCAGACTGGCTGGCGAAGGCGATTTGGGTCCGAACGACTTTCTGGTAGCACTGGCTGGGTCATTATCTGCCGTCGTCGGAGACGGATTTGCCCGCCGATTGAACCTACCCACTGATTGGGCGCAGGTGGTACGTGATACCATTGCATTGAGAGAAAAACAGTCTGCGATATCCGGACGTTCGGTAATGCCCTCCGCTGTTTGCGCGGCACTCGACGGTCTGAACCCGGACGCCATCGCGGCGTCGGTCCGGTTTACGGATGATCCCCAGGTTGCGGCAAGGTTACGTCGGTATCTGGACGAATGGCGGCTGGTGAGCCCCGCATTGACCGGCGACGACCTGCTGGTGATGGGCGTGCCCTCGGGCCCGATGGTCGGTGAGGCGCTCCGGGAATTGACTTCGGCCAAACTGGACGGCCTGGTCAGCAGTGAAGAGGGCGAAAGAACCCTGGTGCATCAGATTATCTTGCGAGGGAGTTGATCTCCTGATAATGGCAGAACAGACAGGCATCCCAGATAACCTGGAAACACCCGAAAACGAATTGGAGTCCTGCGTCATCTGTGACGAGGCGCTGGATGGTATCCAAGAAACATCCTGTCAGATGTGCGGCGGTAAATTCCACCAGCCGTGGAGTCAGGACAGCGACGTGCCCCAATGCGGCCGTATAGGCAGCCACGAGGACGCCCTGGCCATAGTATTCCTCTGTGACGATTGCTACTACGGACGCCGCCCCTAAACCCCTCGGCATCAATTTTTCAAAAAAAGCTGAAAGCTGACGGCTGGTGGCTGAAAGTTCGGTCCCAAGGAGAACACGGCGATGAAAGCAGTCTATATCGAAGCCCAAGGCGGCCCCGAAGTCCTGACCTACGGTGATCGTCCAGAGCCCGAGGCGCAGGCTGGTGGGGTCAAGATCCGGGTCAAGGCCACCGCTCTGAATCGGCTGGACCTCTATACCCGGGCTGGCGGCCGGGGTCTGGACCGCGAATTCCCGCCACCCCTGATCCTGGGCGGAGACTGCGCCGGCGAGATTGTGGCAATCGGCGATGGCGTGACCACGCTTAAGGCCGGAGACCGTGTGGTCGTTAATCCCCGTATCAGTTGCATGCAGTGTGCGGCGTGTTTGGCGGGACAGGATGACCTCTGCCGCAATGAAAACTTCTTGGGCAGCGCCATCGACGGCAGCTATGCGGAGTTTGTGGCGGTCCCAGCGGTCAACGCCCATCTCCTGGCCGATAGCGTTTCTTTCGAGCAGGCCGCGGCCGCCCCGACGACCTACCTGCCTGTGTGGAACATGTTGGTGCGCAAGCTCCAACTGAAATCATGGCAGACGGTTCTGGTTCTTTCCGCCTCCGCAGGGGTTGGCGTCGCTGCCATACAGGTGGCCAAGGACATCATCGGCGCCAAGGTTATCGCCACCACCAGCAGCCCGGAAAAGGCCGCCCGAGCCACAAAATTGGGCGCGGACGTGGTCATCAACTACAATGAGGAAGACATCCGAGAGCGGGTCAGGGAGATAACCGGTAGAGCCGGCGTGGATTGCGTGGTCGACCATGTGGGGGCCGATTTCTTTGGCCCAGCATTCGCGTCATTGCGGAACGGAGGCCGGTACGGCATCTGCGGGGCAACCACCGGACTGCGCACGGAATTGCATCTGGGCCAGCTCTTCAGCCAGCGCAAAGAGATCTACGGTGTGTTCATGGGCACTAAAGAGGACATGCGGGAGATCGTGGAGATGTTGAACCGGGGCGCCGTCAAACCCGTCGTCGACCGGACTTTCCTCTTGTCCGAAGTCGCCGCCGCCCACACATACATGGACGAGACCAGTTTTTTTGGGAAGTTGATACTGACGCAGGATTAGCTGTCAGCTAACACCAGTCAGCCGTCAGTTTTTTTCTTTCCGAGGCGTTGTTGGTGCCACTCTCGTCATTCCTGCGAAAGCAGGAATCCAGGCAAGCCAGGTTTGCCGATTCTAGATTACTTGCACCGAGCGCTCGCCCCCAACCTAGCCCTCCCCTCTCACGGGGGACGGGAGCCCTCTTTCATCTAATCAGCTTTCTTCCTGAGCCTTTGCCCATGGAATAGGTATTGTTGGGCGTAGCCGCCGTAGCGGCCGAAGTGTTCTTGAGCCCATTCAAGCAGCACCCGGTCTGGCGGGATCTTTTGGTCCGGGAAGTACCATTCAGCCAACGCCCGGCGGATCCAGACGTCGATAGGGAAGGCCTCCAGCTTGTCCAGAGAGAATATGGCGATGCAGTCGGCTATCTTCGAGCCGATGCCCTTGATCTCCATCAACGCTGTTTTGGCCTCTGGGTAGGGCAGCTGGACCAATTCCGCCAGGTCAAGACTTCCTTCCAATACGGCTTGGGATGCCCCGAAAACATAGGGCGCACGGAACCCGAGTCCCAACCTCCGCAGTTCGCCTTCGCCGGCTTCGGCCAGGTCTGCGGGGGAGGGGAAGGTGTGACGGGTCTGCCCGTTTAGGGCCAGGGGAATGCCAAACTCGTCCGACATGCGTTCCATCAATTGGTGGATGCGTGCGATGTTGTTGTTGGCGGAGCAGATGAAGGCTACCAGGCATTCCCAGGGCTCGGTGCGCAGAATCCTCAGGCCCGGATATTTAACGACCATGGCCGCGACCCGGTCGTCGCGGTTGATGTCTGAGTAGATGGCATCGATGTCGTCGTCGAACCGGAAGTAGTCCCGGAGCATGGCCGCCGCCGTGGCCTCCGGCGACGGACCCGACGAGAACTCGACCATTTGGCCCTTCTGGCGTATTTGGATGAACTCCTTGCGGACCACCCCCTGATACCAATCGTCGGCCTTCTTCCACCGGTGCGCCTGGCCACTTTCCAAGCTGGCCCCCAAGTCAAATGGCTGGTCGATGGTCAGTTCCACACTTCACTCCTATTCGGCCCGACTAGTACCGAATTATCGATTAAGACTACATCCATAAACGACTACCGGGTTTATGGACCTGACCGCTGAAAGCTAGGCCACCCACTGGGCGGCGGCCTGACCGATGGTGGTAATGTTGCTGGGTTTGAGGGTGCATGGAGGTATGGACTTCAGGAACGAGCTGCCGTAGTTTTTCGCGGTGATCCGGTTGTCCATGATGACGATAGTGCCTCTGTCTTCTTTGTTGCGGATCAGTCGGCCGAAACCCTGACGGAACCGCAGTACGGCCTGGGGGACGGAGTACTGGTTGAACGGGGAATCGTATTGATCGGAGCGGGCCTTAACGATTGGGTCGGTGGGCACGGCGAAGGGCAGCCGGGTCAAGACCAGGGCTTTCAGCAACCCCGGCGGCATGTCGACTCCCTCCCAGAAGCTAGCGGTGCCGAGAAGCACGCTCTCAGGTTCCTCGGCGAAGCGGGTCATCAATTGTTGGGCTGAGCCGTCGATACTCTGGGCAAGCACTTGCACTCCCTCGCCCATCAGCGGGGCTCGCAGCCGTTGGGCCACCGCCCGCAACGAGGCGTAGGACGTGAACAGGGCCATGGTCCGGCCCTTCATGGTGGTGCCAAGGTCGGTCAACACCCTGGTCATGGCGTCGACGTATTGGTCCGAGTTGGGTGGCGGCATGTCCTCGGGAATCAAGAGCAAAGCCGCTTTCTGGTAGTCGAAAGGCGATCCCACCAGCAGTTCCTCGGAGTCGCTGCCGACGCCTACGCGGCTCTTGAAATACCCAAAGTTGCCCTCGGTGCTGAGGGTGGCGCTGGTCAGAACTACGCTATCTTTATGCTGGAAAAGCTCGGCGGCCAGAGTGCTGCTGATATCCAGGGGGGCGGAGTTCAGGGAAACCGTTGCGTTGCCCCGGATCTGGTCATTGCTGATCCAGTGGATATCGTCGTCCATGGGGTTGCCCAAGATGGAGCTGAACTGCTCTCGCAGGGTTTCCATGTCGTCCATCAGATTAGCGGACTCCATGATCAAGGCCGGCTGGTCGCCGGCGGCGGGCAGCTTGGTCGATTCCAGGAACCGGTGCAGCCTTCCCACGTCCTGGGCGGCCTGCTGCAGTCCCACGTCCAGGTTCTCCCAAGCCAGGTGCAGGTCGGTCCAGCTCTGGGTGTTCCGGACCTGGGAGGTAATCAGCATCTGGGGCCCGTTGTCGGACGAGCCAGACTTCTGATTGACCTGGAAGCGCTCAACCTCGGCCCAGAGGCGCGCCCATATCTGGCGTATTTTCGCGCCCTCCCCCTCGACGGCAGACACCGCCGCCTCGGATTCTTGGCGTATCGAGGATGCCAAGCCCTCGGCGGCCGTGGCCTGCCTGATCTGGGTGGTCAACCTGATCTGAGGCTCCCAGGCCTCGTCCAGCTTGTCCTGGGACACGCTGAAACCCAACTGCCGGGTGGCTTCGTCTTCCAGGTTGTGGGCTTCGTCGATGACCAAGTGTTGGTATTCGGGGATCAGCCCGCCGCCCCGGGCCAGATCGGACAACAGCAGGGCATGGTTCACCACCACTATGTGTGCCTGCTCAGCGCGCTCCCGGGCAGCCCGGAGAAAGCAGGGTGAGCCGTCGCGCAGTCCAGGGCAGAACCCTTTCTCTCCTGCGGATATGTGGTTCCAGGAACCAAAGTCACGGCCCGACAGATTGATCTCGGCCCGGTCTCCGCTCACGGTGTTCTGCATCCAGACCGAGGTCTTGGAGAGGAGACGGGCGTCGTCGATGGTCGGTGATTCGCTGCGGGCCAGGTGGTTCCAGCGTCTCAGGCACAGATAGTTAGCCCGGCCCTTGAGCAGGGCGGCTTTGAGCACTCCCGGCTCGACCAGGCCCGATTCCTCTAACACCTGCGTGAGGGCGGGAATGTCTTTATTCATCAACTGCTCTTGCAGGTTGATGGTGTTGGTAGAGATCACCACCCGCTGTCCTTTGGAGATGGCGAACAGGGCCGCAGGCAACAGGTAGGCCATGGACTTGCCGACGCCGGTGCCGCCTTCCACGACTAGGTGTTGGTTGTGGTACATCGCCTTGGTCACGGTGGTCAGCATCTCTTCTTGTTCGGGGCGGTGCTCGAACCCGGAGAAGGCCTTGGCGAAAGGCCCATTCTGGGCCAGCAAACCGGCCACTTTCCCCTCCCTCAAGTCGCTCAGGGCGGGGTCGGCGCGGCGTTTTTCAGGGGAACTCAGCCTGGCGGACAACTGCTCCAGGTCGAGGCCGGTTAACCCGACCGAGGAGGTATGAGCGTCACCGGTGCCTTCAAGTCCGGCCAGGATGCCACTGATGGACCACCGGCTGCGAGCGGCCAGGTTGGATAGATAGCTTAAAAGGCCTGAATTTTGCTCGGCGGCGAGGCGCAGCAGCTTGATGTAGACGTTCTTGGTGGCCATGGCATCGGCCAGCGCCCGGTGGGCGTCGTTATGCTCCACCTGGAAGTGGGTGGTCAGGTATTTCAGGGAATACTGCCGGGACTGAGGCATGAAAACCGAAGCCAGGTCCCAGGTGTCGTAGGAAGGGTTGTGGATCGGGACGCCGTTGTTGGTCAGGAACCCGATGTCGAACTGGATATTGTGCCCTATGATCGGGTCTGCCCCGAGGAAGTCCTCGATCTCGGCGGCCACCGAGGAAAAGAAGGGCGCGCGTTTGACCTGCTGGGGGGTGATGTGGGTCAGGCGCTGGATGAATTCGGGGATCGCAACGCCGGGGTTTACCAGGGTCTGGTAGGTCTCGATAACTTCGTCGCCGCGGAAACGCACGGCGCCGACCTCGAGAATCTGGTGACGGTTGGAGTCCAGGCCAGTGGTCTCCAGATCCAGGGCCACATTGACCTGCTCAAATGGGGAGATGTCCGTATTGAAAAGTACCATTTGACTCCCGTCACAACCTCACACACTGTTCGTCGCCAGCCATACCAATGACTGGGGCAGTTTAGCACGGTTCTGACGCGGGTTCGACCCCAAAGTTACAGCTCTTGTAACTGACGGTGGATAAATCTCGGGCTGGGTCCGGCCGTCTCTAAATGGCGTAGGGTTGGAGGTTGCCTGTCCGCAGGCCGGTCACGGGGTGAAACTGCTTGGAGTGGAGAGCTTTGAGGAACTCGGCTTCGGTATTGACCTCGTCGGTGAACTCGGTCAAGAACTTGCCTAGGCCGTGGGTCGAATGGGCGTCGCTGCCACCGGTCACCGGCAGCTTTAGCTTTTCGGCCACCGCCATTGCGAAGTCATTCTCCCGGTCGATGGTGCCGCCGTTGGCCACTTCTACGGCGTCGGCCAGCTTGAACACTGGATGGTCTAGAGCCTCTTCCGGAGTCTCCGGCAAGGGGCCGGGGATGGACTGGTAGATGAGAGCGCGGCTGCGGTGTCCGCCGCTGAGCACGCCTCTGAAGGGATGGGCGGAGACCACGAATCCGCCGGCTGTGGTTGCAGCCTTCCGCAGTTCCGCGGCCTTGTTATAACCGGCCTGATAGCGGTCCAGACCGAAGGCCAGCATATGACCGTAGTCGGTCTCCACCTCCATGGCACGGATCAACACCACGTTGTGGAGGCTGGCGAATTTCTTGAACTCGTGCCGGTCCCAGGGACCGGAGTGCTCAGTGAGGCAGAGGCCGCGCAGACCGAGACGGTCGGCTTCTAGGATCAGGTCTTCGGGCGTCAGGCTGCTATCGCTGCTGCCTTTGGTCGTGTGGATATGGAGGTCAAATAATCGGGCCATGGATAGCTGTCAACTCTCGGCGGTCAGCGTTCAGCTAGCCGCGGTCGGGGTGTAACCAAGTCTAGCCAGGGTTACGGATTTGGTCAACGGTATTCGTGCGCTACTTCTGATTGAACGAGGTTGCTCTGGCCAGTTCGGGAAACTGCTCTATCGGAAGGACTTGGCCCGTTTCCTCAAAGTGAGTGACCAACTGCCGGATGGCGTCGGGGACCGGTCGGCTGGTCTCGGTCGCGGCGTCGTAGCCCACGTAGACAGTCTCTACGGAAGTAAGGAGCCGATCGCTGCCCTCTGGGTAGATCTCTAGATTTAGGGTCAGGCTGGTGTTGCCTATGTTGGATACCCGGACGTGAAGCTCGATGATCTCGTCAACCTTGGCGGGGGCCTTGAACTCTTGGGTGCTTTTGACCACTGCGAAGTCGAAATAGCCGCTCTGAGGGATGATATAGATGGCGAAGCCCAGGTTACGGTAATACTCCGCCTGCCCAATTTCTAGGTAGCCCAGATAGGCACCGTTATAGACGATGCCCTGGGCGTCGCACTCCATCCAGCGGACCCGGACCGGTGTCATGAATCGAAAGTCGGATTTGGCCATAGTTGTTCTAGTTCTGCTCCGGTTGTTTCGGCGGTTGGTAACCCAGGGTTGCCAGGTAGTTGAGGTCGGCGGGGCTTAATTTGGCTGTGAGGAGCATGTCGGGCCGACGCTTCAGGGTGCGCCGCAGCGACTGCTCCCGCCGCCATTTCTCGATGTTGGCATGGTGGCCGGACAGCAATATCTCTGGCGTCTCCATCCCCTGAAATTCAGCGGGACGGGTGTATAGGGGGTGCTGGAGCAGGCCAGAAGAAATGGAGTCCTCAGCCACATTTTCCGGCGAACCAATCACCCCCGGCACCAGCCGGGACATAGCGTCTATCAGCGCCATTGCCGGTAGCTCCCCTCCGGTCAGAACGAAATCGCCTAGGCTGATCTCTCTAGTGGCGAGGAAGTCTGGCACCCGGTTGTCGATGCCCGCGTAATGGGCGCAGATCATGGCCACGGCCGGAGATTGGGAAAGTTCCTCGACCACCTGCTGGGTCAGCATCTCGCCTTGTGGGGTGAACAGGATGATCGGTATCTCTTTTCGTTCTACGTCTGAATAGCCCGACAATGCGAATTCGGTGGCTTCGAAAACCGGTTCGGGCTTCAGGACCATGCCGTGTCCGCCGCCGAACTGGTAGTCGTCGGCTGTGTGGTGCGGGTCGTGGGAATAGCTGCGGATGTCGGTGACATCTATGGATACCAGGCCCTTTTCAATGGCGCGGGCCAGCATGCTGTATTCCAGGGGGTCTCGGAAGGCGTCCGGGAACAGGGTTAGGACATGAAAACGCATCGGTCAATGATACAAGAAAATCTCACTGGGCCGATGCGTTTTCGTTTCTTCCGGTTGGCTGATTTAATCTGCGAGCTGAGGTTCCGCGATCGGCAGCCTGTCGATGTAGGCTACCCCACCTTTCATCACCATTTTGATCGTTTCCTTGTTGCGGATGACGCTGATGTCCTTCAGCGGGTCGCCGTCCACGATCAGGAAGTCGGCGTATTTGCCCTTGCCGACGGTGCCGAAGTTCTTCTCTTCGCCGATGCACTCCGCTGCCCAGCCTGTGGCGGTCTGGATGGCCTGCATGTTGGAGAGACCCCGTTCGACCATCAACTCGATCTCCCGGGCGTTGTCGCCGTGGACGAACCCGCCGGCGTCGGTTCCCGCGGAAACCTTCACCCCGGCGGAAACGGCCAGATGCAGGCTTTCCTGATGTATCTGCATCAATTGCTTGGTCCGCTCGATGATATGCGGCGCGCTGATGGTGGAATGAAATTCGTAAACCTCAAACGTCGGCGTGAAGAAGACGTTTTTGTCGGCCATCATCTTGGCCAAGTCGGGGTCTTCGGCCAGGTAACAGGCGTGCTCGACCGAGCCGACTCCGGCCTCGATGCACATGCGCAGTCCCGGGCCGCCCACAGCGTGGCACATCGTGTACTTCTCTTGGGATTTGGCTTCATCGACCAACGCTTTGACCTCGTCGGGACCGAAGGCGATGTCCTTGGGGCCGTGTCCGGAGCGGGAACTGGCGCCCCCGGTGGTGGCGAACTTGATCACATCTGCGCCCACCCGAACCAACTCACGGACCAGTGCACGAATGGCATCAGGGCCGTTGGCCACGCCATCTACGTGCATGGGGTCGTTGTTGAATGGATTTCGGTGCCCCGACCCGGCAACCCGGTCTCCGATACCGCCTGTGGGCGATACGATGGCGACCGATGTCAGCAGTCGAGGGCCGTTCAGCAGGCCTTGTTCCACCGCATATTTGAAACCTGAGTCCAGACCGCCGGCGTCGCGGATGCAGGTATAACCAGCGGCCAACGATTCTTCGATGGCCCTGGCTGTCTTTAGATGGTGCACCGAGGCGGGTTCCTCGATCTCCCACCGGCTGTCGAGACTGTAATTTTTGTGGGCCAGATGGTCGTGGGTATCGATCAGGCCGGGCAGCAGAGTAAGCCCGCTGAGGTTGATCTCTTCAGTGCCTGGAGGCAGGGTGACGGCGCCTCTGGGTCCCACCTCGGTGACTCTTTCGCCGTCGATCAAAATGGCCGAATCCTTCAATACCGGCCTGCCGGTGCCGTCGATCAGGTCGGCTCCAATTAACGCTTTCATGGCCTACCTCACTATCTGTCAGTTATGAATGTGGCGAATTCGCAGGATGGGCTGATGCTAGTCAAGGCACGCGGCGGTGTCAAGGGCTCGCTTACGGCCGCATCATAGCGCTCAATTTTCCTCCAATCCGGCTGGCGCAGCAAGGTCAAAGAGCGGTCGGTGTTGGCTATAATCACTGGCTACATGGCGCTTCCGTATAGATACCCAATGTGTGAGATGGGC
>Ga0066839_10000782_pt1 | contig 13703 bp, 11 predicted proteins | sample ETNtaG_10_FD_66733 | JGI IMG/M metagenome (GOLD analysis project Ga0066839, IMG submission 66733) | Marine microbial and viral communities from oxygen minimum zone, Eastern Pacific Ocean - ETNP201302SV82 | ecosystem: Environmental > Aquatic > Marine > Oceanic | place: Pacific Ocean: Eastern...
TGGTCGTTGATTCTTTGGATCCCAGCGGTGATTTTTATCACGGAATGAATACACTCGTTCTTTAGCACGCGATTTTTCTTCATCACGGCGCGCCCCACCAAAAGCAGCATCATATTTACCTTTGTTTAGAGCTTGTTTTAAACTTTGAGTTTTCATTATATCTGTATGTTTTGAACTACCATGTGTGAACGGACCTACCCCAGCTTCTACACCTTCCATATTTTTGTGTACGATTAGATCAAAACCATACTCCTTGGCGATACGCTCTCTAAATTCAATCATCTCTTTAAATTTCCAATGAGAATCAACATGAAGTAGAGGGAACGGGATTTTCCCTGGGGCAAATGCTTTACGAGCTAAATGCAATAAAACAGATGAGTCTTTACCTATTGAGTAAAGCATAACAGGGTTGTCAAACTCAGCTGCTACTTCCCTGATAATATGTATAGCCTCGGCTTCTAAAGCTTTGAGGTGAGTTAATTTTTGATTCATATAAATTTTCTTGTTTAAAAGTTTATCCATTCACTCTTAGCAAACTAAATTGAAAGTTAACTAGAGGCTAAGAGTAAAACATTTTGAATTACTCGGGTTGTTTTAGCGATCTCAGATTCTGTTAAAGTAGGATGTACTAAAAACATAATTGAAGTTTCGCCTAGCTCTACAGCGTTTGGTAAACGCTTTTCAGGCCGCCATGGTGTGTTATCAAATGCTTTTTCTAGGTACACCTCAGAGCAACTACCTTGAAAACAAGGTACACCACGCAAGACTATTTCGTTAACTATACGGTCACGATCCCAACCTTCGGCTAACTGCTCAGGTTTAATAAACATATAGTGCTTATACTCTGCGTGCTCGCAATACTCTGGCACTTCTACTAAACGAATACAGTTAAAATTAGCAGCTGCTTTGTCCAACTCAGCCCCATAAGCTTGGCGTTTAGCTGTCCAATCTTTCATGCGTGTTAATTGAATACGGCCAAGAACAGCTTGCATTTCGGTCATTCGCCAATTAGTACCAAAGCTTTCGTGCAACCATCTAAAACCTGGTGGATGTTCGCGGTTATAAATTGCGTCAAAACTTTTACCATGATCTTTATAGCTCCACATTTTACTCCATAACTCTTTAGAGTTTGTGGTAACCATGCCACCTTCGCCGCCCGTAGTCATTATTTTATCTTGGCAGAAACTCCATGCACCCACATGGCCAATACTACCAACCGACTTACCTTTATATTTAGCACCATGGGCTTGCGCGCAATCTTCTATCACATAAAAACCATGCTCAGCGCTTAATGCCATTATTTCATCCATTTCGGCTGGCATACCCGCTAAATGAACAACAATAACAGCCTTGGTTTTAGGTGTTAGTACCGCTTTAATAGATTCAGCAGTAATTGCTTGGCTATTTAAATCAACATCGGCAAATACGGGCGCAGCTCCGGCTGTAACAATACTCGAGGCAGAAGCTAAAAACGTACGCGGTGTTGTTATTACCTCATCACCCTCACCTACACCTAATGCTTTTAAAGCAAGATCAAGCGCTAATGTTCCATTACCCAAAGCAATTGCGTATTCACTGTTGGCCCATGTCGCAAATTCTTTTTCAAACTCACGACATTCAGTGCCTGTCCAATAATTAACTTTATTCGATAAAATAACGCGTCTGACCGCATCGGCCTCTTCTTGTGTAAAACTAGGCCAAGGAGAAAAAGGGGTGTTTAACATTTTAAATTAAATCCATCTAAGAGCGATTATTAACTCTTTTTATCGCTTTTAACTACGACTGCTGGCGAACCAAAAGCAGTTACATTTGCAGGCAAGCTTTTAACTACTACACTACCTGCACCCACTAAGGTGTAATCACCTACTGATATTAATTGAATGATCTGGCTACCAATACCAATCCAACAGCATTTACCAATTTTAACTGCTCCAGCTAGCGCTGTATTTGGACAAATATGCGAATACTCGCCTATTTTAGTATCGTGCTCAATAACTGCTGATGTATTTATTATGCAACCATGACCAATTTCAGCAAAGGCATTAATGGCTGCGCCAGCCAATATAACAGTACCCGCAGCTATTTTAGCGTATTGGCTTACTGTTGCAGTAGGGTGTACTAATGTGGCCAAAGAAAAGCCGTGCTGCAATAACTCATCACATTTTTGTTTGCGAACTTCATTATTACCAATAGCGACAAGCACCTCAAATCGTGATGAGTCACATAATAATAAATCTGAGAAAGTACCAACAATATTCCAATGCTCAAGCGCTGTTTTTTCTGGAAATGAGTCATCATAAAAGCTAACTGCGTAACCAAGCTGCTCAGCTAAATCGGCAACCACTTTACCGTGCCCACTTGCTCCTAAAATAGCAATTACCGGCTTTAAATTAGTCATTTTTACTGCCTTTAAAAGGCTCAATAGTTACATGACCGTCTGCACAGATACCTTCTCGAACAAATACTTTTTTAACCGTTAAAAACAGTATTTTTATATCGAGCCAAAAACTTTGGTTATCTACATACCATACATCAAGCTTAAACTTGTCTTCCCAGCTAATGGCATTACGTCCATTTACTTGTGCCCACCCTGTTATACCAGGGCGCACAGCATGTCGACGCGCTTGTTCAGCATTATAAAGTGGTAAGTATTGCACTAATAATGGCCTAGGCCCCACCAAACTCATATCGCCTTTAAGTACATTAAATAGCCCAGGTAATTCGTCGAGGCTAGTGGAGCGTAAAAAAGCGCCAAATTTGGTCATTCGTTCATTGTCAGGTAATAAATTACCATGCTTATCTTTACCATTAAGCATAGTTCTAAATTTCATCATTTTAAATACAGTGCCATTGAGACCTGGGCGTTCTTGAGTAAATAAAATAGGTGAACCCAATTTAAAACGAATCAATAAAGCAACAATAACAATGATAGGCAATAAAATTATCAAAACACACAAAGCCACTATAAAGTCAAATACTCGTTTCATTTATCTAACTCCATAATTTTAAGTAAGTTAGCATTCACTTTATGAACATCAAATTTATCCTCAACTATTGCTCTACTAGCATTCGCCATTTCTTGCCATTTATGCTGATTTTCTATGAACCAGATCATACGCTCAACTAGTTGCTCAACATTAGCTTTTTCAACAAGCCAACCATTCTCTCCATTTATAACTGTTTCACGACAACCTGGAACATCTGTGGTTAAAATAGGGCGACCTGTAGCCATAGCCTCAAGAATTGTTCTGGGTAATCCTTCATGGTATGAAGGTAATACAAAAATACTGGTAGCCTCAATGAAAGGTCGAACATCTCGAGTTGAGCCGTGATATTCTATAGCTCCTGTTTGCCACTTCAAAACTTCCTCTTGAGGTATTCCATCGGGAGAAGGATCTGTAGGGCCAACTAAATGAAACTCAACTGAAGGGTACTTGGCCTTTATTATTTCAGCAGCTTTTGCATATTCCCTAATACCTTTTTCTCCTAGTAGCCGCGCTATCAATAAAAATTTAGTTTCTTTTGGTAATGGTTTAGGAGCAAATTGTTCAAGGTCTACCCCTGAACCATTAACTAAAAAGCTCTTATTGCGCTTTAAAATACTATTTTTTATAAATACATATCTATCATCAGGGTTTTGAAAAATTACGCCCGCTGAGTTTCGTAACGCGTTTTTGTACAAAAGTTTGACAATTGAACTGAGTAACCTTCTCTTTAAGTTACTCTTCTGAAATGCATATCCAAGGCCTGTTACTAATCCATAAAAATTGATATTACCTACTGCGGCTGAAGCAATACCTCCCCAAATAATAGGTTTTATAGTATAAGCAAGTACAATATCTGGACACTCATCAGCGATAACTTTTTTTAATTCAAGACAAGTTCTTATATCTGAAATTGGCGAAAGGGAGTTTCTTCTTACAGTATAGTTTATATGCTTAACACCAAGGGATTCAATTTTTTTCAAGTCCAATTGATTCGCTCCTGAAGACATAACAACCACTTCATGGCCTTCACGAGTAATTGCTCTGATCAAATCGCCTCTAAAATTTGTAATAGAAGAAGGGAGGACTCCGATCAATAGAAACTTCATTCAATAGGCTCTCCATCATAAGGTCGAGTAAATTGTTCTATATTCAGATCTTTAAAGTCCGTATTAAACCACTGAGATTTCAACAGGTACAGTCTTGCTTTCTCGTCAAAGCGATACCTAATAAATTTAGCTGGTAAACCTGCTACTATAGAATAAGGCTCAACATTCTTAGTTACTATACTACCGGCACCTATGACTGCTCCATGACCTATACTTACACCTGCTTTAATCATTACTCTAGAACCAATCCACACATCACTTCCTATAATAGTATTTTCACTATTAAAGCGACCTCTAAAGTCCATCTTGCTCTTACCCCAACTGCTAGAATAGAATACGGGGGAACTAGAAATCCAATTTAATGGGTGATTGTTTAAGCCAATAATACTGTCAGGGCCTATCGATGTATAAGATCCAATAGATACCTTACCTTTACCGATTACTACATTCTTTCCAATAAAAGAATAGTCGCCTATCGTAGTTGATTTACAAGATTCAATAACAACATTTTTACCAAATCTGACTTTAGTGGTATTTTTAAAACCTTTTGGCTTTCTTAGATAGTCCCTAATCTTTAGTAGTAACGTCTTAATCATTGATGGAATATCCTTAATATTGAAAAAAGAATTCTAAAGTGGATTGGGGGCTTATTATTTAGCTCTCTAGCCTTAGATAGTAATATATTGCCGCCATTTTTTCTCATGCGGTTACCAGAAACACCATGCCCTTTATCAAACTCATTACTGTGGAAGTTTATACAAGACTCATCGGTGAAATTCAAAATTCTATTACAAGTTTTTGATGGCGAAGTTTGTAAATCTTTAAAGTTTAATTTCATATAATCCTTTATGAAAAAACGACCAATAATACATGTAGTAAAATCTGCAAGTAACGCACCAAAAAAACTTTTAATAATAAAAAGATAAAGTCTCCATCCCGTTAAGGTGACTCCTTTGTCTAAGGTTTTATTTGAACCTTTTAATAAAGAAGTTAAGAGTAAATCAGTTGGTTTATACAAATGAATAACTTTGACATCAAAACCTAACTTTTTAAGCATTAAAGGACGAAATAATGTCATCCTGCTTATTTTAGACGAATCAATTAAGTAATCGTAGTCTCTAAATTTAATCTCAATTAATTCCTTCCAAAAGGCAGTATAAATTTCTTTTTGGTCAGTTCTAGCTAAATGAACGCCCTCTATTTTTCTGTGAGCCCTTGATAGGTGTTCAAGTTGATAAGTCTCAGTCAAAGTGACAATATCCTGCCAGTGTTCACAACTTTTCAATGAAAGTCCACATGAGCAATTCTCATCTTTTTCTAAAGCGTCGAATAGATTTGAAATTTCACCTAAACCTTCAACTCTAGGAATATTGCTTAATATTGAGTCAAGTAACGTTGAACCACTTCTACCGTAACCTGCAATGTATATAACCTTTTTAGTTTGCATTAAAAACTTTTAACCTTTCTGTTGCTAACTTTTTATGCGTAAGCTCTTCATTTGCATATATCACGCACTTTTCTTTTTTATCAGCCAAATTCTCATTTTTTAAAATATTTAAAACTTCTGTAGTTAATTTATCCAAGTCATCATTTTCAAACACATAACCTACCCCAGCATCTTCAACAAAAGAGCTACCACCAGGAGTTACAATAGGTACAACCCCCGTTGCTATATACTGCCTTACCTTTTGTTCGCATGCCCCACGGTGCCATTTCGGTAAAAAAGAAACTCCAACATCTAATAAGCACATTATCTCTGGAACAAGGCTATATTCAACTTGGCCAAAACAGTTTATATGATCTAAATCCTTCTTATTCTCTATTTTAAAATCACCGACAATAACGCCACCTACATTGACTCGGTATTCATTTCTTAGCTTATTGATAATAAATATTAACTCTTTAGCACCACGCTTTAGGGGATCGTTTCCAACATAACCAATTATATAGTCATACTGCTCCATTTTATGCTTTTTTAAAATAGAGTCTCGCTCTCTCGGGTAAAAGATATTAGTATTAACCTTATTACTGACAACATGCACTTTACCATGACAGGTAAGGTTATTTTCCAAGGATAATTTATGAGTGTCGGTAACTACATCTACAGCCTTTGCATGTTTAATTATTCTTTTGAAAAGAACTGAGTGTAACCAAGCAATAAATACTCCTACAACTCTAATACTTTTGAAAAAGCGAAACTCACCATCCCCCATAGTTTTAACGTAATATCTACCTTCTAACCTTTTTGCAGTTAAGAAAAGGCTTATAGGAAAAACCGATACCCTAGTAAAAATAGCTGAGCAAGTATGGTCATTAGCTAGAGATATAAACTTTTTATATAATGCATACTCAGTTTTTATAATTGACAATATATTTTTGTTTTCTATGTTTTCATCCGTGATTTCGGTTACATAGTCTCTCAATTCACTTCTTAATTCATTCCTTAGTTTAGGTACATAAACCTCAACTTCGACATCTGCATGTCGAATCAATGCATCTATAAATTCAATTTCGTTAACTGACGGGCCTTTACTAAGACTTATGTCAATATTTGATACATACAAAACTTTATTTGATTTTGACATTAAAAAGTGCTCTTAAAATAAAAAAGAAGAAGAGTCCTAGGCTAGTAATGAAAATAATGGTTGCTAAGCCTGAGACATAAGCCTGACCAAAGCCCACTAATAACGTTATTAAAAATGAGAAAGTCAAAATAGGAGGGGAAGGGATTTTTAACAAAAGCCCTATCAAGAATTTTGCTGCTCCACATATCATCCCTAAAATACCGAAGTATAAAACAACACCTACTCCTCCCCCATCAGCGTAAGCTCTAGAAAGAGAGGTCCCTGTTAAATAAGTCGTAGAGTTACCACCAATTTCATATAAGTATAAATAATAAGCCAGAGGTTTATCTGAACTGACCCCTGGAATAAATGCAAGTAAGTCTCTGAATAACCAATAACCATATGGTCTATCAAGATATCCACTGTGAAAGGCATCTATTGCAACTGAATCATTAATTGAGTTACCGATAAAAATACGCTCAAATATTGCTAAAAAAATCCCCTCCCAATCTCCCACCTCTAAGAGCGCAGACATTTTGTTTGTGTACAAACCTAAAAAGATTGATATGAAAACAAGTAAAATAAAAATTCTAAATGTATATTTTAAGCTAATTGGTTTATATACGGAATAAGCTATTGCAGCACTTGTAAGTACAACAACGAAGCGTCCTCTAGTACCATCTCCTGAGACAAATACATAACAAAGAGCTAATGAAATAATAAGAAAAATATTAGAAAATTTATTTTTTTTCAAAAAAAACGCTGTAGTTGAAGTTAAAAAGACACAACCAAAAATAAAAATAAATTCTCGAAAAACTCCATTAGAAGAAGAGTCTTTATTAAAAACATGCCCTTTACTTATTTCTCTTCTAGCTTCGGATACCAACCTACCAGCCTCAGAAGCATCAATAGAGTTATTTGCAACACTATATGCAGCATTTATACTTGGTGGTATTCCCTGATACATCAACAAACCAAAAATAATGAAGATAACCATAATAAACAGTACTACAGCTAAATCCCTGTCATTATGAGAAAATGTAAAGTCTCTCAACTTATTATATTCATTTAACATTTCCCCTTTGGAAACCACGAAATATCCGACTGCAAAACAAAAATAAGCAATAGGTGCCACAAAATAAAAAATCGGCTCTAATTTTTCATTTTGAGCAATCCCCAAGTAAAAGCCAGGAACAACTCTAAGGATAAAGTAAGCAGAGAATAGAATAAACGGAGTCAACACTATTCTAAATTTAGTTTCAACTTTCCAAAAGAATAAAAAAAAGAAAATTATAAAAGAAGAAGAAAGTAACAACATCACACCCTAGCCCTAGTGTATATATTTATACCAAGTAATTTTTTAACACATATAACTTGTACTACATTTTGCAACATCAAAGTTATAGAAAATGAAAATACAGGAGAATAACCACCAATGCTAAAACTCAAAATAAAACTTAATACTAAGGCAAGAAAAAGGCAAACTCCTTGAATTGTTATTACCACTTTTTCATTCCCGCTCAAATTTAAAATTGCGGCAGCGCTACCTGTTAACACGTTCACAAATTGAGAAAAGCAAAAAATCAAAAGGTAAAAAGCACTTTTTTTATTCTCCAAGTCGAAGTAGTTCATAATATCCACATTAAGGAGAAGTATGAGAAAAAACAGAACACAAGAAATTAATGATGATTGGAAAACTGATTTCCTGCTAATATTTTTGACCTCTACTAAATTTTTCTTTGAAAGCTGAACAGATAAAACAGGGTTATAAAGCAAGTTAGATATTACTAAGCTAAAGCTTACGACAACACCTATCTTAATTATTACGGCAGTAGCAGCGATCTCACTCTGACTCCCTAAAAGACCGCTTAACCAAACCATTCCTTGGTTTATAAAATAACCATTTAGTGCTACAATAAAGAAGGTTAAGCTCTCGCCTTTATGATAAAATAGATCACTTAACTTAACATTTACCACGCAACCCCGCTCTCTTTTTTTCACTAATTCTGTAAAAGATTTTAGTACAACCCCCCCCCCTATAACATTTAACACTAATACACTAATTATTAGTACTTCTATAGGTTTAATATATGGAATGAAGTAAGAAAAAAACACCAAAGCAAATGATGTAATCAAAAGCGAAAAAGACGGTTCAAAGAAAATTGCTTGATAAAGGTTTCCCTGACTTCGGAATAAAACAGAAAAATAAATTGATACCGTAAATAGAGCGCCGAGTAAAATCGTATATGTATTCAAAAACTTAAATGTGATTAAGCATATTATAGTAAAGATAAAAAAAGCTCTACACATGAAGGTGATAAAAAAATTAAACCCTCCATTAAAGTCTCTTTCGCTAAAATATCTGGGTAAATACTTCACACCTAGTACATCCCAACCAAGCCTCGTAGCTAGCGATATACCTAAAGCAATTGCTAGATCACTACTAAAGAAAGCAAGCTCACTATTATCGTAATAATAGCCAATCACTATAAGTATTAATAAACCACCAAAGCTGCTACCTCCTTTTAAAAAAGCTACTTTTAAAAACTTAAACATTATTTAAAGCTACCAAATACCACTTCACGCTTTCTTGTATTCCCCTTTTTATATTATAAACAGGTGAATAGCCCAGCTTTGCTTTCGCTTTTTGAATATCTGCTTGGGAGTGCCGTACATCACCAGCCCTAAACTCTCGATATAAAGGCTCTTTATATGCTTTAATGTTAGCTTGACTCAATGCTGACTGAATAGCCTTATACAAATCATTTAATGTAGTTCTATCACCCACAGCTACATTATAAACTTGATCTTTTGCTTCATCAGGTGCTGTTGCTGCCAGAATATTCATTTGTACAGTGTTTTCGATAAAACAAAAATCACGACTTGTTTCACCATCACCATTAATAAACACATCTTCACCTTGAATCATTGCTGCTGTCCATTTTGGAATTACAGCAGCGTAAGCACCATTTGGGTCTTGGCGCTGGCCAAATACATTAAAATAACGTAAACCAATTGTTTTAAAACCATACGTACGGGCATAAACACCTGCGTAAAGCTCATTTACATATTTAGTTACTGCGTAAGGTGAAAGTGGATTACCTATTTTTTCTTCTACCTTTGGTAGTGCAGGGTGGTCACCATATGTAGAGCTACTTGCTGCATAAGTAAAACTTTTTACATTTGCCTCTTTTGCAGCTTGCAACATATTTAAAAAGCCAGTGATATTTGCAGCATTGGTCGTAAGCGGGTCTGCAATAGAGCGGGGTACTGAGCCAAGTGCAGCTTGATGTAATACATAATCAACTTTATGATCTAACGCGCTTTCGCAGTCTTTATAATTACGTATATCACCTTCGATAAAAGTAAACTTAGCCCACTGCTCGGCCGTGACTAAGCTTTGAACTTCATCTAAATTATGCTGATGGCCCGTGGCAAAGTTATCGAGTCCAATTACTGTTTGGTTTAACTTTAATAAGTGCTCTAACAAATTAGAACCAATAAAGCCTGCAACTCCGGTTACCAACCAGGTTTTAGGTGAAGCCTGTAATTCTGTTTTGATTTGTTCGTAACGAGTCATGGGGATCCTATAAGATTTACTTCTTGAAAAGCGGGTGCTTATTGTACCCTGTCAAATTAGAATTTATAAACGCATGTCTATGCTATCTTTAGGTAAAACATATTTTAAATCGTAAAGTACATGCTCTGTTTTACCTAACTCTCTAATTTGCTCTGCCCCCATCTCTTTAAATTCGTTATGGCCTACAGCAAGCACGATCGCATCGTAATTATTTTTCTTATGCTCAGTAGTAAGCGTTAAACCATATTCGTGCTCAGCTTCATCGTTTGAACACCACGGGTCAACCACATCTACATTAATATTGTATTCTTTAAGCTCGTTTACAATATCAACCACTTTTGTATTACGTAAGTCAGGGCAGTTTTCTTTAAATGTTAAGCCCATTACGAGCACGTTAGCACCTTCAACATGAATACGCTTTTTAAGCATTTTCTTAACAAGCTCAGACACTACATGCTTACCCATACCATCGTTTAAACGTCGGCCTGCTAAAATCATTTCTGGGTGATAACCTACACTTTGTGCTTTGTGGGTTAAATAGTATGGATCTACACCAATACAATGCCCGCCAACTAAACCTGGGCGGAATGGTAAAAAGTTCCATTTAGTACCTGCCGCCTCCAACACTTCAAGTGTATCTATACCTAATTTATTAAAAATAATTGATAATTCATTAATTAAAGCAATATTTACATCGCGCTGAGTGTTTTCAATTACTTTTGCAGCTTCTGCTACTTTAATTGAGCTTGCTTTATGTGTACCAGCGGTGATTATTGATTTATATAGTTGGTCTACTAATTCAGCGATTTCAGGCGTTGAGCCGCTGGTGACTTTTAAAATATTAGTAACGCGATGCTCTTTATCACCTGGATTAATACGCTCTGGTGAGTAGCCGGCAAAAAAATCTTGGTTGAATTTCAAACCTGAAACTTGCTCTACTACTGGCAAACATGCTTCTTCAGTTGCACCTGGGTAAACCGTAGACTCATAAATAATAATGTCACCTTGTTTAATAACTTTACCCAGCATTTCACTTGCTTTAATAAGCGGTGTTAGGTCAGGTTGTTTATGCTCATCTATTGGTGTAGGTACGGTTACTATGTATGTATTACAGCTTTCAAGGTCGGTTACAGTATGTGAATAACTTAAGTTTGGTGATTGTTTTAACTCTTCATCGCTAACTTCTAAAGTTGCATCATGCCCATTTTGTAACTGTGTGACTCGTCCTTGATTAATATCAAAGCCTAGAGTTTTATATTTTTTACCGAATTCGACCGCTAATGGAAGCCCGACATAACCAAGGCCAATTATGCCAATCTTTAAGTCCGTTAATGAATTATGCATTTTAATACTCTTCTAAATTTAAATTACTATCAGCTATCAGCTATCAGCTATCAGCTATCAGCTATCAGCTATCAGCTATCAGCTATCAGCTATCAGCTATCAGCTATCATGGTAATGCTATTTTGGTGCATTACGGTTTCAAATATTTGGTTATAGGTTAATCAGTTTTTGTAAAAGTAATTTAGGTCTAAAGTACCTAAACAGTCGGCACTAGAACCTGTAACTACATTTACCTTTTTCTTTAAAATATGACACAAACCAGCGAACCGCTTGAAACTAATTCCCAGATTTATATTCGTAGTTATAATAGCCATAATATCCATAGGCATTACTGGCTTTTTTAACCACCCCGTTAAATACCACGCCTTTAACATCAATGCCATTTTGCTCAAAACGATTGCGTGTAAGCTCTATTTCGCGGGCATGGTTTTGTCCAAAACGAGTTACTAGTAATGTAGTACCTGTGTGGGCACTCACAATCGCAGGGTCTGTTACCGCTAAAATAGGTGGCGTATCTATAATTACAATGTCGTATTTGTCTTTTACCTGCTCAACCAACTTAGTAAAGTTGCTGTGCATTAATAACTCAGACGGGTTTGGTGGTATTTGGCCACGAGTGATAACATCTAAACCTTGTACTTGTGATGTTTTAGTTACCTGCTCTAAGCTTAAGCGACCAGATAATATATCACTTAAGCCATCATCCCATTTCATACCAAACTGGGTTTGTAAGTAACCTTTGCGCATATCAGCATCGATGATAAGTACTCTTTTACCACTTTGTGCCAGTACTGTTGCCAAGTTAACCGATATAAACGATTTACCTACACCTGGGCTTGGGCCAGATATTGCAATAATGTTGTTTTTAGCCTCCATCATCGCAAAGTGCAAGCTTGTACGCAGGCTACGTAGCGCTTCTATCGATAAATCAGCTGGGTTATCAACGGCGAGTATTGATTTAGGTTTATCTTTACTTTTACGGGCACGACTAAAGCCGGTGAGTTTATCTTGGTAATCTGAGTAAGGTACACTTGCGTATACTGGTAAGCCTAAAGCTTCAATCTCGTTAGGGTCTTCTACCCCTTTATGAATTGCTTTTTGAATAAGCACTATAGCAACTGCCAGCATACCGCCCAGCATAGTTGCCATTACTACTATTAATGCTTTTTTAGGCTTAACTGGCTTAGAGGTATTTACCTCTGCGTGGTCAATCACGCGTACATTTCCTACGGTGCCTGCGCGAACAATATCAAGCTCTTGCGTTTTACTTAAAAGTAGCGTGTAAATTTGGTTGCTAACTTCTACATCGCGTTTTAAACGCAATAGCTCTTGTTGCGTTTCTGGTAGGTTACCTACTTCACCCACAAGGTTTTGTTTTTGTTTTTGGACTGCTTCGATTTGTTCAAGTACGCCTTGGTAAGTTGGGTGACTCTCTTTAAATTTGCGGCTTAGCTCTAAGCGCTTTAGTTCAAGCTCTTGTAGTTTAGTTTCAAGCTCTACTACCTGCTCAAGTACGCCTTGCGTCTCTAAGGTGATATTGATTGATTGGCGCTTAATTTGGTAATCGTTAAAACGCTGTTCAGCATATTCAAGTTGCTTTTTAACTTCGGGTAATTGTACTTCTAAAAATTCGAGTGATTTTTGCGCCTCTGCACTATTACGCTCTACATTTCGGCGCACATAAATTGCCGCTACTTTATCAAGTACTTTTTCGGCAAACTGTGTGCTTTCGCTTTGTAAACTCAAGTTAATAATCCCTGAGTCTTTACCTTTTTCGCTTGCACCTATAGCAGCTTGTAAGTCTAAAATCGTATTTAAGCGGTCTTTACGTACTAATGTAAATTCAGTTCCAGATCGAGCAACTAAACTGCGAATAGTTAAGTTAAATTTACCGTTAGTTATCTCTTCGCCCACTTTACCTTGTAAGATAACTTCGTCTTCACTATTTAACAAAGTAAAGCTTTTATTTTTATCAGTGCCCTCACCTGCAACAAGTGTAAAACCAGCACCAATCGCTGAGCGGGGAACATCAAACCTAAATACATCAATGCTCTCACCTCCCCATGCAAAGCTACTTGCACCCAAACTTGGCTCTGCTAAATCACCACTTTCCATCGGGGTA
>Ga0066839_10000783_pt1 | contig 13694 bp, 12 predicted proteins | sample ETNtaG_10_FD_66733 | JGI IMG/M metagenome (GOLD analysis project Ga0066839, IMG submission 66733) | Marine microbial and viral communities from oxygen minimum zone, Eastern Pacific Ocean - ETNP201302SV82 | ecosystem: Environmental > Aquatic > Marine > Oceanic | place: Pacific Ocean: Eastern...
GCGTCGCTGACCAGGTGGACCGAGGTGGTGACACCGTGAACCGCTTCGATGAACGACAGCGTCAGGCGGGTCTCCAGGTCGGCGCCCCGACGACCACGCGGAGCGCCGTGGCCCCCTCCCCCGAACAGCCCGCCGAACAGGTCGCCCAGGTCGAAGCCACCACCGCCCGGAAAGCCACCCCCCGGAAATCCGCCACCCGGCATGCCACCGGCCATGGGACCCATCGCCCGGACCTGGTCGTACTCGGCCCGTCTAGCCTCGTCACCGAGGACGTCATAGGCAGCCGAGACCTCCTTGAACCGGGACTCGGCCGCTTCGTCGCCCGGGTTGGCGTCGGGGTGCAGCTTTCGGGCCAACTTCCGGTAGGCCTTCGTCACGTCCTTGGCCGACGCACCCTTCTGCACGCCGAGCGTGGCGTAGTAGTCCTTCTCGAACCACTCGCGCTGGGCGGTCATCGTCGCCTCCGGCTCCGCCGGGTCAGCCCCGGACCTTCACCATGGCGGGCCTGAGCACCCGGCCTGCCCAGGCATACCCACGACGGAGTACCTCGACCACCACCTGCCCGTCGTCGCCGGCCTCAGCCGGTTCGTGGAGTACGGCCTCGTGTCGGGTCGGGTCGAACGGCTGGTCCATCGGATCCAGGACCTCCAGCCCGGCCGGCTCGAGGGCGTGGACCAGCGAGCTTCGGATCGGCACGACGCCGTCGGCACCGTGCTCGATGGCCAGGTCACAGGCGTCGAGCACCGGCAGGAGGCGCTCGGCCAGGGCGCCCCGAGCCCGGGCCCCGACCTCGATGCTCCGCTTCTCGGCCTGCTTCCGGAAGTTGGCGAACTCGGCCGACACCCGCTGCAGGTCGGCCAGGTACGAGTCCCTCTCCGCCTCCAGAACACCCATCAGATCCAACACAGGATCGCCTTCCAGGTCGTCGATGACCGTTGCGTCGACTTCGGCGATCGTGGGATCTGGATCGACCGGGACGGAGGACGACGGACCGGAGACGTCTGTCGACGGGTCGTCGGCCTCCGGCCCTGACGACGGCTGAGACATGTCGTCAGGAGTCAGGTCGCTCACGACTCGTTGACGATCTCGGCATCCACCACGTCCTCGTCGGACCCCGATCCATCCGAGGCCCCAGCGGAGGCCCCAGCGGAGGCCGCCTCGGCCTGGGCCGCCTCGTAGAGGCGCTGGCCGAACTCCTGGCTGGCCGTCATGAGGGTGTCGGTGGCATCCGCGATCGCCTCGATGTCGTCTCCCTCGAGGGTGGTACTGAGCGCGGCCAGCTTCTCCTCGACGCTGGACCGCTCGTCGTCGGTGAGCTGCTCGCCCTGGTCGGCCAGGAGCTTCGCCGTCTGGTACACGAGGTTGTCGGCCTTGTTGCGGACCTCGGCCTGCTCGCGACGGACCCGGTCCTCGTCTGCGTGGGCCTCGGCATCGCGGACCATCTGGTCGATGACGTCCTTGTCGAGCGACGACTGGCCGGTGATGGTCATCGACTGCTCGTTGTTCGTCGCCCTGTCCTTGGCCGCCACGTGGACGATGCCGTTGGCGTCGATGTCGAAGGTGACCTCGATCTGCGGGGTACCCCGCGGGGCGGGCGGCAGGTTGATCAGCTGGAACTTGCCGAGGGTCTTGTTGAACTGCGACATCTCCCGCTCGCCCTGCAGGACGTGGATCTCGACCGACGGCTGGCTGTCCTCCGCCGTGGTGAACACCTCGGAACGCTGGATGGGGATGGTGGTGTTGCGCTCGATGAGCCTGGTCATCACCCCGCCCTTGGTCTCGATGCCGAGCGAGAGCGGCGTCACGTCGAGGAGGAGCACGTCCTTGACCTCGCCGACCAGCACGCCGGCCTGGACCGCTGCGCCGATGGCCACCACCTCGTCCGGGTTGACGTTCTTGGAGGGATCCCGGCCTGCGATCTCCTTGGCCAGATCCACGACGGCGGGCATCCGGGTGGAACCGCCCACGAGGATGACGTGGTCTACCTCTCCCCTGGTGAGGCCCGCGTCCTTCACGGCCATCTCGAACGGCTTCCGGCAGCGATCCAGCAGGTCTGTGGTGAGCTCCTGGAACTTCGCCCGGCTGAGCGTGTAGTCGAGGTGAAGCGGCCCGGAGTCGGTCGCCGTCACGAACGGCAGGTTGATCTGGGTCTGCTGGACCTGCGAGAGCTCGATCTTGGCCTTCTCGGCGGCCTCCTTCAGCCGCTGGGCTGCCATGGCATCGGAGCCCAGGTCCACACCGTGGTCGTTCTTGAACGACGTGACCAGCCAGTCGATGACCGCCTGGTCCCAGTCGTCACCACCCAGATGGGTGTCGCCGTGCGTGGCCTTCACCTCGAAGACGCCGTCACCGATCTCCAGCACCGACACGTCGAACGTGCCGCCACCCAGGTCGAAGACGAGGATGGTCTGTTCGGTGCCGTCCTTGTCGAGGCCGTAGGCCAGGGCTGCCGCCGTCGGCTCGTTGATGATGCGGAGCACCTCGAGGCCGGCGATCTGTCCCGCCTCCTTGGTGGCGGTGCGCTGGGCGTCGTCGAAGTAGGCCGGCACGGTGATGACGGCCTGGTCGACGGTGGTCCCGAGGTAGGCCTCGGCATCCCGCTTGAGCTTCTGGAGGGTGCGAGCCGAGATCTCCTGGGCGGTGTAGTCCTTGCCGTCGACGCCCTGCTTCCAGCCGGTTCCCATCTGGCGCTTCACCGACCGGATGGTTCGGTCGGGGTTGGTGATGGCCTGTCGCTTGGCCACCTCGCCGACCAGGACCTCGCCGTCCTTGGCGAACGCGACCACCGACGGGGTGGTGCGGGAACCCTCGGCGTTGGCGATCACGACGGGGTCGCCACCCTCGAGGACGGATACCACCGAGTTGGTGGTTCCGAGGTCGATGCCCACGGCCTTGCTCATGGTTCTGACTCCTTCTTCTCTGTCTGCTGAGAGATCTGTACGGAGGATTCGCCCCGTCGGACCCGAGAGGAGGGGGAGGGATCCCGGGCCGACGGAGCAGGATAGGGACTGCCTACAGCAACTCCACCCTTTGTATATACTACCACTCTAGAATGTTGAGTGCCTCTATAGCAACTTCTGTTCGAAGAAATTACCGAGTTCAGCCCACCGAGCCGGTCCGGTACCGTTGGCCCCGCCGACCTGCCCCTACACAGGACCCGCCATGCCCACCCTGATCCTCCTTCGCCACGGCCAGAGCGAGTGGAACGCCACCAACCAGTTCACCGGCTGGTACGACAGCGACCTGACAGCCCGCGGCGAGGCCGAGGCCCGCGAGGGTGCCTGCCTGCTGGCCGCCGCTGGCATCCTGCCCGACGTGACCCACACCTCACTGCAGACCAGGGCCATCCGGACGGCGAACCTGGCCCTAGACGCCCTCGGTCGTTCCTGGATCCCGGTTCGCCGGAACTGGCGGCTCAACGAACGGCACTACGGCGACCTCACAGGGCTGGACAAGGCGACCACCAGGGAGCAGTACGGCGTCGAGCAGCTCCAGGCATGGCGGCGGGGCTACTCGACGCCTCCACCACCCATCACGGCCGACAACCCGTACAACCCCAACGACGACATCCGGTACGCCGACATCAACCCACCTCTGGCCGAATGCCTGGCCGACGTGGTCGACCGGATGCTCCCCTACTGGGAGGAGGCCATCGCCCCAGACCTCCGGGCCGGCCACGTGGTGCTGGTGGCTGCGCACGGCAACAGCCTCCGGGCCATGTGCAAGTTCCTTGACGGAATCACCGACGACGACATCACGGACCTGAACATCCCGACCGGAACCCCGCTGGTCTACGACCTGGACGACGAACTGCGTCCGGTCGAGGCGAAGCCGGTGCTGGAGCGCTCGCTGGACCCGGATGCCGCCCGGGCCGCCGCCGCCGCCGTGGCGAAGCAGGCCGGCTGATCCGTTCCGCTGCGGGCGCGGATCGGGCGGGCCCCGAAGGACCCGCCCGTCTCCCTGCGAACCGTCTGGCTCAGCCGGCCAACACCGGCTCCGGGCCGTAGCCCGGCGAACCGTGCTCGGCCACGTCGAGGCCGGCCAACTCCTCCTCAGCCGACACCCGCAGGCCCACCGTGGACTTCAGGACCTTGAACAGGATCGCCGAGGTGCCCAGCACCCAGGCGGCAACGATCACCACGCCGATGGCCTGCACCAGCAGTTGGTCGATGCCGCCACCATAGAAGAGGCCGGCGTCGTCACGTCCCAGGAACGCGTCGTCGTACCTGGCGAACAGGCCGATGGCCAGGGTGCCCCACACGCCGCACACCCCGTGCACGGAGACCGCGCCCACCGGATCGTCGATGCCCCTGCGCTCGATGAACAGCACCGAGTAGACGACGATCACCCCGCCGATGAGGCCGACGACCACCGCACCGGCGAAGGTCATCGTGCCGGTCCCGGCGGTAATGCTGACCAGGCCGGCCAGGGCGCCGTTGCCGGCCATGCCGACGTCCATGGCACCAGTCTTCCTCCAGATCACGGCCCCGGCGCCGACCACCCCGGCAGAGGCGGCGAGCAGCGTCGTCATGATGCAGTGGGCCACCCAGTTGTCCATGGCCAGCTCGGAGCCGGCGTTGAAGCCGAACCATCCGAACCAGAGAACGAACACGCCCACCACCACGAAACCGACGTTGTGGCCGGGGATCGCCCGCGGCGTGCCATCGGGTCCGTACTTGCCGATCCTGGGGCCGAGGAACACGGCGCCCATGAGGGCCGCCCAGCCACCGGCGCTGTGCACGATGCTCGAGCCGGCGAAGTCGCTGAACCGGGCGTCGCCGATGTTCAGGTCCGAGAGGATCCCGTCGCCGTGCCAGAACATGTGGACCACCACCGGGTAGATGAACCCGCTCATCACCAGGCTGAACAGCAGGTAGGCGGAGAACTTCGTGCGCTCGGCCATGGCCCCCGAGGCGATCGTCACCGCCGTGGCGGCGAACACCACCTGGAAGAAGAAGAACGACGGCGTGGCCAGCACGTCGCCGTCGGCGAACGACTCGGACATGCCCGAGAGGAAGAAGCTGTCGGTTCCGATAAGGCTGCCGCCGTCGGTACCGAAGGCGAAGCCGAAGCCGACGGCCCAGAAGGCCAGGGCGCCGACCGCCATGTCGGCCAGGTTCTTGGCCATGATGTTGCCGATGTTCTTGGCCCGGGTCATCCCGGCCTCGACCAGGGCGAACCCAGCCTGCATGAGGAAGACCAGGCACCCTGCCAGGATCAACCAGAGGCTGGTCATCAGGGCCGCGTTGTACTCAGCCGGCGTCAACTCCTGGGCCACAGCCGGTGTCGCAGTCAGGACGACGGCGGCCACGACCCCGAAGAGGCCGAAGCCCACCTTGTGGAGCCGGCTCCTTGCTGCCCTGCGGCTCCACGACGTGTTGATTGATCGGGTGATACTTCTCACGATTGCCCCTCCGGAGGTGGACGTCGGTTCGAACGGTCCGAAGGTACGGGTGGTGGATTTCGCCAACGTTCGCTCAGCGTGACAGCCGCGAAACGGTTACCTGACCGGAACCTGACCGGTGCGGATATGGGGCACCCTGGTTGACCCCCGGTTCACAACTACGAAACAGGCGGGAAACAGGCGGCCCCTACGGTCGGGCATGGACAAAAACCCGGATACCCATACGGTCGGGCCATGGACGGCAACGCTGCGATGGAGATGACGGACGTGGCGGTCGTCCGGTGGCCCAGCGAGGACCTCAGGCTGGACGAGTTGAGACAGCGGGGCGTACCGCGCCTGGCCCTCGTCGCCCCCCAGGCTCCACCGTTCGCCCCCGTCGATCCCCTCGAGGACTGGGTACGGCTCCCGGCCGCCGAGGCCGACGTCCGCGCCCGGGTCCTCACGCTGGTCGCCCGGGCCGAGGACCACCTGCAACGACGGCCGGAACTCACCGACGAACGACTCCTGCGCTACGGCCGCTGGTGGGTGACCCTCGCTCCGACCGACGCCCGCCTGGTCGCCCCGCTGGTCGCCCGATTCGGTGCCGTCGTCAGCCGTGGAGAGTTGGCGAAGGCCGGCTGGCCCGACGGCCTGCCCAGCCGCAACTCGCTGGACGTCCAACTGGGACGGCTCCGCCGACGCCTGGAAGGGTCCGGCATGTCCCTGAGGACCGTACGGTCCCGCGGCTGCGTGCTCGCTTCTGCCGTCTGACCGGGCCTCCGGACGACCGAGTACACCTCGACGCGAGTCTCACCAGACCAGAACGGGCCGATAGTCTCGGCCGACCATGAACGAGCGCAGACTCCGTCCCAACCACGCGGTAATCGGCCTCGGAGTACTCGTCGCACTGTTCACAGCCGCATCCGGCGTCGCCTCGGTGGTGAACGGGTTCCACGACGACTCCCCGGTCACCCGCGAGGTCTTCGCCAACGTCCCCGGTCCGCTGAAGCTGGCCTTCTACACGGTCATCCCGGTGCTGATCATCTACGGGGCGGTGCTGTTCTCGTACCGGGTCCAAAACTGGCAGCGGGGCACCCCGGACAATCGGTCCACCAACGCCGGCAACGCCAGGCGGCGCTTCGGCGACTTCCGGTCGGGCGTGTACATGCAGACCCTGCTTCGTGAACCGGCGGCCGGCGTCATGCACGCCCTCATCTACTTTCCCTTCCTCATCCTGCTGGCCGTCACCACGGTGCTCGAGGTCAACCACCAGGTCCCGGAATCGATCAAGTTCCTCCACGGCGACGTGTACCGGGCCTACACGGCGGTGGGCGACATTGCCGGGGTGCTCTACCTGGTCGGCGTGGTGTGGGCGATGCTCCGCCGCTACGGCCCCCCGCGGTTCCGCCCCTATCGGATCCGCATCAAGTCGAAGCCGGAACACGCCGCCGTGCTCCTCGTCTTCCTGGCCATCGGCGTTACCGGATTCGGAGCCGAGGCATTCCGCATCGCGCTGCAGGACTCGCTGGGCGGCCACGGGGCCGAGGCCGAGACGTGGTCCGTCGTCGGCTATCCGCTGGCCATGGCCATCGTGGGGTCCGACTGGCTGGTCGGTGACCTGGCCGGGTGGCACCAGGGCTGGTGGATCGCCCACGTGACATCGTTCATGGCTTTCCTGGCCCTGCTGCCAATAACCATGATCCGGCACATGTTCACCTCGCCGCTGAACATGTACCTGACTGACAGGGACCGCCCCAAGGGCGCCATGAAGGCGATGCCGAACCTCATGGAGACCGAGTTGGAGAGCTTCGGGGTCTCAACCATCGAGGAGTTCACCTGGAAGCAGTTGCTGGACACCGACTCGTGCACGATGTGCGGACGCTGCACCAGCGTCTGTCCGGCACACGCTACCGGCAAGCCGTTGGACCCCCGTGAGATCGTGCTGAAGGCCGGCGAGGTGATGGCGGCCACCGGCACGCCGGTGGTGTCGCCACCCATCGGCACCGACGCCGAGATCTCGGTGCCGGCCAACTGGATGTTCGACCGGATCACAGGTGACGAACTCTGGGCCTGCACGTCGTGTCGGGCCTGCGATGAGATCTGCCCGGTCAACATCGAGATCCTGGACAAGATCCTCGACATGCGGCGGTACCTGTCGCTAATGGAGTCGGACTTCCCCAGTGAGCTGGGAAGCGCCTACCGCTCCATGGAGAACTCGGGAAACCCGTGGGGACTCTCCCAGAGCGAGCGCGCCGACTGGATCGGCGACATCGAGGGAATCGACGTCATCGACGGCGGCGACCCTCTGGAGTCCGAGTACCTCTACTGGGTGGGCTGCGCCGGCTCGTTCGACGACAAGAACAAGAAGGTCTCCAGGGCCATGGCACAGCTGATGCAGCGCGCCGGGGTGTCGTTCTCGATCCTGGGACCGTCCGAGATGTGCACGGGCGATCCGGCCCGACGGTCCGGCAACGAGTACATCTTCCAGATGCTGACCATGCAAAACGTCGAGACGCTCAACTCGATGGGCGTGAAGAAGATCGTCACCCAGTGCCCGCACTGCTTCAACACGCTGGCCAACGAGTACCCGCAGCTCGGCGGCCACTACGAGGTGGTACACCACAGCCAGCTCCTGGAGTGGCTCATCGACCAGGGGAAGTTGGACATGAGCAGCGCACGCCTCGACGAGCGGATCGTCTACCACGACTCGTGCTACCTGGGTAGGCACAACGACGTCTACCAGGCGCCCCGCCGTGTCATCGGCAGCCTGGGCGGCGTCCAGGTTGTGGAGGCGGAGCGCAGCGGGACCAAGGGGATGTGCTGTGGTGCCGGCGGCGGCCGAATGTGGATGGAGGAGGACATAGGCAAGAACATCAACGTCGAACGGTCGCAGGAGCTGCTAGCCACCGGCGCCACCCGCATCGCCACCGCATGCCCGTTCTGCTACGTCATGATCGACGACGGCGTGAAGGGCGAGGGCGTGGAGGAGGACCAGGTGAAGGTCGGCGACATCGCCCTCCACGTACTGGACGCCATAAGGGCCGGCGAGGCGGCCGCGGCCGACGCCACGTCCTGACCACCCACGGACACAACACCCGGGACCACGGCACGGCAGCCCGGCTCAGAGGTCGAAGAACCGGGCGGCGTTGCCGCCCAGCACCGCTTGCCTCTGGTCGTCGACCAGGTGTGTCGAGGTCTCCACGAGCCTGCCGGGATGCTCCTCGCCCAGTAGGAACGGATCGTCGGATCCCAACATCACCCGGTCCGCACCCATCACGCTGACAAGCAGGCGCAGGGCCTCGTCGCTGAACACCATCGAGTCGACGCTGAACCGGTCCACGTAGCTGGACGGCGGCTCGGGGCAGTCGGCCCGCACCAGGTCGCGTCGGCGCCAGGCATTGTCGACCCGCCCCAGTTGGGCGGCGAAGTTGCCGCCTCCGTGGGCGAAGCAGATCCGCAGGTCGGATGGCAACCGCTCGAAGGCCCCGCTGAGAATCAGCGACAGGATGGCCAGGTGTGTCTCGGCGGGCATTCCGACCAGCCACCGCAGCATGTGGGTGGGCATCCGCTCGCCGGCCATGGTGTCCCACGGGTGCACCAGCACCGGTATGGCCTCGGCGGCACAGTGGTGCAAGAACCGCACCATCTCCGGGTCGTCCAGGTTCCGGCCGCCGACGTGGTTGCCGATGTGCACGCCCACATGACCGTCGGCCACCGACCGAGTCGCCTCGGCACAGGCCCTCTCGACGTCCTGGAGCGGAACCTGGCAGAGCGGCCTGAGCCGCTCCGGGTGACCGGCGCACATCTCGAGGGCCAGGTCATTCACCAGCCGGGCCCACGGTGCGGCGACGACCGGGTCCGACGAGTAGCCGAACAGCAGCGGCGTGGCCGACACGACCTGCACATCAATCCCGTGCCCGTCCATTCGGGCGATCCGCACCTCAGGATCCCACAGCGACGCCTCGACAGGACGAAACTCGGCGTTCCCCGACATGAGGTACCCGGTGCCGTCGCCGTCGTCGCGCAACCACGGCCCGTCGGAACCGAGCATCGCCCCCTGGCCCCGGCTGATCCGGGGAAAGAAGTGGGCGTGGACGTCGACGGTCCGCGGGACCACCGGCTCAGCCCGACCCGGGATGGACGACGCCGCAGTTCGGACAGGTCCGGGCATCGACGTCCGCCGAGAACGCTGCGAACACCGATGGCAGGTCGTCGACGATCGAGGCCACCGCCACCTCGACCCGGTGCAACAGGTGGTGGCACCCGTCGCAGAACCACTCGAAGCCGTCGACCACACCGTCCGGGCGGGCGAACTCGACGACGATCCCGATGCCGTCGGGATCGGTGCGTCGCGGCGAGTGACGGACGTGGGCGGGCAGCATGAACACCTCGCCGGCCCGGATCTCCACGTCACGCGGGGGACATCCCGGTTCCTCCATGAGGCGCAACACCATCGACCCCTCCAACTGGTGGAAGAACTCCGGATGGGGATCGTCGTGGTAGTCGACCCGGCTGGTCCCCCCACCCACGACCATCACGTCCATGGGCGAATCCGTCCAGAGCAACCGGTTGGCCACCGGCGGCTTCAGCTCGTGACGGTGCTCATCGATCCAGGCCTGCAGGTCGAAGGGGAGTCGCACGGCTCAGGTCCCCGCCGGAAGGTGTGCCGTGGCCCTCACCTCGATCAGGAGGTGTGGATGGGGAAGCGCCCGCACCGCGACGGTGGTGCGGGTCGGCGCCGCACTGTCGGCGAAGAAGTAGGCCCACGCCTCGTTCCAGGCATCGAAGTCGTCCATGTCCACCAGGAACGCCGTGACGTCGACGAGGTCGCCCCGGTCCAGGCCGACGGTGGCCAGCACCCGCTCGACGTTGGCCAGCACCGCCCGGGACTGCACGGCGGCGTCCAGCCGCACCGAACCGTCGGCGGCCACCTCGGCACCTTCGATCGATTCGTCGACCCGCCGGGCGCTGGTACCGGACACGTACACGTGGTCGCCGGCCGTCCGGACATGGGGAAACGCGCCCCGGGCCTGCGGCAGGGGGTCGGGACCAACCGTCACCGGTCGAAGTTCTCCCAGTAGCGGCTGGGCCGCGGGCCATCCTGACCCCGGTACTTCGACCCCAGCTCGCTGGAGCCGTAGGGCCGGTCGGCGGGAGTGGTCATCCGCATGAAGGAGATCTGCCCGATCTTCATACCCGGGTAGAGGGTGATGGGAAGGCTGGCCACGTTGGACAGCTCCAGCGTGAGCTGGCCGTCCCACCCGGCGTCCACATACCCGGCGGTGGAGTGGATGAGAAGGCCGAGCCGTCCGAGGCTGGACTTGCCCTCCAGGCGGGCCACCAGGTCGTCGGGTACCGCCACGCGTTCCGAGGTGGAACCCAGCACGAACTCTCCGGGATGGAGCATGAACGGGTCGTCGTCCGACACCTCAACCTGCTCGGTCAGTGCCGAGAGGTCGGTCCGGACGTCGATGTGGCCCATGGTGTGGTTCCGGAACACAAGGAACCGGTGGTCCAGGTGGAGGTCTATCGAGGACGGCTGCACACACGAGTCGTCGAAGGGGTCGATGACGATGCGCCCGGCGGCGATCTCTTCGCGGAGGGAGCGGTCGGAGAGGATCATGGCCCGCCGATGCTAGGCCGGGTCGGGCGACGCCGCAGCCGGCGTCTTAGACGTCGGAGCTGCCGACAGTCCGGCCAGTCCAGGGGTTGGTACCGAAGAACTGGCGGATCAGCGCCTCGTAGTGACCGAGCGGGTTTGAGTCGTAGCCCGGGTCGAAGGCTGGCGAGTCGTACTCGGAGCAGAACTCCTCGGTGAGGGCGTAGTGCGGCGAGTCGGCATAACGGTCGCGGGTGTTGCGGTCCATACCGAGATGGTGCCAGAAGTAGTACCCCTGGAAGATGCCGTGGTGCTCCACCATCCAGTGGTTGGCCTCGGACACGAACGGCTTGAGGATCGCCGCCCCCACATCAGGATGGTTGTACGGAGTGAGCGGATCGCCCAGGTCGTGGAGCAGGGCGCACAACACGTACTCGTCGTCCTGACCGTCGCGTTCGGCCCGGGTGGCGGTCTGGAGGCTGTGCTCGAGGCGATCGACAGGAAAGCCGCCATAGTCATCGCGCAGGTGTTCGAACTGCTCGAGGATTCGGCTGGCGAGGACAGCTTCGAGTTCGCCGCGCTGTTCCATGATCAGCATCCAGTCGTCCTGCGTGGACTCCTGGAACGAACGGAACGACGCCCGAGGGGGAGTGGCCTGGTCGGTCATGGTGTGTCAAGCATCTTGTCGAATTGTGCCTCGGCCACAGCCGTAGCCTCGGGGTCGGGGCCCAGTCCGGGCGTCGCCAGCGACCAGTGGTGGCCGTAGGGGTCGACGAGGCGGGCGTAGCGGTCGCCCCAGAACACGTCCTCAGGACCGTGTAGCAGCGTGGCACCGGCGGCCACTGCCCTCTCGATGGAGGCATCCACGTCGGGGACGTCGCGGTGCAGGCAGACCGGCGTGCCGCCAATTGCGGTGGGCGAGGTGCCCCGGCCACCGTGCATCTCGGGAAAGTCGTCGACCACAAAGATTACGAACCCGTCGAACGAGACTTCGGCATGGAGCACGCGCCCGTTGTCGAGGGCATGGCGGAACAGTTCCTCGGCGCCGAACGCCTCCTCGTAGAAGTCGAGCGCCGCGGCAGCGCCGTCCACGCAGATCTCCGGGACGACCTCGGTGCGCATGGGTCGGTGGGTCTCGGCCATGGTGATCCCCTTCGCCTCGTCGCGAACCTAGACCGCGCGCCCCATCCGGCACCTGCCAGACGGCTGTGAATCCGGCAAGATCGCTACGCTGGCGGCTCCCGCGGGTGTAGTTCAATGGTAGAACCCCAGCTTCCCAAGCTGATGACGCGAGTTCGATTCTCGTCACCCGCTCCACCGGCCCACCCCCATCCGGTCGGGACCGGGCCACGTCAGTTGCGTCGACCTCCGCGGGCCTGCTCGGCAGCACGTTTCGCCCGGGTCAGCTCGACCCTCGCCGGCATCTTCCCGTAGTGGGCGTCGAGGGGATAGCAGCCCGAGACCAGGCCGTTGCGGGGAGCCGTCGTGCAGTCGCTGAACGTGCGACAGACCCGTCGCCTGTCCAGCCCCCGCCCCTCGACCACGTCCGCCGGCAGGTCGTGGTAGCTGAGCGCCATCCTCCCGATGCCCACCGCGTCGACCCGCCCCGACCGCACCTCGGCCTGTGCCACGTGCGGCAGCCACTCCTGGAGGTACGAGTACCCGGAACCGACGAACACCAGGTCCGGATGACGGGCCTTCAGCTCTGCGGTGGCATCCAGCAGTCGTACCACGTCGACCAGCGGGTCCTGTGGCGGTAGGTAGCCGTCCGAGGGAGGGAAGTAGGCCGGCCTCTGGGCATGGGGGCAGTGGTACGGACTACCGGCGGTGGTGCAGACCATCGACACACCGACCTCGGCCAGCAGGGCCAGCAACCGGTCGGGTTCCTCCAGGTCGATGCCCACCCCGGAGCCGTCACCGCCGAAGGCGTGGCGGTACTCCCCATCCGATGCTGGCACGCCCACGCCGTCCGGTCCGGCGATGAACGGAACCAGGTCGTAGAGGCTGAGACGCACACCGAGGCCGAGCGAGGGCACCCGTGACCTGATGGCCTCCAGGGTCCGACGGTGGAAGCGGCTCCGGCCGTCGAGGTCGCCCCCGTACGGACCGGGACGGTCCACACCACTGAGCATCTCGTGGAGGAGGTAGCCGTGGCAGGCCTTCAGGTCGACGAAGTCAAAGCCTGCATCGGCGGCCATGGCGGAGGCCTCCACGAACCTGTCCGACAGTTCGTCCAGCTCGTCGTCGGAGAGGACGGAGGCATCGGTTATCGGAACGCGGTGGTCGAGGAGCGGATGTCGATACCCGACACGGGGGACCGGGTTGCCGGAGGGTCGCGACCACCTACCGGAATGGGTGAGTTGCAGTCCGACGAGGAGGTCGTCGGTACACCCGAACCGCTCGACATGGGCGGCTACCAGCCGGGAACGGAGCCCCGAAAGGTCGTCCACGGCGTCCGCACCCATGCACAGCTGGTTGGGGTTGGCACGACCGTCGGCACGGACCGCCACAGCCTCGCCACCCCAGACCAACTTGGCGCCGCTGGTTCCGAACCGTTCCCAACGTCGACGGACCAGGTCGGTAGGACGACCGTCGCTCGTGGCGTCCCAGCCCTCCATGGGCAGCACGGCGAACCGGTTTCCGACCGTACGCGTCACCCCGTCGGCCAGCCCTACGTCGAACGGCCGGGCCAGGGGAGCGTCCGTACCGTCG
>Ga0066839_10000798_pt1 | contig 13598 bp, 9 predicted proteins | sample ETNtaG_10_FD_66733 | JGI IMG/M metagenome (GOLD analysis project Ga0066839, IMG submission 66733) | Marine microbial and viral communities from oxygen minimum zone, Eastern Pacific Ocean - ETNP201302SV82 | ecosystem: Environmental > Aquatic > Marine > Oceanic | place: Pacific Ocean: Eastern...
ACGACGCCGGCTCCCACCACCACGATCGACATCCACGAGGTGCGCACGGCCGAGCAGCTGCAGGAATACATTGCACAGGCGGCAGGGTTCAAGCAGGCCGATGCCGCATGGAGCCTTCCCGACGACCTGGATCCACAGGCCGGCGGTGCCCCCGGCTACACCCGGTACGTCTTCCGGGAGACTTCGGACGGCGTCGTTCCGACGCTCGTCGAGGGCCCGATCGGCGACCAGGTCCGCTGCCAGGACACCGAGCTGCCGTGCTCCTACCTGGAGCTCAAGGCGCTGCTCGAGGGTGGCGAACCGATCCCCGAGGAACTGGCTCTTACACCCGAGCAACTGGCCGCACTCGTGGCCGAGCTCGACGAGCTGAACACCTACATGGAGGGGCACCGCGACATCAACACGACGTGTGCCGAGGGGTTCATATCCGACCGTACCCAGACGCCGAACATGGGCTCACACCTCTACAACCCGGAGTACATCCGGGACGGCTTCGACCCCGGCCGGCCGGAGATCCTGCTCTACACGCTCGCCGACGACACCCTGCCGAGCAGAGCGGTTGGCCAGTGCATCAACGGTGCATGGCAGGGTGACCCGATGCAGTTGGTCGGCACCGCCTTCATCAAGCCCCCCGACGTGGTCGGCACCGACCATCCGGAGGGCTTCACCGGTGACCTCGACAACTGGCACAGCCACTTCAACCTCTGCCGGGGACGGAGCACCGGCAGGGACCTCTTCGTTACCGAGGCGGAGTGTGCCGAGGTGGGCGGCAGCTTCAACGAGGCCATCGGCTGGATGCTGCACGCCTGGGTCGACCCCGAACACGACAACCAACTGGGGGTGTTCTCGATGTGGAACTCCACCCTCGCCCCGTTCTTCGACGACCCGACCATGCGCTCGGCGGCCATGGTGCAGGGCAGCGACTTCCCCGACGGGGCACGCCAGTCGCTGATCACGAACTTCGCCTTCGAAGGGAACCTGGAAGTGGAGATCGGACAGAGCGTGTACTTCAACAACAGCGACTCGGTCCCCCACACCGTCAGCGCCGGCACCTCCGACGCCCCTGACCTCGGCTCGTTCGACTCGGGCCTCCTCGCTCCCGGCGACAACTGGGAACTCGGGACCTCGGAACCCGGCACCTACTCGTACTTCTGTGCCCTCCACCCCGACATGACCGCCACGATCATCGTCAGTTGACCCACTACGGGCAGCCGGTCAGGGGAGCTGCCCGGTCAGAAGGATCGTGCGCTGGCCACCCAGGTCGAGGTGCAGCGCCTCGGTGAGGCCGGGGCGGACCTGGCGGGCGAGGTCCCGGTCGGCGACCAGGATTCCGATCCCCCACCCCGGGAGGCGTTCTGAGGCGACGTTTCCGAGTGTGGCGTAGAGGTTGCGTAGGTCGCCGCCGGTTGAGAGCCGACCACCCCATGGGGGGTTGGTGACGAGGTGACCGGGGCCACCTTCCGGTGCCTCCAGGTCGGAGATGGGCGCCTTTCGGAACTCGACCAGGTCGATGACGCCGGCCCGCTCGGCGTTCGACCGGGCGGCCTCGATGGCGCCGGCGTCCCTGTCGCTGGCGACAATGGATGGCGGTGAAGGCATCGGTGCCCCCGGGGTCGCCGTCACGCTGGCCCAGGTGCCCGGTTCGAACGACGGCCACCCCTGGAAGACAAAGGTGCGGCCGGCTCCAGGCGCCCGGCCGGCGGCGAGCAGCGCAGCTTCGATGGCGATTGTTCCCGAACCACACATCGGGTCGACCAACGGCACTGTCGGGTCCCAACCAGCAGCGAGGAGCATCCCGGCGGCCACCGACTCCCGCAGCGGCGCCTTCGCCGTCGCCTGACGCCAGCCCCGCATGTGCAGCGGCGCCCCCGACGAGTCGACGCTGACGGTGAACCGGTCCCGGGAGACCCTCACGACGATCAACTGCTCCGGACCATCAGGGTGGCCGACCCCCAGAGCGGTGGCGAACCGCTGCTCGATGGCTCCCGTGTGGACGAGCTGCGAACCGCGGGAGGTGATCCGGTAGTCGGGTCGTGCGCCCTCCTCCAACCATGGTGCCCAGTCGACCTCGCAGAGGCGGCGCTCGAGGTCGGCGAACGAGCGGGCGGTGAACATGGCCACCCGCACCAGCACCCGCGTGGCGCAGCGCAGCGACCGGTTGGCTGCGTAGAGCTGGCGTGTGGTGAGGTCGGTCGCCACGGCCCCCTTGTGGGTCCGCGTGCGCTTCACGCCCAGGCCGGTGAGTTCTCCCGCCACCAGGGCTTCGAGGCCCGGCGGACACACCACGAGCGCGTCATGTCGGGGGCTCCTTCCCTCACCGTGTCGGTCTCCCACCCCTACACGATGGCAGCCGCCGGGTTACGGTCGCGCCATGCGGGCTGCGAACATGATCCTGGCACTGGTCCTCCTGGCGACGGCCTGTGGTGGCGGGGCTGCCGCTCCGACGACGACCGCGTCCACCACGACCACCACGACGACCACCACGCTCCCGCCCACCACGACCACCACGACCACCACCACGACCACCACGACGACCACCACGACGACCACCACGCTCCCACCGCGGCCACCGACGATCGACGAGTTGTTGGCACTCGACCAACCCCTCAACCTGGCCCACGCCGGCGGCGACCAGGACCATCCGCACTCGACCATGTACGCCTTCCGGCGGGCCGCCGAGGCCGGCGTCGACCTCCTCGAGATGGACGTGCGGATCACCGCCGACGGGGTCCTCGTCGTCCACCACGACGCCGACGTGTTCGGCACGACCGGCGGTGAGGGCGTGGTCGCCGAGATGACCGTCGCCGAACTCCAGGCCCTCGACAATGCCTGGTGGTGGTCGCCCACCTGTTGGCCCTGCCGGGACCTGGCCGACGGGGACTACCCGTTCCGGGGAGTCCGTACCGGAGTCGTCGAACCACCAGAGGGGTTCACCCCCGACGACTTCCGGATCGAAACGTTCCGCTCGGTCGCCGAGGCGTTTCCCACGCTCGCCCTCGACGTCGAGATCAAGAACCGGGACGACCACGCAGAGGCCGCCATCGCCGCCCTGGTGGCCGACCTCGACGACCTCGACAGACGCGACTCGGTGGTCGTGGTGTCGTTCTCGAGCGACGTGGTCGCCGCCTTCAAGGAGGTCGCCCCGGATGTCGCCACCAGCCCCGGCACCGACGAGATGATCGCCTGGATCCTCGGCGGCGAGGCCCTGGGCGACCACCCCGTCGTCCAGGTCCCACCCAACTACGACGGCATCGAGGTCCTGATGGAGGCGTTCTTCACCGCCGTCGAGGAGGCCGGGGTCGAGGTCTGGGTGTGGCCCGACAGCACCGACCAGGAAGCGGGCGGCTTCTACGCCGAACTGCTGGACCTGGGCATCGACGGCATCATCGCCGGGCGCCCAGCCGCCTTCGAGCAGGTGCTCCAGGACGGCGGCTACGTGGACTGAGGTTCAGATTCCCAGGCGGCCGGTGCGGAGTTCACGGCAGGCGCCCTCGTCGCCGACCATCTCGACCTCGACACGGTCGCGTCGACCGAACAGGAAGTTCACCAACTCGACCGGTTCACCGGTGAGCGTCGCCGGTCGGCCCGACTTCCCGACGCGGATCGTTTCTCCGCCCCGGCGGGCAATCGTGAGGTCGATGTCGACGAGCCGACGGCACATGACCTTCGCCCCCTTTCCGAGGCGCTCCCAGAGCAGGGCTTCGAGGCCTTCGATGCCGGTCCGGGGTGACCAGCCGTCGCCCGTACGCCGCACGTCCTCGTGATGCACCACGAACTCGACCAGGTTCATCGCCCCGTCGGCGAACCGCAGGAACAGTGGCGGCCCGCGTCGGACCCGGTCGACCATCTGCGTGAAGTCCCCGCACTCGGCGAGACGGTTGGTGACCCGGGCGGTGTGACGGGCAGGTGCCCCCGCCATGACCAGGCCGGGGCCGGTGTCGGGGCGACGTTCCCGAACCACCAGATGGGCCGCCATGTGGGCGACGGTCCAGCCCTCACACAGGGTCGGAGCATCGGCACCGAGTTCGTCCATCAGGTCGCAGAGGGCGTGCCTCTCGGACTGCGCCCACTCCCGGGCGTTCATCCTGGAGGCACCGACGCGTCGGGGACCCAGTTGCCGTGGAACCCGTCGGGCACCCGTTGTGGAAGGTGGATGCGCGCCACCGGCTCGACGGCGAGGTCCTCGCCGTCCAGCACCACAAGCTCGGCCGGACCGCCGGCACGGTCGTTGACGCACACCAGCACCCAGCCGACGCCCTCGTCGGTGGATCCGTCCTTGGGCACCAACAGCGGTTCGGCTCCGAAGCGTCCCTCGCCGTGGTCGTGGATGACGATGTCGCCGGTCTCTACATCGACCTGCTGGGTCGGACCCAGTCCGAGTCCATCGGCGGTGTAGGCGTAGCGATGGCGGCGTGTGCCCACCCGGGGATCGTGGGTCGGGAACTCGTGGTGGCCGTCGGCGATCTGTGTCTCGGACACGGTCGCTGTGGCCGGATCCACCACCCACCTGGCAAACGTAGGGGCGCTGTCTCCGACAGGACCGTTGCGGTCCCTGTCGAACATCCGGTCGTAGCGGCAGAGGTCGACCACGACAGTGCCGTCGTCGGCGTCGTAGGCGTTGGCGGGGTGGAACACGTAGCACTGCGGCGCCTCGCACCAGATGACGTCAGCGGCGGTCCCGTCGCGTGGCAGGAGCCCGACGCGGGCCTGGTGGTCGGGATTCCAGGCGAACGGGAAGAGGCCACCTCCCATGGCTTCCTCGATGTCGAGGCACACCGACAGGTCGTAGACGAGGGCGTACCGGGCCGTCAACGACATGTCGTGGATCATCGGCATGTCGTCGACCGGCACGTCGGTCGCCTTCACCACCCGCCCGCCGTTGCCGACGACCACGTGCTGTACCCGGTCGAGTTGGTCCGGGTAGGAGTAGCAGACTGCGTGGAGTTCACCCGTCGCCGGGTCGTACTTGGGGTGGGCGGTGAAGCCTCCTGGCAGGGTCCCGTCGAAGTCGTCGTAGCCGATCGTGTCGAGTTCGTAGGTGAGGGTCATGGGCGTGGTGCCGGCCTCGACCATCGCCCAGGTCTTTCCGGCGAAGCCACCCACCGCCGTGTTGGGGCCGAAGTCGCGGTCGCCGTTGGAGCGGCCCGACGGCGGGTCCTCGCCCAGGTCGGCGGCGATCCGGGCGCCCCGCACCCACCTGTTGCGGTACCACTCGGCCTTCCCGCCACGCAGGCGCACGCCGTGGACCATGCCGTCGCCGAGGAACCAGTGGTGGGTGGCCGGATCGGCGACACCGTGGGGGTTCGGGCCGTTGCGCAGCCAGCGGCCTTCGAGTTCGGCGGGAATCATGCCGGTGACCGGCAGGTCGAAGGCCGTCACCTCCTCGGCGACCGGTGCCATCGAACCCTGGAGGTAGGGGTTCATGGCTGCAGCCTCCCACAGGTCCGTTCGCGCCGCCGGGTCGGGACTACCGTACGCGGCGCATGGAGCCCCACCTGTCCCCGCTTCCGGTACACGACGGTGATCCTCGGTTGCGTGGCTATCGCCCGCAGCCGGGTCGAAACCGTCGACGAGGTCGCCGCCCGCCTGGCCGAGGCACTGCGTCATATCGACCGGGAGCGCCTGGTGGTCGCCCCCGACTGCGGCCTCGGCTACCTGGGCCGCGACCTGGCACTCACAAAGCTCCGGGTGCTGACCGAGGCCGCCGCCGGGATCTGAGGAAGGCGCCTATTCCTCGACGAAGGTGTGCTCGGCGTCGCCGGTGAGTACCGCCTTGACGATCTTGCCGGTGGCGTTGCGCGGCAGCGGCTCGTCCCGGAACTCCACGATCGTAGGCACCTTGTAGTACGAGAGGGTCTCGGCGCAGAAGGCCGTGATCTCGTCGGCCGAGGCGTCGGCTCCCTGACGCAGGACCACGACGGCCTTCACCTCCTGGATGAGCGTCGGATGATCGACGCCGTGCACCGCCACCTCCCCAACCGCAGGATGTTCCTCGAGGCGCTGTTCGACCTCGCTCGGGTACACGTTCTCCCCGCCCCGAAGGATGAGGTCCCTGAGGCGTGAGGCCATGTGGAGACGACCGTCGAACATGCGCCCGAAGTCGCCGGTGCGCAGCCAGCGGCCGGGCAGGAACACCGCCTCATTCGCCTCCGGGTTGTCCCAGTAGCCGAGCATGACCAGCGGACTCCGTACGCAGATCTCGCCGTTCTCACCATCGGGCAGGTCGTTGCACTCCTCGTCGATGATCTTCACCTCGACCGTGGGGAGTGGGTAGCCGACGCAATCGGGTGCATCCCGGAGCATCTCGTTGGGGGCGTGGCTGACGAGGCCGCCCGATTCGGTGAGCCCGTATCCGGAGCCGAAGGTTCCGACCAGGTGGGGGAACCGTTCCTCGGTGGCCCGTATCAGGTCGGGCGTACTCGCTGAGCCGCCGATGGCCACCGAGGTGAGTTGCAGCGGGTCGAGGCCCTCGATGTCCGGCTCGGCGAGCAGTCGGTAGATGTGGGTGGCGGTGCCGTTCCAGGCACTGATGCCCTCGTCGACGGTGAGTTGCACGACCCGTGCCGGATCGAAACGGCCCATGGGCCAGACGGTCTTGGATCCGGCCATGAGCGACGTGACCGTCGAACTCTGCATTCCGGAGAGGTGGAACATCGGGAACACCGCCAGGCGGGCACCGTCGGCCGAAGGGGTGTCGCCGGCCAGCATCGAATCGCGGGCACCGATCACGAATGCCGCCAGCACGAACGAGATGAAGCTGCGGTGGCTCACCATCGCCGCCTTCGGACGTCCGGTGGTGCCCGACGTGAACTGCAGGACGATCGGGTCGTCCTCGGCGATCGGTGTCTCGGGGAGGTCGGCATCAGGGGCGAAGGCGATCAGGTCTGCGAAGTCGTCCTCGATCACGATCGTCGGGACACCCGGGTCGGTGCCGTCGAGGCGGGCCAGGCGGCGCCGGTCTGCGACCAGCAGGGCCGGGGTGGTGGCCTCGAGCCCATATTCGATCTCGCTGCGGGTCCACCAGCCGTTGAAGCAGACCGCCACAGCACCCATGGCCGCACAGGCCCAGAAGGTGACGATGTACTCGGGGCAGTTGGCGGCGAGGATCGCCACCCGGTCGCCGTGTCCAATCCCCCGATCGGCGAGGGCCGCTGCCACAGAAGCGACCTGTCCCTGGAGGCCCTCGAACGTCAGGACACGTCTCTCACCGGCATCGTCGAACACCGCATAATCGGCATCGCCGTTACGGGCAGCCCCGGTCAGCATGTCGCGCAAGGACCGGGGCCGGTTCACGAACACCTGCATCGACTCCCCCAGGACCTCCTCGGTTGTGACCTCGAAGAAGCCGCCGGGGCCGGTGAGGGCGGCCGTGGCCTGCTCGTGGGTCAGCGGGGTGTCGCCACCCGTGTCGGAATCGGTCCCGGGCATGTCTGGATCAGGCATTCGATGTCTGCAGCGCCGACCAGATGCGCTCCGGGGTGAGCGGCATGTCGAGGTGCCGGATGCCGAACGGTGTGAGGGCATCGACCACGGCACTCTGCACCGCCGCCGTGGAGCCGATGCTGCCCGCCTCGCCGATCCCCTTGGCCCCGAGCGGGTTGTGGGGCGTCGAGGTCTCGGTGAACGAACGCTCGTAGGTGGGGACCTCCATCATCGAGATGGCCGTGTAGTCGGCGAGGTTGGAGGTCTGCGGGTTGCCGTCCTCGTCGTAGCGGAACTCCTCGAGCAGCGCCTGGGCGATGCCCTGCGCCAGGCCACCGTGGATCTGGCCGGCGGCCAGCAGCGGGTTGATGATGATGCCGGCGTCGTCGACGGCGACGATCCGTTCAACCGTGGTGTACCCGGTTTCGGTGTCGACCTCGACGACGGCGATGTGGGCGCCGAACGGGAAGGTCGCACCGGCCTGCACGAAGTCGGAATGGCCGACCAGCGGCTCCGCCATCTCGCCGGCGATCTCGGCCCACGACCGGGACGCCGACGGGGTACCGGCCACATGGAAGGCGCCCCGCTCGCGATCGAGCACCAGGTCGTCCGGGGCAGCCTCGAGCATGTCGGCGGCCGCATCACGGGCCAGGGCAATGAGCTTGTCGGCAGCATCGCCCATCGATGAGCCGGCGATCTGAACGGATCGGGACCCGCCGGTGAGCTGACCGGAGGGCACCCGATCGGTGTCGCCGTGGAACACGGTGACGGCCTCGAGGGGCACGCCCAGGCGGTCAGCGACGATCATCGCCCAGGTCGTGTGGTGACCCGTGCCGATCGGAGTGGAACCGGTGACGGCCAGCACCGTTCCGTCGGCCTGCAGGGAGACCTCGCCGTATTCGCTGCCGCCGAAGCCCGTGATCTCGACGTAGGTGCAGATTCCGATGCCCAGTTGGCGGATGTCGCCGGCATCACGGCGTCGCTGCTGCTCGGCGCGCAGGTCGGCGTAGTTCGATGCCTCCAGCACCGCATCGAGCACCATTTCGTACTCGCCGCTGTCGTAGACCGTGCCGGTGCCGTTGGTGAACGGGAAGGCTTCGGGGCCCGGCAGGTTGCGCCGCCGCACCTCCGCTGGATCCATGCCGATCTCGGCGGCGAACAGGTCGACGGCGCGTTCGATGGCGGCCGTGGCCTCGGGGCGCCCTGCGCCCCGATAGGCACAGATGGGTGTGGTCGTGGTGACGACCGAGATGTATTCGACCTCGACCTTTTCGATGTCGTAGACGCCGCTGGCCATCTGGCGGGTGAACTCAGGCAGGAAGGCTCCGAATCTCGGGTAGGCGCCACAGTCCTGGAGCACGTCGAGGCGGTATGCCTGGATGTCGCCATCGCGGGTACCGGCGATCGTGACCTTCTGCTCCTGGGCCCGGCCGTGGACGTGGCCGGTGAGGTTCTCGGTGCGGGTCTCGGTCCAACGCACGGCCCGCCCCAACTTGCGGGCCAGGTGCACGACCATGACCTCCTCCTCGGAGGTGACCCCCTTGGCGCCGAATCCGCCGCCGATGTCCTGCACGAACACCCGAAGGTCCTCGTCTTCGATGCCGAGTAGGTCGGTGACGCTCTTCCGGAAGTTGTGCGCGCCCTGGGAACTGGCCCAGCAGGTGAGGCGACCATCCTCGATGCCGGCGGCCACCACCCGGGGTTCGATCGACACTGCGGCGACCCGCGAGTTGACGACGTCTTCGGTGACCACGACCTCGTAGCCGGAGAAGTCGATCGGGTCCTCGACGCTGTTGCGGAAGGCGACGTTGTGGCCGATGTCGGGGAACAAGAGGTTCTCGCCGTCGAGGGCGGCGGACTGGCCGAGCACCGGTGGCAACGGTTCGATGTCAGCCCAGACCATCTCGGCAGCATCGGCGGCCAGGTACGGCGATTCGGCGACCACGACGGCAATCGGCTCGCCGACGAATCGCACCCGGTCCCTGGCGAGGAATGGGCGTTTCATCTCGGCCGGGTAGAAGCCCATCAACACCGGGCGGTCGTCGAGGCCGAGGTCGGCGACGGTGTACACGGCGACGACCCCCGGCATGGCCCGAGCATCGTCGACCTCGATCGACTCGATGGTGCCGTGGGCCACCGTGGACCGCACGAAATGGGCGTGGAGGGCGGCCTCGAGGGGGACGTTGGCGACGAATCGGCCCTGGCCGCGCACGAGCGTGTCGTCCTCGCGGCGCAGGACGGGGTTGCCGAGGATCGAGGTGCTGGTCACCCCGGGCTGGCCGAGTTGCTCGCTCATGGCATCCCCGTGACGTGTGGGACCGGGGTCTCGTTCACCGGACAGCCCGCCTCACTCAACCGGGAACCGCTCGAGCAACTTGCGGGCGATGACGAGTTTCTGGATCTCGCTGGTGCCCTCGCCGACGATCATCAGAGGCGTGTCTCGGAAGTAGCGCTCGACGGGGAACTCGGTGGTGTAGCCGTTGCCGCCGTGGATGCGAAGGGCGTCGGACGCGATCTCGAAGGCGGCCTCGGACGCGAACAGCTTGGCCATGCCGGCCTCCATGTCGACCCGCTGGCCGGCGTCAGCCCGTCGGGCGGCGTCGTAGGTCATGAGGCGTGCGGCCTGGAGCTTGGTGGCCATCTCGGCGAGCTTGAACTGGATGGCCTGGTGCTCGAAGATCGGCCGGCCGAAGGTCTCCCGCTGCTGCGAGTACGCCATGGCGGCATCGAACGCGGCCTGGGCAACCCCGACAGCCCGTGCCGCCACGTTGATGCGCCCGAGCTCCAACGCCGAGAGGGCGTACTCGCGACCGTGCCCGATGCCCTCGTCGCCGCCGAGGACGTTGGCGTGCGGGACCCGGTGGTCGACATAGGACATCTCGACGGTCTCGAGGCCGCGGTAGCCGAGTTTGTCGATCTTGCGCGACACCGTGATCCCCTCGAACGACTCGCCGGGTTCCTTCTCGACGAGGAAGCAGGTGATGCGGTCATCGGGTGTGCGGGCCAGCAACATGACGAGCGAGGACCTCATGCCGTTCGTGACCCACATCTTGGTGCCGTTGACGACCCACTCGTCGCCATCGCGCTCGGCGCGACAGCGAAGGGCGCCGGTGTCGCTGCCTGCGTCGGGCTCCGAGAGCGAGAAGGCGGCCCGGAACGACCCGTCGCACATTCGGGGCAGGAACCGCTGCCGTTGTTCGTCCGTGCCGAAGCGCCCGATCATGGTGGCGCCGATCTTGTGGGTGTTGAGGAGCCCGGCCAGCGACATGAACCCGCGGGAGAGCTCTTCGATGATGCGCGTGTAGGTGGTGATGTCGAGCCCCAGGCCGCCGTACTCCTCGGGGATCGTCGATCCGAACAGGCCGAAGTCGCACATCTGGTTGAACATGGCCTGCGGGAACTCGTCTGCCTGTTCGAACTCGGCGACGTTGGGGATGACGTCGCGATCGACCCAGGAACGGACGGCGTCGACCATCTCGTCTGCCAGCGCATGATCGGTGGCCATGGCTCCCCTTCCCTGTCTCGTTCCCTGTCCGCTGGCGACCAACAGTACAGCCGTGGTCTCAGACCGGTTCAACCGGCCACGGCCCACTCAGGCCCGGCTGATGACCTCTTCGCCGTAGCGCTGGATCACCTCGAGCGTGCGATCGAGGTCGTCGCCGGGAACCGCCACCCCGGTCCAGGTCACGCCTATGCCGGCCAGCGCCGACAGGCCCTCGAGGTGGGCCTCGGCATCGAAGTCGCCGTCGCCGGGCACCCCGCCGGCCGAACAGGCGAAGTGCACGTCGACCGGGTCAGCCCGGCCGGCCTCTTCCAGCCGACGCCAGAGGTCGTCGAGCATCGGGCGCAGGTCGTCGACGGTCTCGAGGGCCGCAGTCCTGGCCGTGGCAGCCATCGCTGCGGGCGTCGGGAACGGGCTCCATCCCTGGCCGCAACGAGCGACACGGGCGCGGGCGCGGGCCGAGTTGCCACCGATCCATATCGGGGGATGCGGCTTCTGTAGCGGGCGGGGATTCGCCGTGTTGCCGACGGCGACGAACCGGTGCCCCTCGAAGGCGAGGTCGTCGGTGGTCCAGGCGGCAATCAGGGCTTCGAGCGCCTCGTCGAAGCGGTCGTTGCGGTCGTCGAAGTCGGCGCCCAGCGCCCGGTACTCGGCCTTCTGGTACCCGGTGCCGGTGCCGAGGATCAACCGGCCGTCGGAGAGCACGTCGACCGTCGCCGCTGCCTTGGCCAGGATGAACGGGTTCCGGTACGGCAGCACGGCGATGTTGGTCATGAGCCGCAGCCGCCCGGCGGCAGCGGCGCAGAAGGCCAGTGCCGAAAACGGGTCGAGGGCGTCGTGTCCCCCTGCCGCCAGCCAGCGGCTGCCGGGCATCGGATGGTCGGTGAAGCCGATGGCATCGAAGCCGGCGGCCTCGGCGGCCTGGGCCAGCCGGGTCAGGCCCTCACGTCCCACGAGCCGCCGGTCGTGGGCACCGGCCGACATCGGGTGGGTGAAGGAGAATCGCATCGTCAGGCCGTCCGGCGACTCACGTCGCCTCCTCCGGGGCCACATGTACCTGCTGGTCACCCATCTCACGTCTTCCCGGTCGCCGGCCGCCTCCACTCTCCCAGCCCGGCGGGTCGGAGGGCCACACGTGCCCAGCCGGCGTGGCATGCTCGACCCGTGAACACCCCGGCACCGTGGGAGGACCCCGAGCGGCGCTTCGGATCCGCCATGGTCTGCACGATCGACTCGCTCGCCTCGAGGGCCGGGATCGCGATCCTCGGGTCGGGTGGCAACGCCGCCGATGCGGCCATCGCCGCCAATGCGGTGCTGACCGTGACCTCCCAGCACATGTGCGGGCTGGGCGGCGACCTGTTCGCCCTCGTGCACGATGGGAGCGGTCCGCCGGTGTGCCTGAACGCCTCCGGGCGGGCCGGCTCCGGCGCCAACCCCGACCGCCTGCTCGCCGAGGGCCACGGGTCGATGCCCAGGCGGGGCGACGTGCGGGTGGTGACCGTCCCCGGCTGCATCGACGGCTGGTCGGCCCTCCACGACCGTTTCGGCTCGATGCCGCTGGCCGAGGTCCTGACGCCGGCTATCGCCTTGGCCGAAGACGGCTTCGAGGCGTCGCCCCTCCTGGTCCCCGCTGCCGCCGGGGTGGAGGGAGTCGACGGCGCTCAGGACTTCGCCGGGCTGGTGCAGACCGGCCAGGTGGTTGGTCGACCCGGGGTGGCCCGCCTGTTGCGGGCCCTGGCGGTGGGCGGACGCGACGCCGTGTACCTGGGCGAGTTCGGCGACGAGTTGCTCACCGTCGGGGCCGGTGAGTTCACCGAGGATGACCTGCGCCGCTCCCATGTCGATTGGGTCGATCCGCTCGGTGCCCGGGTATGGGGCCACGATGTCTGGACGGTGCCGCCAAACTCGCAGGGCTACCTGATCCTGGCGGCGGCCTTGATCGCAGACGGCCTCGACCTGCCCCGCGAGGACGACCCACTGCGGGCCCACCTGCTGGTCGAGGCGATGCGCCAGGCGGGCCACGACCGGCCCGAGGTGCTCCACGAACGTGCTGACGGTGTCTCCCTTCTCGCTCCGGAGCGACTGGGTCCACGTCGCAACACCATCCATCCAGACCGCCGGGCCGTGCTCGGGGACACCTGGCACGACGGCGACACCATGTACGAGTGCGTGGTCGACGGCGACGGCATGGCGGTGTCGCTGATCCAGTCGAACGCCGACGGCTTCGGCAGCCATGTGACCCTGCCGGGCCTCGGGGTCTTCCTGCACAACCGGGGCCTCGGGTTCAGCCTCGAGCCGGGCCACCCTGCCCGCTACGGGCCGGGCCGTCGTCCGCCCCACACGCTGTCGCCGGCGCTGGTCACGCGGTCGGACGGTTCGCTGCGCTCGGTGCTGGGGACCATGGGCGCCGACGCCCAGCCCCAGGTGGTGCTGCAGATGCTGGTCCGCCTGCTGCTCGACGGTGCCTCCCCGGGCCACGTGGTCGGGGGTGGGCGCTGGGTGCTGAGCGGTGGAGGCGGCGGCTTCGACACCTGGACGGATCCGGATGAGGTCGAGGTCCTGCTCGAAGCCCATGCGCCGGAAACCTGGGCCCACGGCCTCACCGCCCGCGGCCATCGGGCCCGGGTCGCACCTGCCAACTACGGCCACGCCCACTGCATCGAGGTCGTCGATG
>Ga0066839_10000805_pt1 | contig 13535 bp, 9 predicted proteins | sample ETNtaG_10_FD_66733 | JGI IMG/M metagenome (GOLD analysis project Ga0066839, IMG submission 66733) | Marine microbial and viral communities from oxygen minimum zone, Eastern Pacific Ocean - ETNP201302SV82 | ecosystem: Environmental > Aquatic > Marine > Oceanic | place: Pacific Ocean: Eastern...
AAAAGGCGATCCCAAATTATGAACACGCCACCGTAATTACGATCGACATAGATCTTGTTGCGGGCGTGATGGACCCGATGGTTCGATGGAGTAACGAATATCCATTCTAGTGTTCCTAGCTTTGGTACATGTTCCGTATGGACCCAGAACTGGTAAATGAGGTTGAGACTGACTGTAGTGAATAATACCTCTGCGGGAAATCCCAGTGCAAAGAAAGGAACGTAGAATAGAAAGCTATAGAAATCGATACTGGTTTGTCTGAGTGCCGTACCGAGATTGAAATCTTCGCTCTGATGGTGGGCTACGTGAGACCCCCAAAAAATAGCCATCTCGTGCCCTAGCCGATGCTTCCAATAGTAAGCCAGGTCATAGAGAACGAAACAAACTATCCATACCCAAATTCTGTCTCCTGGCAACTGTCTTAATTGATAATGGTCCGCAATCAGTTCATAAATTGAACTGGATACTCCGAGGATAACAAGGCTCTGTAGCCTGCTGAGGCTACCCATGGAAAGGCTATTGATCGTATCATTAATGCGGTAGGTGTTGCGATGCTGCGTAAACCCCCACGCCAGCTCGACTAATATGAGCAGGAAAAAGAACGGGATGGCGTACAATATCAAGTTCATGGGTTATATTTTGTTACCCACAGATTTTGCCTCACTCATTGGGAAACGGCTAATTTTGAAAGGGTTACTGGCTATTGTAATGGTTTATTAGCGATCTCTGCAAAAGCTCAATCTATCATTTTAAGAGTAGAGCCCGCGGGAGAGAGTGGCTATAAATAGCTTCGAATTTAGATAATATTCATTGTACGAAAGCCATTAACGAATGTGATATTTACTATTCGTTTTAAAGCATAATTAAGCCGAATTCAGCTTTGATCCACCAAGGCAGAAGGATTCTCAGTAAATTGCGCGTATCCTAACTTTTTATAATCAGCAATAGCGAGCCCGACTGCGACACTGGTGAAGGGGTCATGTTCAATAACCTTTCCGGCAAATTCAACGTCTAGTATTTTTTTAACAGCTGGAATCAGGGAGGATCCGCCGGTACGGATAACCAACTGAATATCGGAAGCACGTAGTTCGGCCTTTGCTAACAGTTCAGTGATAGCACTTTGGAATTTTTTAAGGATCTCGTTAATCATCTGGTCAAATTCTTCACGAGAAACCAATAATTCGATATCAAGTTCCGGTATATCCAGTTTGGCTTCTAGTAGCGTGGAAAGCGTGGCTTTCATTTCTTTCAGGTTTTGGAATATAAGGTAACTGTAATTGTTTTTTATCAGGTCATAAAGGCGTCGAAACCTGGGGGCTGCTTCGTCTCCGTATTTAATGCGCTGCATTATAGGAGATGTATATTTATTTTGGTTTAACAGGTAACTCACCGTCCAATTGAGTAACAAGTCTTCATAGTCTTTAAACGGAAAAATAGTTTCAATCTCGCGGTCTTCGCCTGCGCGGCGCCATCGCTCACCCTTTCCCAGTAGAGGGAAGATTAGCTTCCGAAACAGAACCTGATCGATGTGATCACCTCCTAGTCCTATGCCGTGGGTAGCCATAACTGAAATTTTTGTCTCTTTCCTTTTCAATATGCAAAGATCTAGAGTGCCACCACCAAAATCTACAGCCAGCAATGTCTGGTAGGTAACTAGCGGATTATCATAGAGATAACTGAGAGCAGCAGCTATTGGTTCAGGGTAATAACACTTTTTGGAGAATCCTGCATGTCTGCACGCTTCAGATAAAAGGCCGAGTGCACGTTCATTCCGATGAGGGTCAGACCCCTCGAAATTTATTGGGTGGCCAATACAGGCATGATCTATAGAATCAGGTCTGCTTTGATAGTGAAACAAGTATTTCTCAATACTTTTTCTAATACGCAATAATAGAGGAGTAATAAGAGCGACTAATCGGAAAGGTTTATTAAACACTATAAGGCGTGGCGTATTTAGATTCCCTAACACTCTTTTAGTGCCTCTGAATAATCGACCTTTCTGACTAGCATCTACAAACGACTTGCCGTACAACTTCCCTGTATTTGCTTCCTCTGGAAGGCCATGGTCACCAATCTGACCTGTGGTAGTGCGCGCCTCGCCAAGAATTTCGGCACTTAGCTCTACCGTGCGCCCCATATTACTTTCGATATACTGATCTATAGCCTCCTTTCCGGTGACGATTCGATACTCGTCGTTAATATAAGTAGCCGATGGCATTACCGTCGAGTTCGACTCGAGTTTTAACAGATGGATTTTTTCGCCGTCAAAGATAGCAGCAGCACTATTGCTGGTACCAAAATCCACGCCGATTCCTAGAGATCGGGATTGTTGGTCAGTAGACTGAGTCACCAAAAAATTTTACCACTATGAATAAATTTTTGGCTGAACGATTACAAAAAACAAATCTAACTAAAATATGCGGGCTGAGAATCAATAGTTAGCATAGCCTATTTAATAGTTGCCAGCAAAAAAAGACGTATGAGAATCAACAGAGCTTTTCTCGGCTGGTGATATTCAAGCTTGTCTTTTTTTTTCCCGCATAGGTTTGAGCTTACATCCTAGTTGAATCTTAATGAAACTTACCCTATGCTCCATCGGTTAAAATAGTCTCGGTACTAGTAACATCTTTTGGGAGCTTTCATGTGCGCGGCCGTCCGACATATATCTTGTAAATATGTCACCTACCTGATTCTCTTCTTTCTCTTCAGCTCATTAGCTGTTACCGCTGGAGCAGGCACAATTGTCCGTGTTAGTACCAGTATAGGGGATTTTTCAATCGAGTTACTGGATGGTACAGCTCCAATAACTGTTCAAAATTATCTCAATTACGTGAATCGCAATGACTATAACGGCACATATATCCACCGAGCCATAGATGATTTTGTAGTGCAAGGAGGCGCCTTCCGATTCAAATTATTCGAAGGTCCTATCGATGTGCCGACCGATCCTCCAATAGAGAATGAATTTAAAGGTGTCTCTAACACCCGGGGCACGGTAGCCATGGCAAAAATTGGGGGAGACCCGGACAGCGCTACCAACCAATGGTTTGTGAACCTGATTGATAACCTAGTCCTCGATGTAACAGATGGAGGGTTTACCGTATTCGGGCAAGTGCTGGGTGAGGGTATGCAGATTGTCGATGCCATTGATGATCTCCCGACCGTTTCCTTAGGCAAAGCGAAAGCACCTTATGCTCCTTATTTCACTCAAACATACAACAATCCGCTGGATTTCGTTTACATCAATGTTGAGGTTACTGAAAGGTTCAGCTCGGCTCCACATGTCTTTGAATCGGCTACCGGCTTGCTTATAACTTCCGTGGATATAGATAACGGCAGTAATTTTATTAGTATGAATTTTAATGTTGTCCCTTCAGAATCTGAGGTGGTTGTTAAAGCAAACCTTGACAGTGTTATCCCTCGTCAAGCAAGTCTGGATGGGATCGCTGCTTTTTCCACTTCGGATAATCGCCTGCGTATCCCCATCCTCGAAGTAAACTTGGACGGTGCCGTGTCACTTGTTTCGAATGTAGTGTTTGTTTTGTCGGATGCTGCGAATTTTCTTTTTACGTTAGAGTCTTTCGATCAATAATGGATCGCCGTTTACCACTGCAAAGCCTTGGGTTACTCTTGCGTAGGCCAAAATTCTTAATAATTAGAAATTCGATATAAGGAATTACTCACTGATGGCAGCCCCGCGAGGCGAGTTTACTTCCAGGTTTGGCTTTCTAATGGCGGCCTCTGGTTCCGCCGTTGGTCTTGGCAACATATGGGGGTTCCCTACTAATGCCGCCTCTAATGGCGGAGCCGCATTTCTCTTTGTGTACCTTATTCTGGCGTTTGCACTAGCCTATCCAGCTCTAATGGCTGAACTCATTATAGGGCGCTACGCACGTGCTAATGCTGTGACCGCGTTAAGATTAATTTCTACCGGGAACAAGAGCCGAATTTTAGCCTTGATGGTGGGTTTTGCAGGAATCATCACGGTTTGTTTTATCCTGAGTTTTTACGCCATTGTTAGCGGATGGATGATTGCTTTCTTCTTCGATCCATTGGCACGTATGGCGGGAATGGATGGGTTAGCACAATGGTTGACGCAAGATGGGGTTTTACGAAATAGTCTTTTTGTCATAATTTTTATGGTGGCGACAGTCTATATCATCAGTGCGGGTGTTAAAGACGGCATAGAGAAATGGGCGTCACTTCTGATGCCATTGCTAATAGTAATTTTAGTTTTACTTACCTTTTACGTTATGACTTTACCCGGAGCCCTGGAAGGTGTTCGTGCATACCTCATTCCGGATTTTACACGTATCGCTGATCCCTCTTTACTCGTTGATGCTATGGGCCAGGCTTTTTTTTCGCTTTCGCTTGGAGTAGGGACTATGTTGGTTTATGGGTCCTATATAAGTAAGCAGGAGAATCTGCCTATGATTGGCGGTCTGGTTGCATTGCTGGATGTAGGAATAGCGGTAATGGCTGGTATGCTAATTTTACCCGCGATGTATGTAGCGCTGAGCAATGGTGTCGAAATTTTCGATGACAGTGGTGGGCTTATCGCTGGCCCTGGTTTAATAGTTTCTGTATTGCCGTCACTTTTCGAGACTATGGGCTTCATTGGAATCTTGGTGGCTATAGCTTTTTTCATGCTCATGACTATCGCCTCCTTAACTTCCTCCATTTCTATGTTAGAAGTGCCGGTTGCCTATAGCGTAGAACATCATGGTGTAGAAAGACGCCATGCGGCTATGATGATAGGCGTGATCATAATCTTAATTGCCTTGGTTATCGTGTTTAACTTCGATCCCCTGTTCGATATGGTTGTGACCTACACGACAGAAGTTAGTCAGCCTCTTTTGGGGTTTGCATTTTGCATATTTGTCGCTTGGATCTGGCGTCGCAACGATATTCTTGAGGAGATTAAGCAGGGGAGTCCTGAGGTTGAATCCGGATTATTTTGGAAAATCTGGCCGCTTTACATAAAATTCTTTTGCCCAGTGGCAATCTTAATAGTTTTCTTTCAATAGGGTACCAACTAAACCTTTTGTCTCTAAGATAATGTATGGCTATTGGCCTCTTGCTTGCAGGCTAATAGCTAATAACGAAATTTGGGAAGGCAGATGATATTAATAAACATTTATGCTACCGTGCCAGCCATATCAAAAAGGCGCTACTGACGATTCTCTGTAAAGTAAAAGAGCGAAAAAACAAACAATCGGGGATTAATTGCGCATGACCTCTTTCTTTTCAAAACATGCTTACAGTCAGCCAGTAAGGAGTAGGCGAAAATTCCTGAAGCAGCTGATGGTGTTTCCTACCTCTATGTCTTTGGGCGTTATCGGTTTAGAAGCCGCATCTGCCCAGTCCGGAGTAGCGGGTTCTGTAAAAGCGCTTACCTTTGATGTATTTGGCACCGTTGTTGATTGGCGTTCCTCGATTATCAGAGAAGGTCAGTTATTGTCGGCTCGCAAAAATTTTGAAATTGATTGGGGTGAATTTGCGGATAACTGGCGAGCTGGTTACGGCCCAGCCATGGCTAGGGTACGCAACGGAGAGTTGCCATGGACCAAGATAGACCATCTGCACAGAATGATTTTGGATGAACTGGTTGTTGAGTACGGGTTGGGCGGCCTTAGCGAAGAAGAATTGGATCACTTCAACCGGGCTTGGCATCGACTGTCACCGTGGCCGGATTCTGTTGCTGGTTTGAACCGGCTGAAAACTAAATACGTGATTGCCACTCTGTCCAATGGCAATGTTGCTCTGCTCACCAACATGGCAAAGAATGCAGGATTGCCGTGGGATGCGGTCTTATCGGCGGAGCTAGCAAAACATTACAAGCCAGATCCTGAAGCGTACTTGACAGCCGCCGACCTATTAGGTCTGCCCCCAGAACAGGTAATGATGGTGGCGGCCCATCCCGGTGACTTGAGAGCGGCTGCAAGAAATGGATTGCGCACTGCCTACGTTATCAGGCCATTGGAACGAGGCCCAGGACGAATAGTAAACAATAATGCAGCGGCTGGAGAATTCGATTATACAGCTAGCGACTTTCTCGATCTGGCACGACAACTGGGGGCTTAAGATTGTCGGAAATCCGACTCGATTAGAAGTCGAAGCAAGAGCTTGTACAACGACTGCAGCGGTATATGGGCGATGAACTGGAAATCGAAGTAGGGTGTTTCGATGCAGAGTTCTTGCTGAATTTTTTCGCGGAACAAGTTGGTTGTTTTTACTATAACCAAGTACTTGCAGATGCGCTTAGTGCGATTGAAAATAAGGTACAAGAAATTTCAGATCTAGTATACAAACTAGAGAAAGATACCGATATAGCTGCCGAAAAAAATAGATTTGTATTAAAGCGCTCTTACTCTTGAATGTAAGTTATTCCTCGACTGGTTTATAGAACATACACATCTGGTGTGTTTTGATTGTGACGTGATTTATGTCGTGAAATGGATTCGAAATTACTAAATTTAATCGTTATACCTGCTTTAGTCAGTTTGCAGAGCAGTTGCTCCGAGCCTGGGCTGTCGGAAAGACCCATAGGTTTGGCAGAAGTGAATGAAGCTGTGGTCGAATTTATTTCCACGCCAGAAGAAACAAATCCTTTTTACGAAGAAAGCCCCCTGTATCTTAACTACCCTAGGTTTGACCGCATCCAGGATGCCCATTATTTGCCTGCTTTTGAACGTGGAATGGAAGAAGAGCTGGAAGAAATCAAAGCTATTGTAAATCAACCAGACCAACCGAGTTTTGATAATACTATTCTTGCTCTTGAATTAACGGGCCAGTTACTGGACCGAGTGGCCAGAGTGTTCTATGCCATATCTAGCGCACATACGAATGACGAAATACGTGTATTGGAACAGCAATTAGCCCCGCAGCTCGCGGGTCATGAAGATAACATTCTGCTTAATCACGATTTGTTTGAGCGTATTGGGATTATTTACGAACAACGGGATGATCTCGGGCTTGATCCGGAGTCTACGCGGTTACTTGAAAAATACTACGCAGAATTTGTCCGCGGTGGTGCAGCACTTAGTATGTCGGAGCAACAGCACATGAAAGAACTTAATGCTGAGATCGCTTCACTTGAAATCCTTTACAGTCAAAATATTCTGAGTGAAGTAAATGATCTTGCCGTTATCGTGGATACAGAAGAAGAGTTGAGTGGTCTGGATCAGGCATGGATAACAGCTGCCAGGGAAGAAGCCGCTGCGCGGGATCTCGATGGGAAATATGTTCTACCGCTACTTAATACCAGCAGCCAGCCGGCATTGGCTTCGTTGCAGAATCGTGCCCTGCGGGAAATAATACATAGCATTTCGCTGTCCAGGGGCAGCCGGGGTGGTGACTTCGATAATACAGAAGTGCTGTCTGATGTCCTGCGGCTTCGTGCGGAACGAGCTCAATTGCTGGGCTATGACAATCACGCTCATTTTATCTTAGAAGATCGCACGGCGCAGACAGTGGCCGCGGTTAACAATCGTCTCGCTGAACTCACGACCCCAGCTCTCGCTAACGTCAAACGGGAGGCTGCTGATCTTCAACAAATGATTTATGACGACGAACAAGATTTCGAACTAGCGTCCTGGGATTGGGATTTTTACACAGAAAAGCTCAGATTAGCCCGTTATGACTTCGATGCTAAGGAATTGCGACCCTATTTTGAGCTTAATAATGTGCTGCACAAGGGGGTCTTTTTCGCCGCTGAACAACTGTACGGTATTACTTTTAAGGAACAAACATCTTTACCTGTTTACCAAGAGGATGTGCGGGTGTTTGAGGTTTACGATACGGCAGGAACCACTTTGGCAATCTTTATAGCTGATTTCTATGCTCGGCCTACCAAGAGGGGCGGTGCATGGATGAATTCCTATGTATCGCAAAGTAATTTGCTAAATACCCGACCAATCGTGGCAAATCACTTGAACATAACGAAACCACCCGAAGGAGGGGTTACTCTGCTGACGTTTGATGAAGTAACCACTATGTTTCATGAGTTTGGGCACGCGCTGCATGGTATGTTTTCTGCTGTGGAGTATCCGTATTTCTCCGGTACCAGCGTACCTCGCGATTTCGTGGAATACCCCAGTCAGGTAAATGAGATGTGGGCAATTTGGCCAGAGGTGCTTGCTAATTATGCCATTCATCATGAAACCGGACAATCAATGCCGCAGGAATTGCTCGACAAAGTGCTTTCAACTCAAACTTTCAACCAGGGCTTTGCGACTACCGAATACCTTGCTGCATCTATTCTTGATCAAGCTTTTCACCAGCTCACTCCGGATGAAATCCCTGTTGGCGATGAGATTATGGAATTTGAGCGATCAACCTTTGAAGGTGCCGGCATTGTGTTAGATGCAGTTCCACCACGCTATCGAAGTACTTATTTTAACCATATTATGGGTGGTTACCATGCCGGTTATTATTCCTATATCTGGAGCGAAGTACTAGATGCCGATTCGGTTGAATGGTTTAAGGAGAACGGAGGATTAAAAAGAGAGAATGGGGATCATTTCCGACAAACTTTGTTATCCCGTGGAGGAGCTGATGATGCTATGACCTTGTTCAGGAGATTCCGTGGTCGTGACCCCAACATAACCCCATTGTTGGAGCGACGAGGTTTAAATTAAAGGCTAGACCTCTACCTGTTTCATGGTGGCAGTGTATTGGCCGCTAATTGCCAGTAATAGCAGGCTAAGCTCGTCCCAGGAGTTAGCACTGATTATCCCTTTTATGGACTGATCTACGCGTCTGGCGTGTTCGAGAAAATGCCAAATGTCTTGTGTGTCTATCCTACCTAACGCGCTACCTACGGCCTGTTTTTTGTTGAACCAGATGCGAGCAGTTTGCATGATTGCATTGATACCCTGCCCCTGCTCTTTCATCTCAATTAATGGTAATAAGTTGCGCAGTTCGCGGGTAATTGTAGCGAGGATTGGTAATGGTAAGAGTCCTTCAGCACGGAGGGTGCGCAGAATTTTCTGCGATCTAACTGCATCACCCTTAAGAGCGGCGTCAACGAGATGATGTACACTATAACGTGAACTGTCGGCAACCACCTGCATCACTGTATTTATATCGAGCGAAATATTGGTTTTATTCTCTTGGCTTACGAGGAGTTTCAACTTTTCGATTTCCTGAGTTGCCGCAAGTAAATTACCTTCAACTTTGTCGACAAGTAGTTCCAGCGCATTCGGTTCTGCACTAATGCCCTCCCGCAGCAAGCGTCGTGTCAGCCACGCCCCCAAACCTTCCCGATTTATCGGCCAGATCTGGACAAAGGCGCTATGCGATTCAATTATCTTGAACCATTTAGTGCTGAGCATACTAGATTCCAGTTTGGGACTGATAATCAGAATCAAAAAATCTGGGTTGGGTTTGGCAAGATAAGCGTGTAGCGCATTCTTGCCAGCCTCTTCCAGTTTTGAACTAGTAAGTCTTAACTCGATAATTTTCTGCTCAGAGAAAAGAGAAAGGTTGTCCGTTGTTTGGGAAAAATTATCCCAGTTAAAACTCCGATCGATGTTGAATATTTGGCGTTCACCAAATCCTTTGTTTTGATAGTGTTTGCGAACCTGATCTGCTGCCTCCTGCATCAGTAATGGATCGTCACCAGCCAACCAGTAAAGTGTTGGGCTTTGATTTTCCAGGGTACGAGTTAGTTGCTCTGCCTTGATTTTCATTGGAAATCAACTGCTGGCGGCTTGGAGTCGGCGCATGACCTGATTTACGAGCTCCCGTCGCATTTCATTCCTAATAATTTCCACTTCCTCTTGGTTTCCAGCTATATTTTCTAGATCTTCAAAGTAAGTACGTTCGACGTAAAGAGTTTCTGGCTTGATAAGTATCTGTCCACCTTGTTCAAATGAAATTTTAATTGACAATCGCATTTCGTGTTGCGCCGCTCTCGCTCTGGGATTAAATGTTACTGGTCTGCTGGCAATCTGTTCATCGCTGATTTCCAGAATTGCCGAGTTGGAATTCGGCTCAGCTGAAATCCCGAGTTGTGTTTCAACATTAGCGGCATCCAAGCTACGCCTTAGAAATCGCGAAAGCTCGTTGTTTGGCTGTTGAAGATTAAGCTGGATTAAATCGAACCGGTGAGAAATAGTATCATTGCCACGTATGGCGAAACCACATTCGTTAAGGGTAATAACAAAAACTATAAAGGAAATAAATTTTGCACATTTAGCCATTAATTAACGACTTCCTAATTTACGACGATATTAACTAGACGCTCGGGCACTACTATAATCTTACGGACAGTTCCGTTTGAAGTGAATCGCTGTATCACTTCATCGGTAAGAGCAAGTTGTTCAAGGTCAGCCTTTGCGATATCCCTAGGGACTTCGATCTTGCTTCGAAGTTTACCATTCACTTGGATAACTATTAACATCGTGTTCTGAATTAAAGCTGATTCGTCTACCTGTGGCCATACTGCGTCAATTACAGCTTCATCGTGTCCTAGATGATTCCACAGAGCATGACAAAAATGCGGGGCTATGGGTGCAAGCATCAGAATCGCTGTTTCGAGGGCTTCCTGCACTACTTGCTTGTCTTCCTTTTGGGAGGCTCCCTCTAGAAAACTGCTAGTTGCATTAATCAGTTCCATAATGGCTGCTATAGCTGTATTAAAGGTCTGCCTTCTTGAAAAATCATCGCTGACCTTCTGAATTGTTTGGTGAATCTTTAACCGCAGTTTTAGCTGTTTTTCGTTGAAACCCCGTGCAGAAAATTCTTGATAGGATACGGGCTGGTGGCTTACAACGATTTTCCACAATCGTTTAAGAAATCTAGAACTACCTTCAACCCCGGAATCAGACCAGTCCAACGATTGATCTGGGGGGGAAGCGAACATGACGAACATTCGTACGGTATCGGCGCCATATTTTTTTATTAGAGGCATGGGGTCAACAGTATTGCCTTTTGACTTGGACATCTTGTGACCGTCTTTCAATACCATACCTTGGGTAAGCAGGTGCGTGAAAGGCTCATCTGAATTCACTAAGCCTTCGTTACGGAGTAGCTTGTGATAGAACCGTGCATACAAAAGGTGCAAGATGGCGTGTTCTATACCACCGATATATTGATCCACCGGTAACCAGTAATTTGCCCGATGATCAAGCATGCTGTCATCTTGATCAAAACATGTAAAACGTGCGTAGTACCATGACGATTCCATGAAAGTATCAAAAGTGTCTGTTTCTCGCTGCGCCTCTTCATGACATTTTGGGCACTCGACCTTGAAAAATTCTTGCATTTTTCCAAGCGGAGGCCCTGAATCATCAAGCTCGATGTTTTCTGGTAAGATTACCGGCAGATCTTCATCAGGAACTGGAACTGAACCACAAGTATTACAATTTATCATTGGGATTGGCGCGCCCCAGTAACGCTGTCTAGATACACCCCAGTCTCGTAAACGATAATTTATGGCCTTGTGACCCTTGCCGATCTTATCGAGGCGTAGAGCAATTGCTTCGAAAGCTGATTCAAAATCAAGACCGTCAAACTCGCCTGAATTAATCAGTATACCTTTCTCCACATAGGCTGCTTCCTTAAGGTCGCAAAGTGAATTGGGCGATGCCGGTTTAATAACCTGTTTTATCTCCAGGCCATATTTTTTAGCAAACTCCCAGTCCCTCTGATCATGTCCAGGTACAGCCATTACTGCACCAGAGCCATAGCTTATCAGTACGAAATTGGCCACAAAAATATTTACTTCGGCGTTGGTAATTGGATGGATGGCCTTCAGTCCAGTGTCCATACCCAGTTTTTCCATAGTTGCCAGATCAGCTTCAGCTACCTTTACCTTGATTTGTTGTTCAATAAAGTCAGCAAGACCAGGATTTGTGGAAGCCGCTTTTTTAGCAAGCGGGTGCTGCGGAGCTACGGCTACATATGTTACCCCCAACAAAGTGTCAGGCCGTGTGGTATATACCGACAAACGTTTTAATGAGTCTTCAGATTCACCAGCCACTTCAAATACCAGGTCAATGCCTTCCGACCTGCCGATCCAGTTAGTTTGCATGGTTTTGACCTTTTCAGGCCAACCCTTGAGGAATTGCAGATCGTCGAGTAGTTCTTGAGAAAAGGCACTTATCTTGATAAACCATTGAGGAATACTGCGGCGTTCTACTAGAGCTCCGGATCGCCAGCCTCGGCCTTCTACAACTTGTTCATTTGCCAACACGGTCTGATCAACAGGGTCCCAGTTCACCTCAGCTTCCTTTTTGTAAGCTAACCCTTTTTTAAATAGGCGGGTAAAGAACCACTGCTCCCAACGATAGTAATTACGATGACAAGTGGCGAACTCCCTTGTCCAGTCATAGGCGTATCCAAGTGCTTGCAGCTGCTGGCGCATGTAATCGATGTTCCCATACGTCCATTTGGCTGGGGGAACTTTATTTTCCATGGCCGCGTTCTCAGCTGGTAATCCAAAGGCATCCCAACCTATGGGCTGAAGCACGTTTTTTCCTTGCATACGTTGGTATCGGGAAATGACATCAGCGATGGCATAATTGCGGACATGCCCCATATGAAGGTGGCCGCTGGGGTAGGGAAACATCGCCAAGCAGTAAAATTTTTCTTTGTTGGGGTCCTCAGTAACCAGGAAGCTATCATGCTTCTTCCAATAGGCCTGAGCGATTGCCTCTATTTCTTGAGCGGAATATTGGAGGTTAATACTACTCATTGATTGCTTGTCCAACTATTGGATGCCATGCCGCCCAAAATTACTCGTTGATTTTGTCACCGCCAACAACCTAGCAAAAGGACGCAAGCATAACCCAGACCAAGGTTCACAGGTAGAGTTAGAGTCCAATAATTGGTGCTGGTTGGGTTTAGATTGTTTTTTTACGAGTATCAACAAGGGTCGAAGTAACTTTAAGTAGTTTAATCTGGCGGCTGTCTGCATTGAGAACAGTTACCAGGAATGGGCCGATGTTAATAGTCTCACCACGTTCCGGGATGTGACCGATTTGCTGTAATACCAATCCGCCTAGTGTGGTGAATTCATGATCACTAAATTGTGTTCCAAAATATTCATTGAACTCATCTACAGGGGTCAGTGCTTTAACGATATGATTTTCTTCGTCAAATTTCTTGATATAGCTTTCATCATCTACGTCATACTCATCTTCGATTTCCCCAACAATCTGTTCAAGCACATCTTCAATGGTTACTGCGCCGCTCACGCTGCCATATTCATCTATAACTATAGCCATATGCTGACGCGTTTCACGAAATTCTTTTAGTAGGACGTTAAGCCTCTTACTCTCCGGAACGAAAGTAGCAGGTCGCACAACACCTTTGATATCAAATTTGTCTGTTTCTTCTTGCAGGATCAACGGAAGAAGGTCCTTAGCCAACAGAATCCCTATTATATTGTCAACATTCTCACCCGTTACAGGGAATCGCGAGTGGGAGGCCTTTGTAACTAATTTAACAATTTCATTCGGTGGCAGCTTCGCAGGGACGTTCACAAGCTGAGATCGTGGGATCATAATATCTCGAACCTGCATGCTCGA